>Ga0100380_10002846_pt1 | contig 18480 bp, 17 predicted proteins | sample CryGeymeta201504_FD_80417 | JGI IMG/M metagenome (GOLD analysis project Ga0100380, IMG submission 80417) | Groundwater microbial communities from Crystal Geyser aquifers in Utah, USA - Crystal Geyser metaG 2015-04 | ecosystem: Environmental > Aquatic > Deep subsurface > Groundwater | place... | reverse complement strand
TCAATTTTAGATTGCATTTCTTTAGTGCGTTGTGCTCGATTGCGCAACGTTTGAATCTGTTGTTCTAAGTTTTGAATTTGATTTTGTTTAACATGTGCTTGTTGCTGTGTTTTATGCGATTCAGTTGTAAATTCTTCCCATTCTCTCTGTGAAAGAGTTACCTCTAGTTCACTTCGTTCAAATGCAGATTTTAAGTCGTTATGTTGCACTGAAATTGAGTTGATGAGAGGGTTTAACTGACCAAGTTCAATCTCCACGTTTTCTACGATTTGCCGAGAAGTTTCTAAATCAGTTTGACATTCAATAAGTGCTTTTTTAATAGAGTCAATTTCTTGCTCACATTGATCTATTCGTTGTTGTTGATGGTGAATTGATTGCTCTAATTGTGATACCTTTTGTCCAGATAAGTAAAAATTTTCTTGTAATTGTTGGGTTTCTTCAGTTTGACTATGTTGTACTTCGCGTAAAGTTTCTAATTGCGCAATACACTGTGTTAACTCGGCATTCTTAGATTCAAGTAAAATTTCTGCCTGAGTCAGTTGCGACGCAATTTGCTCACTTTTTTGAGCTTGATGTTGCCAGCGTAAGGCAAGTAATTCTTGCTCTAATTGGCGTTCTTCTTTTTTGAGAATCTGATAGCGTTCGGCAGCTTGAGCTTGACGTTGTAACTTATCAAGCTGATTTTGTAATTCTTCGCGAATATCATTAATCCTATCAAGATTTTCTCTGGTTGCACGGATTCGATTTTCTGTTTCTCGGCGCCGCTCTTTATATTTAGAAATACCAGCAGCTTCTTCTAAATAATTGCGTAGTTCTTCGGGCTTCGCCTCGATAATTTTAGAAATGGTACCTTGGCCTATAATTGCATAGCTGCGTGGTCCTAAGCCTGTTCCCAGAAAGATGTCAACAATATCACGGCGTCGACAGCGAGTGTTGTTCAAATAGTAGTTTGATTGTCCGTCACGGGTGACTTCACGGCGAATGCATATTTTCTCAAAATGAGCATATTCGCCTCCTAAGGCGCCATCAGGATTGTGAAAAGTGAGTTCTATAGATGCTTGTCCTAGAGGTGCTCGCTGAGTTGAGCCATTAAAAATCACATCAGCCATAGATTCGCCGCGCAAATGTTTAGCAGAACTCTCACCCATCATACAGCGAACGGCATCAATAATATTTGATTTCCCGCAGCCATTAGGACCAACTATTCCAGTTAAGTTGCTAGGTAACTTGATCGTCGTTGGCTCAACGAACGATTTAAAGCCTACCAGCTTGATGCTTTCTAAGCGCAGTCGTGATGAGTCAACTTCGGCTGACACTTATAAAATATCCTCTAGAATCACAAAAAAAGCTATTATATAGTATTTTTCAACTGTCGCCAAAAAGTTACTTATGCTTTAAGAGCGATGGTGATTGAGCTTAAATAAATCTTTTATCTGACTCACTTTTAGTTCTATTTAAGTTTGCGCTGTTCATTTTTTGGCAGGGTGAGGCATTCTTGCGAATAGTATGGCATAGGAAGATTTTGCATCGTGCTATTGAGTTAGATTATAATAGCAACTAATAATAACCCTGACTAATCATTATATTGGAGTAATTACATATGTCGACCCAAGTTTTATTAGAAACGATTAAACAAGTTGCAGTTAAAGGTAAAGGTATTTTGGCTGCGGATGAAAGCCATAAAACTTTTGGTAAACGTTTTGATAGCATCCAAGTTGACAATAATTCAACGAATCGACGTGATTATCGTGAAATGCTATTTACCACATCGCACTTGAATGAATATATTAGTGGGGTCATACTGTTTGAAGAAACATTGACTCAAACAAGCACTTTAGATGGGCAAACTTTAGGTCAGGTTCTTAGTAACCAAGGTATTGTCCCTGGAATAAAAGTTGATAAAGGTTTAGTCAATCTAAATGATGCCGGTGAAACAGTTACACAAGGATTAGATGATCTTGCTGAGCGCTTAGAATCTTATAAAAAAGCAGGTGCGAAATTTGCGAAATGGCGTGCAGTATATACGATCTCTGAGTGTTTACCAAGCAAAGTTGCAATACATGCGAACGCTCATGCACTTGCACGCTATGCAAAAATTTGCCAGGATAACGGAATTGTACCGATTGTAGAACCTGAAGTATTAATGGATGGTGAGCACAGTATAGAACGGTGTGCGGAAGTCACTGAAGCTGTGCTTCATGAAGTTTTCCACGAATTAAATATTAACAATGTATTGTTGGAAGGAATTATTTTAAAACCAAGTATGGTGATTGCAGGCCAAGATTGTAAGCGGCCAGCCTCTGTGGATAAGGTTGCAGAGTACACTGTAAAGATTTTAAAACGTACTGTTCCTTCAGCAGTTCCCACCATTAATTTTCTTTCAGGTGGACAAAGCGCTGAATTAGCAACAGAACATTTAAATCAAATGAATAAACTCTTTTCTAATTTACCGTGGCAGTTGAGTTTTTCTTATGGTCGGGCTTTGCAAGCGCCAAGTTTACAAGCTTGGAAAGGTCAAGCTAGTCATGTTGAAAAAGCACAGCATTTACTTTATAAACGTGCTAAATTAAATGGTTTAGCAGGTCAAGGTAAATATAGCGGCGAATAAGCCGGTCTAGCCCCGGTGGCACAGCTGGATAGCGCAATCCCCTCCTAAGGGATAGGTCGCAGGTTCGAATCCTGCCCGGGGCACCAATCAATTAATTAGGCCAGATGGTGGCCTTTTTTTATTTTAGTCAACAACTCATGTTTATTATCGTCTGTAATAGTTTGGTCTAACAATCCTATCAATTTTTTAAGTTAACGAGTCAATGTAAATTTAATAGCGAAATTTTTAGTGAAAATGTTTAACTGGGCCAGGACCATGACCTATTCTTTCATTTTTACCTGCGATCAACGCTCGTTGTAAGTAATCGACAGCAATTGAAATGGCACGAGTCAGCGATTGACCTAAAGCAAGTTGAGAAGCAATTGCAGCAGAGAGGGTGCAACCTGTACCATGACAGTTAAAGGTATCTATTCGCTGATGTTTAAAATAATGAATATTACCGCTTTGATATTCATACAGTAAATCTTGACACTCATCGCCTGCTAAATGCCCGCCTTTTAGTAACACATTCACTTGATAAAGTTCTGCAAGTCTTTTTGCTGAAGTTAGCATTTGATCAGCGTTAATTTCAGATTGATTTAACAACCATGCAGCTTCTTGTAAGTTAGGCGTTATTAAACTGGCCAAAGGAAATAATAGCTGTGTCATCGCTTGCATTGCATCTGTCTCTAATAATTGATAACCACTTTGAGAAATCATTACCGGATCAAGCACTACTGGTATTTGAGGATAGCCAGATAATAATTTTGCAACAGTCTCAATGACGACTTGACGATGCAGCATGCCAATTTTAATCGTGTCAGTGCCAATATCATCTAAGATTGTATGAAACTGACTACATATAAAATCAGCTTCGATCGGATAAATTGCGTTAACGGCTTGGGTATTTTGAGCCGTCAACGCTACAAATACGCTAGTACCGTAACAATGGTTGGCAGCTATTGTTTTCAGATCAGCATTGATCCCAGCACCACTTCCACTATCAGAAGTTGCGATCGTCATCACTTTCGCAGGAATTGTGTACTCAGGTATAGTCATGTTGATGGGCTCGCATTAATTGGGTAACTTGCAGTGGATTTTTAGCACTGCATATTGCCGATAGTATTGCTGTGCCAGCAACGCCCGTTTGCATTACTGTGGATATATTTTCTATATTAATCCCACCAATAGCGACTAAAGGTAAACGAGCAATTTCTATAGCTTTGGTTAATTGCGCGATTTCCCATATTGGGACGTCACATTTTTTAGAAGTAGTGTCATAAATCGGCCCTACTCCACAGTAGTCAACGATAGTATCATCAACCTCATATAATTGTTCAAGTCTGCTAGTAGATAACCCAATAATTTTATCAGGCCCAAGCTGCTCCCTGGCTTCAAATGCATTAATGTCGGATTGACCTAAATGCACACCATCGGCATCAATAGCTTTTGCAATTGAAACGTGATCATTAATAATAAGCGGTACATCGGTCCCCTGCATACTCTCTTTTAGAGCTTTTGCTTGTTTTAGAATCACTTCTTTAGTGTCAACTTTATTACGTAGTTGAACACAAGTCACTCCACCAGCGATCGCAAGTCGAACAACATCTAATATAGAATAAAACTTACAAAAGTTTGGGTCTAGAATCAAATATAATTGATATTTTGATACATTAATCATGATGAACAATCTGCATAATCATCTCTCGATTTAAGAGATATAAGTTATCAATAAAGCGAACAGCAAAACTGCCAGGCGCGTTGCAATTTTTTGCAGTTAAACTGCCAACAATACTCATTGTGGCCATACTGTGAAAAGCAGCTGAATGTGGATCGCAGTTAACCGCGGCAAATGCTCCTGTAATTGCAGTAGCTGTGCAACCCATGCCAGTTACCTTAGTCATTAATGGTGAACCGTAAGCTGTACTAGACTGATTATTACAGCTGATGATGTAATCTTCAGCGCCGCTAATAATCACTGAGCAACCATATCGTTCAGCAATTTGTTCTGCAGCGTTGATAGCATCGCGACTTTGATGAAGACTATCAACCCCTTTGGTTTCAGCACCAGAATTAATTAAAGACATGATTTCACTCGCATTTCCACGGACGATGGTTACCCCATTAGAAATTAACTCAGCGGCCAATTGAGTCCGAATTTTGCTTGCCCCAGATGCGACAGGGTCTAATATAATAGGAACATTACACGCATTGGCAATCTGTTGGGCCTCATACATTGCGGTCATCCACTCCTCAGTAATCGAACCGATATTAATGACTAAGGCGTTGCTAATGTTAATAATTTCATTAAGCTCTTGGTAAGTTTGGGTCATGATTGGTGATGCACCAATGGCTAATAAGGCATTAGCAGTTTGTTGCATCACAACAAAATTCGTAATGTTATGAACTAATGGCGCAAGTTTCCTAATTTCCGTAATATCATGCCACAAAGCTTCGATATCTACTGATTTAGATACGTTTGATTGTTGCATCTTTTAGTCCTCCTGATCGTGGTATATCTCCAGTGGCTGCAAATCTTGACCATCTATACCGTATGTTTGTCGCAACTCACGTGCCCGCTTGCGTTGTTTGCTTCGTATGTAATTGGATTTGCGAATCTTAAATTTGGGTAAATCACTCTCAATTTCCAGTCCTAAACTTTCCGCAATGTGATTGATTTCGTCATCCTGCAACTCTAACCATTTGCCCCGTTCTAATGATAAAGGCAAGCGAATATCACCAAAGCGGATACGTATTAAGCGATTAACTTTAACACCTTGAGACTCCCATAGACGCCTCACTTCATGTTTACGACCTTCTTTGATAACCACATGATACCAATGATTTTGCCCTTTTCCACCGCCATCCACAATTTTTTCAAAGCAGGCCAATCCATCCTCTAACTCAACACCTTGCTGCAAATTATTTAAAACGTTTGAATCGACTTGACCAAATACTCTAACCGCGTACTCACGCTCGATTTGAGATGATGGGTGCATCATTCTATTAGCCATTTCGCCATTATTTGTTAAGATTAACAAGCCTTCAGTTTTTATATCTAATCGACCAACACTGACCCATCGACTGTTTCGTAGACGCGGTAATCTGTCAAATACAGTCTGTCTACCTAGTCGGTCGTGTCGAGTACAGATTTCTCCTTCTGGCTTATTGTATATAATGATCCGTGTAGGGTGTTGATAGCTTTCATCTAAATTCATAAGTTTTTTATCTACCTTGATTTCATCATCAATATTTACTCTATCACCCAGCTGTGCAACTCTACCATTAATTTCTATCCGGCCTGCAACTATCCAAGTTTCTAATTCTCTGCGCGAACCTAAACCAGCTCTAGCAAGAACTTTTTGTATTTTTTCACTATTTTCCATAAGCCTATTATTATCTTAACCTAATAATTATGCAACTGTATGTTGTCTTATAGAACTAAATCAGTAATATATCAGCCAATTATGACTCAGTATCAACCATATCTTCCCACCCAAGTTGCTCAACCAGTATTTCAGCTTGAGCATCTAAGTCGCGAACTTCAGTGAGGGTTGGCAAGTCTTCTAAGCTTTGTAAATTAAAATATTCTAAAAATGTTTTAGTGGTTGCCAATAGGGCGGGCTTACCGGGTACATCTTTATGGCCTATCACGCGAATCCATTCACGTTCAAGTAAAGAACGAACGATATGACTACTGACACTTACTCCTCTCACTTCTTCAATCTCTGCACGCGTAATAGGCTGACGATAAGCGATCAAAACTAATGTCTCTAAAACTGCTCTTGAATACTTAGGCGGTTTCTCTTCCCATAATGTTAATAAATACGGTGCAATTTCTTGGCGTGACTGAATGCGATAACCATTAGCGATTTGCTTTAACTCAATTGCTCGGTCTTTATATTCATCAGCTAGTTCGGATAGCGCATTATTGATTTCATTTTCAGTTTGAGGGTCGCTACCCTCAAATAAATGCAACAATTGTTTTTTTGTTAATGCACGATCGGAAACCAGTAATGCTGCTTCTATAATGTGTTTAGTTTGCGCTTGAAAATCATTCATTGTTAACAGCCTTAATATAAATAGGTGCAAAAATCGAATGTTGAATAATATCTATCATCCCTTGTTTAAGTAACTCTAAAATTGCAATAAAGCAAGCAACGACACCGCGCCTACCCTCTTTTAAAGTAAAGCATTGTGAAAAATCGATAAAACTATATTGCTGAATTTTTTCTAAAATTGAAGTCATTTTTTCTCGGATCGATAATGACTCTTGCTGAATATGGTGATTTTCTTGCAAATCAGCTTGTTGTAGTAGTTGCTTCATCACACTTAATAATTCATGTAAGCCCACATCAGGTAATGGCTTGGCTTGTTCAAGGTTAGTGGCAGTTGCTTGTAGCAAAAATATATCACGCTCCAGCCTGGGGACTTGATCAATTTGCTCGGCAGCCGCTTTAAAACGTTCATATTCTTGTAACCTTTTAATCAGATCGGCTCTAGGGTCATTGACGTCTTCTTCACTACTTTCGGTTTTGGGTAAAAGCATACGAGACTTAATCTCTGCTAAAGTAGCAGCCATTACTAAATATTCTCCAGCAAGTTCTAAGCGTAGTTCTCGCATAACGTCTACATATTTCATGTACTGCTTAGTAATTTCCGCAATAGGGATATCTAAAATATCCATGTTGTGTTTTTTAATAATATAAAGCAATAAATCTAAGGGACCTTCAAAGGCATCTAGAAATACCAGTAGTGCATCAGGCGGAATATATAAGTCCGTTGGTAGCTCGGTAATAAAATCTTGACGAAATCTGGCATTTTGGACTGCAATTGCCCTATCATCGACTATGCTTTCTGCAATCATCTAATTATGTGATTAATGTAACAACAATTATTATAAATCTTGACGCTTATGAACACAAGCATCGTATGAACCCGCCGCTTAACCGTGGGCATTATTCACAACCGACAACACGAACTTAAGTGTTGATCAAACCTATAGGCTGATGTCAAAGTACTCAGAAACATCGCCTTTACCAAGTCTGACAATTTGAATTGGGAGATCACGCATGTCAATAACCGTTGTTTGTGCTAAATCACCGTAACCAGCATCGATAATACAATCAACTTGGTGAGATAAACAATCTCTTATTTGATCAGGTTCTTGCATAGGGTACTCATCGTTAGGTAGCAGCAGTGTTGTTGTTAATAAAGGTTCTCCCAGTGTCGTTAACAATAATTGCAGAATTGGATGATCAGGAATACGGATTCCAATGCTTTTTCTTTTTGAATGTAGTAAACGTCTCGGAACTTCTTTGCTTGCAGGAAGTAAAAAAGTATAAGGACCAGGAATCAAATGTTTTAACATGCGAAACGCAGTATCATTGACTTTGGCATAAACTCCAAGTTCAGATAAATCGCGACACATCAATGTAAATTGATGCTGTTCATCCAGCTTACGTATCTTGCGGATTCTATCTAAGGCGTGCTTATCTCCTATTTTACAGCCAATAGCGTAACACGCATCTGTTGGATAAATGATAACGCCATTTTGGTTTAAAATATCTACAGCAAGATTAATTAAACGCTGCTGTGGATTATCTGGATGAATGTAAAGGTACTGGGACATCGCTTTTGGCTCAACTGGTTTTTCATAAATTGACAGATGCACATTTTAATTAATCATGTGTTATAATTCTACTCTTTTAAATAGTAATGGAATCTAAATTAATGAAATTCCTTTTTGATTTCTTGCCATTTGTGGTATTTTTTATTGTATATGTTATGTACGACTTTTTTACTGCAACGGCTGCATTGATTGTTGCCTCATTACTCCAATTAGGCATTTATTGGTGTAAATACCGCAAAGTTGAAAAAATGCTGCTATTTTCAGTCGCTCTAATTGTTGTATTTGGTGGAACAACAATCATTTTTCAAGACGAAGATATTTTAAAATGGAAAACAACTGTATTTTCATTTGTCACTGCGGCTGTTTTCTTTTTGAGCCACTTCATCGGTAAGCGCGTTTTATTACAGCGTATATTTAGTCATTTTCCTATTCCATCTAAGGTTTGTCGATTTTGGAATATGGCATGGGTTTTATTTTTAACGTTTATAGGGATTTTAAATCTATTTATAGCTTACCATTATTCAACAAAAATATGGATTTACTTCAAATTATTTGGGTTTTTAGGCTTAACAATTGTGTTTTTATCTATACAAGCTGTTGCGCTTGCTAAACACTTGCCTAAAGATAAATTTCCAGGCTAATATGGTATAAAATGAATACTGCTGAAGAAAACTTAACTGTCATTGCAACTATTGAACAGCGCCTGACAGACGCATTCAAGCCTAGTGTCTTAGAGATTATTGATGATAGCGATGCACATATTGGGCACAGTGGGGCCATTAATGGAGGTGGTCATTTTATCTTAAAGATTAGAAGTCAGAAGTTTAATCAGCTTAGCCGACTTGAAACACATCGGCTAATTTATGCTGAATTAAATGATCTCATCCCACACCAAATTCACGCAATAAGTATCAATACTCATTAATATTTAATTTGCATAGTTTGGCTTACGTCTTTCACGACCTTTTTTAAAGCTTGTACTTTTTTTAGAGTTAAATTGACGTTTTTTAGGGTCACCTCTTTTAGCATCACTTCTTTGACCAGTTTTTTTATGTCTAGGGTTTTCAAATTCTGGCTCAGTAATCTCGTTGAGCGTTAAAGGGTTAGTTTCTTGATTTAAATAAACTAGCGCTGATGCAATATCATTGATTGTTAAATCATGCTCTTCAATCATATTATTGACTAACTCACGATAAGGTTTCAATGATTGCTTGCCATTTATTGCGTTAATAATTTTTTCAGCAAGTTGTTGGCTACGCTTCTGTTTCATTAATTGCACAGACGGAGCCTCTAAAGACTTCAATTTTTGATTAAGCGCTCGCTCAATGTCTTTTAATAAATAAAATTCACGTGGAGTTACAAAAAGAAAAGCTTTACCTGTACGACCAGCTCTCCCAGTACGTCCAATTCGGTGAATATAGGATTCAGCATCGTGAGGAATATCATAGTTTACTACGTGGCTGACACGCTCGACATCAATTCCTCTTGCTGCTATGTCTGTAGCAACAATAATGTCTAAGTTACCATCTTTAATGCGATCGATAACTTTCTTACGTGAGACCTGATTCATATCACCATTTAATGCTGCAGCTGAGTATCCTCTAGCTTGCAGCTTTTCTGCTAACTCTCCTGAGCAAGTTTTAGTGCGAGTAAAAATAATCGCTGCAGTAATATCTTCAACTTCTAAAAACCTTGTCAGGACCTCTAGTTTAGTTGCGCGAGAAACTTTTGTGTAGTACTGCTCTATCGAATTAACAGTAGTTTCTTTCGGTTGAATATGTACTTTTTCCGCGTCTTCCAAATATCTTTTCGCAACTTTTTTAATGGATGCTGGCATGGTTGCTGAAAATAATGAGATTTGATAAGAGTCAGGAATACTTTTTAAAATTTTCTCAACATCGTCAATAAATCCCATTTTTAGCATTTCATCAGCCTCGTCAAGTACAACGTGTGACAAATGGCCAAAATCTAATTTGTTACGGTCTAGCAAATCCATGAGTCGACCAGGAGTACCGACGATGATTTGCGCGCCTCTTTTCAGAGAACGTATTTGAATATCGTAGCTTTGCCCGCCGTAGATTGCTATTGCCTGAAGTTTCTCTAAATGCCTAGCATAACGTTGAAAGGCTTCAGCAACTTGAATAGCGAGCTCTCGGGTTGGCACGATGACCAAAGCCTGCGGCGAGCGTATATTTGCATCGATTAAAGATAAAATAGGTAAGGCAAAAGCTGCCGTTTTACCAGTACCTGTTTGTGCCTGTGCAAGTAAATTTTTACCTTCTAAAAGAATGGGTATACTTTGAGATTGAACAGGGGTAGGGCTTTCATAACCAAGCTCAGATAGTGATCGAATAAGCGGCTGTACTAAGCCAAGCTCAGCAAAATGTGTAAAGATTGTCATTAATTTTCTCTAATAAACTAGCCTGCGTAGCGGCTTTGGTTCCGGTCGTTAGTGCCACCGCGACGATTATTGTTATCTTTAGCGGTATTCACATTTAACTTTCTACCATCAAGTTCAGTACCATTTGCATCAAGTGCTTTTTGGCCTTCATCATCAGAGGCGTAGGTTACAAATGCGAAACCTTTTGAACGACCTGTTTGAAAGTCAGTAATCAGTTTTAATTGAGTAATTTCACCGTATTGAGCGAAATAGTCTCGTAAACCATCTTCCTTGGTATCATAGGATAAATTTCCCACATATATTTTAGATTTGTTCATGATTGAATCCTGTAAAGTCTATAGTTAGATAAGTACCTTGATTGAAACTAGGGAGTATGCGAAGCAGAAACACCATTGAGACAGTCTAGGCAGATACATAATCCTACGCTAAAATTACAATAATGTCACGTTGATGATGCTTTTTTATGAAAAAATGTTTAATTAAGAACCTAAGTTGGTCATATTAGAAACTTTCTTAGCCATTCATTCAAAGCTTTCATTTTTCCATTGATATAAAGCATCTGTTTCATTGAATAAACGATCATAGAGTACAACGCCTTGTAGCTCAAACAAAATGTACTTTGCACAAAAAGTGACCGGCCCTGGCTTAAAGAAGTGAACTAATTAGGCTTCAAATTCTGCAACACACTAGGTAAAAAAAATTTTCAAAGGCTTACCAAGCTCTGGAACTAAACAAACGACTTTGGTTGCCATGCTCAACAGTAATGCACTGCCTAAAGCGTTGGTGAGTTGGAGCGAGACAATCTCCAGCCTTAGTAAAAAAATGCTTTTCAAAATATTTATGTGCTGATGCAATGACTGGTTTGCCTAACGCTAATTTACTATCAATGTAATGATAGAGATTGCCTCGGGTTAAATGACATGGGCTAGCGATACCAGTTCCATCAGTATAATGATAGCCTTGAATTGAAAATAGTTTACTTGCGTTTTCTATGTGTGTTTGCTCACCTTTTTTATTCTCATGACTACCCCTATTATATTTTTATTACTTACCCATATCTTTTGATTGCAAGCCATAAAGTTTAATTATCTATATCGCAAAATGCCACTCCATCGTTGAAGCAATATTTGCTAACATTTTTTCTCCTCGTAGGCTAGTTCCTTTATAGTTCACTAAAGGACTGAATACTGCAATTCCTGCTTTTTTAGGCGCCACTGCGAGAATAAAGCCTGATACCCCACTCTTTGCAGGTAAACCCGTTCTAACCAAGTGCTCGCCGGACTCATTATATAAACCACAAGTAGCCATCATAGATACCGTTAACTCCGCGGTACGTCGTGATAGTATGCGTTCTCCTGAAGGTGCTAAACCAGCGTTTGCCAGTAGCATCGGTAAATAAGCAGCTTGTTTAACTGTTGCTTCAAAAGAGCATAAATAAAAATAGGCTTCTAAAATTTCATCAACGATGCCTTCAATGACTCTAGTACTTTTCATCAAATAAGCTAATGAGCGATTACGATCACCTGTGCGACGCTCTGACGCAAAAACTTTTTGATTAATTTTCAAAGGGGTGCCGAAGCACTTTTCCATCCAGTACTCAAGCCATTTTAAATGAGCTTCCGTCGTGTCACCAGGGATGTGGCTAGACAGTGAAATCGCACCGGCATTTAGCATTGGATTTGATGGTACTGGACCGAACTGATCCAGACGCGCTATTGAAGCAAAATCGTCTCCTGAAGGCTCTGATTTTGTCCATTTAAAAACCTGTTCTTCACCAAACTCTTCTATTAACCCGATAAGCAATACTAATTTAGCGGTACTTTGCAGGGTAATATAATGTGAGTCGTCACAGTCACCAGATGTATATATCTCTCCATCGGTCATTTGTACACAGACTGCTGTAAGTGAGTCAGATATTTCAGTGAGCTCTGGAATGTAAGATGCGACATTACCTGTAGAGATGTGTCTGGCTTGTTCAACTGTTTCATCAAGTATCTTTTGAAAGGCACTATTTTTCATATTGTTTAAACTTTCTTAATGGTTAATTGTATCTACGATGATTATTCCATAGATCGTTTTTGCATTCAATTCTATGTTTAATTATAGAACACTATTTAGGATTTATTTTTTTTGAAATCAGCTATCAACGCTATTACTAATAATTTTTGTTGGCAGATTAACCGTAATTCTGGCAAACTTAAATACATGTTTCAGTGAAGAAATTGTTGTGATGTCATCACGTCTACTTATTATTATTTTATCGTTATTTTATTTTGTAACGTCCTGGGCCGGTAATCAGCGTTGGGAAGCAGTTGCATCAGGCATTGAATATTTAAGGGTTCCCTCCCCTACAATCTCTACTCATGGGAGGGTTCATGCTTTTCGAGTTTCTTTAGATGACTACAGCTTAGATTTGGCTATAGCAAAAGACTATGGTAAAACCGCTTTATTAATAAGTAAATTTGCTCAACATACTGCTGCGTTACTCGCCATAAATGGTGGATTTTTCAACCCAAGCTATCAACCCCTTGGCTTGAGGGTTCAACACAAAATTGCTCGTTCCGATTTAAAAAATGTTAGTTGGTGGGGCGTGTTTTACATCAAAAAAAATCATGCCTATATTGTTAGCCAACGTCACTATAGCCATAATTTACTTCCTGAGTTTGCTATTCAGGCTGGCCCAAGGTTATTAATTAACGGAAAAATACCCAAATTAAAGCCTGGGTATGCTGAGCGAAGTGCATTGTGTACCAGTACGCACAACAAGGAAGTTATTATGGTTGTTACCGAACACGCGCCTCTAACTACCACTCAGTTTGCAGAAATTTTGCAGCGGCCAGTGGAGCTCGGGGGGATTGGATGTTACCAAGCACTTAACCTTGATGGTGGCGGATCGAGTCAGTTATATGCACAACTACCCAACTTTTCACTAAAAGTGATGAGTTTTCAGGAAGTTGCAGATGCGATAATCGTTGAACCTAAAAAATCTTAGGCAAAAAATTATTCTTCGCTGTTTTGTAAATAAGTTTTTATTTCTGTGTGTTCAGCAACTGCGTTTCTATACAGTTCATAATCGATTTTACCGAAATCCTCGGTAATCTGTTGAGAATAATGACTATATTCTTCAGTAGACAATTGATTATGTTCATTACTTAAAACTTTAGTCATTTCAATGACGGCCACATTACCATTTGCAAGCTGAATAACTTTTTGTTGAGGTAAGAGGTGACTGGGTAAAGCAAATAAAACAGTTAAAATTTGTTGATTAACCGTGTCGGAATTTCGACTAACAATTTGGTTAGAATGATATTGATAACCATATTTTCTAGCGAGATCTACCAGGGATTTATTTTTTGTGAGTTCTGTTGACAACGCTTGTCCAGCTAGAAAAGCTTGTTTAGAAGCCGCTTGGTTTTTTAAAATATTAATGACTTGAGATTTTACTTCTTTTAATGGTTTTGGCTGTTGCGGTATGTGTTCAGCAACCCTAACAACAACTAAAGTTCCATTATCTAAGCTAATGACATCACTATTATACTTTTCATAAAGCAGATCGTGACTAAAAGCTGCTTTCAAGACTTCACCACTTCTAGTAACGGGGCTATCTTTGCTACCTTCCATTGTGATTAATGGTGAAGATTTAATAGCAAGATTTAATGCAGAAGCTGCTTCGTTAAGTGACTTTGGGAATTCATAACTGATATTTGCCAATTGATCACTTTTAGTAATGAAATCCTTGCTATCTGGTGATAACTCTATGTAGTGCAGACGAATTTGAGTTGGAGCTTGGTAATCATTCAAATGAGCTTGGTAATAATCTGCAATTTGTTTTTCAGTAATTTGTGAAGATATCGTGGCATTGCTGAACATATCTTTTGAAATTAGAGCAAATGAAAATTCGCGTTTTTGAGCATATAATTGACTCAATAATTTCATCTCATTAGAAGTGATGAAGCTAGTTTCGAATAATCCCTCTCGTACTTGAGTAATCAATAATTTTTGCCGTAAAGAAGAAAAAAATTGTTGTTGAGTGAGGCCATAGCTCGCAAGCATTGATTGCAAGCGGTCAGGGTTAAATTGACCATCGTGTTGCAGTTCAGGAATTTGAAAAAGTATATCATAAATCTCTTTATCAGTGATTAAGAACCCTTCTTTTTCAGCGGCTGATACTAGGATATTTGTTGCGATTAATTCGTTCAGTGCAGCTAGACGTAATTTTTGTTGATCAACATCAGATAAATCTTGCCCTAATATCTGTTCTTGTTGTAATAACTGATGATATGCATTTTTTAGGTGCGCCGAGGTAATAACTTTATTACCAACCCTAGCAATTTTATCTTTCTCATTTCCGCTAATAAAATAATTACTAATTCCCCATAGAGCAAAAGTCACACAAATAAATATAATGATAATCCATGTGATTAAGCCTTGAGTTTTATCTCGTATTAGCTGCAGCATAATATTAACTTCAATTGCAAAAAATAATTGCAGAAACGTGGCGGAGTGGACGGGACTCGAACCCGCGACCCTCGGCGTGACAGGCCGATATTCTAACCAACTGAACTACCACTCCTAATTAATGGTGGGTGCTGAGGGACTTGAACCCCCGACCCTCGCCTTGTAAGGGCGACGCTCTACCAACTGAGCTAAGCACCCATAAGAAAGGCGTTATTGTACCTTTTCTTTTAACTCTTTACCAGTTTTAAATTTAACAGTTTTTGATGCTGGAATTTGTATTTCTTCACCGGTGCGTGGGTTTCGACCCGTACGTGCAGCACGATCAGATACACTAAATGTTCCGAAACCAACGAGTGATACATCATCGCCTTGAGAAAGCGCACGACTAATAGCATCTAGCATGCTATCAAGTGCAGCAGAAGCAGCCTTTTTAGTGATTTCAGCATCTTGAGCAATTGCATCAACTAATTCGGTTTTATTCATTTATTAACCTCTTGTTTGGTAACCAATTTAAATCTTTATTAAACTTTTCAAATGGTTTAACACGAAAATGCAACTCTACCAAGCACTCTTAAGTCAGTCAAGCTCGAAGTGACATAAAAGTTTAGGAAATTTTACTATCAGAGTAAAGTTTGTATCAACTGTGCATTGTCTAGTCAAAATAGTGGATCATTTGTCTCAAAATGACTGCAGATTTTTATTAAATTTTAATGTGTTTGCCTACTGGTTACCTTAGCTGATTTACGTTTGCGTGTAGTCTTTTGAATTTCAGGTAAGTCATCATTTTGGCGCAGTGGTGATGGCACTCTAGTCAAAGCATACTCTAATACTTGATCGATCCAGCGCATAGGACGAATATCAAGTTTTTGAGTTATTTTATCAGGAATATCTTTTAGTTCACGGCAATTTTCTTCAGGAATGATCACCGTTTTGATCCCGCCACGATGCGCCGCAAGTAATTTCTCTTTCAATCCACCAATGGGCAGTACTTCTCCGCGCAAAGTAATTTCACCGGTCATTGCTACATCAGCTCGTACAGGAATTTGTGTGATAGCGGATACGAGAGCAACACACATTCCTATTCCGGCGCTAGGACCATCTTTAGGTGTGGCGCCTTCAGGGACATGAACATGAATATCATGTGCTTGAAAAAATTCAGATTCGATCCCTAATGCATTATGACGGCTTCGCACCACAGTCATCGCTGCTTGAATTGACTCTTGCATGACGTCACCGAGATGACCAGTATGCAACACTTTTCCTTTACCCGGCACGCTCGTTGCTTCAATATGTAAAAGCTCTCCACCGACCTCTGTCCAAGCTAAACCAGTAACTTGTCCAATTTCATCGTGTTCATCAGCCAGACCATATCGGAATTTTTTCACTTTCAAATATTTTTCTAAATTCTTCGGCGTAACCGATATTTTTTTATTCGTTGATTTAACTTTTCTAGAGTCAATATCTTTGACAACTTTACGGCATATCTTTGCAATTTCTCTTTCTAAATTTCGAACACCGGACTCACGACAGTAATATCGAATAATGTCACGAATACCTGTATCAGAAATTGTTAATTCACTTGGTTTGAGGCCATTTTGTTTTAGTTGCTTTTTATATAGATGGCGGTTAACAATTTCAATTTTTTCATCTTCGGTATAACCTGGAATTCTAATAACTTCCATTCTATCCAATAATGCGGGCGGAATATTCATTGAATTTGCAGTACACACAAACATAACATCCGATAAATCATAGTCAACTTCTAAATAATGATCATTGAAATTATGATTTTGTTCAGGATCTAAAACTTCTAGTAATGCTGAGGCGGGGTCTCCACGATAATCCATTGCCATCTTATCAATTTCATCGAGCAAAAATAGGGGATTATTGACGCCAACTTTTGATAATTTTTGGATGATTTTACCCGGCAACGCCCCAATATATGTTCGACGATGACCGCGAATTTCTGCTTCATCACGAACTCCGCCGAGAGATACCCGCACGAATTCTCTACCTGTTGCTCTTGCGATAGATTCTCCTAACGAAGTTTTTCCTACACCGGGGGGCCCTACTAAGCATAAAACTGGCCCTTTTAATTTTTGTACCCGCTGCTGCACCGCTAAATATTCTATAATCCGTTCTTTAACTTCCTCTAAACCGTAATGATCAGATTCTAAAGTATTTTCAGCCGCTATTAAGTCATTGTTAACTTCACTTTTTTTATTCCAAGGTACAGAAATCAAAGTATCTAAGTAGTTTCGAGTAACTGTTGCTTCTGCTGACATCGGTGGCATAACTTTTAATTTTGCTAGCTCACTCATTGCTTTCTCATGGGCTTCATCGCTCATACCAGCAGCCGATATCGATTTTTTATAGGCATCCAAATCATTACCAGGATGATCTAAGTCTCCTAATTCTTTTTGAATTGCTTTTATTTGTTCATTTAAAAAATATTCACGTTGATTTTTTTCAACTTGCTTTTTAACACGCCCACGAATTTTAGTTTCAACCTCTAATAAATCAATCTCTGCTTCCATATATGCAATGCAGAGTTCGACTCTTTCTGGCAAACTTAATTCTTCTAATATAGATTGTTTATCTTCTATCTTAAGATTTAAATGTGCAGCAATACTATCAGTTAAGCGGTCAATATCTTCAATACCTGATAGTGCGCTCAAAATTTCTACAGGAATTTTCTTATTTAATTTTACGTATTGATCGAATGCGGAAATAATTGAACGCGACAAAGCTTCGGCATCGATGTCATTAATTTCAGATTCTTCTAAAACTTCAATTTCAGCAGTCGTTAAAGGGTCATTACTAATGACCGATTTAATGATACCTCTTTGACAGCCTTCAACTAATGCTTTTACAGTGCCATCGGGTAACTTTAACATTTGCAACACCGTTGCCACGGTCCCCACTTCATAAATATCTAACGAATCAGGGTTATCAGTGTCCGCATTTTTTTGGCTGGTTAAAAATATATAATCACTTTCTTTTGTTGCTGCATTTAGAGCATTGATAGACTTTTCACGGCCAACAAACAGAGGAATAACCATATGGGGGAAAACCACTACGTCACGTAATGGTAAAATTGGCATTGTTATTAATTTGCCTGAAGCATTATTAGCTTGGCTGCTCATCAATAATCTCCTTTAGCTATTATTCAGCAACGGCGTGGTTTTGGTCAGTCTTCTCATAGATGTAAAGAGGTTCATTTTCTCCCGTAATTACCCCTTCATCGATAACAATTTTGCTAATCCCTTGTAAATCAGGTAAATGATACATTACATCTAACAAAGTAGACTCGAGAATCGATCGTAACCCTCTTGCACCTGTTTTGCGTTCAAGCGCGCGATGTGAAATTGCAATGAGTGCTTCATTACGAAACTCTAATTG
>Ga0100380_10002837_pt1 | contig 18532 bp, 32 predicted proteins | sample CryGeymeta201504_FD_80417 | JGI IMG/M metagenome (GOLD analysis project Ga0100380, IMG submission 80417) | Groundwater microbial communities from Crystal Geyser aquifers in Utah, USA - Crystal Geyser metaG 2015-04 | ecosystem: Environmental > Aquatic > Deep subsurface > Groundwater | place... | reverse complement strand
TACAACTTCCTCACTATCTGTATTATAGCTCTTCCTCACTATTTGTATCATACCAGGATATCTAGTATATCCTATCATAATTAAATATGTCACAAAACCCCTACGAAGTGCTGCATCTCTAGGAAGGTGCCTCCTACTAATAAATCAAGTAAAGGTATCGCCATCTCACTCGCTACCTGCATCCAGATAAGCAACCTCTCGAAAATTATGCTGCCACCAAAAAATTATTCGAGGATATCGATGAGGCCTATAAATCTATTGCCAGCCCCTTGAGAAGGTTCCTTTACAAGGAGTACGGAATGACAGCATTGAAGATCCTTGAGGAGGAGCCAAGCTTGTTCAGAGAGTACGAGGAGTAGTTGGACGCCCAGAAGACAAAAGTATGTCATTGGATAAGTTCAGAGATTAAGGCAATTGATGATATTTTTGCTGTACGAAAGAGAAGGAGGCATGGAGATGGATAAAAGCAAATTCACCAGCAAATCACTGCTGAATATGTCTAAAGTTATGAGGAAAAGACCGGCCAAGAGGAAAGCAGGATAAAAACGCAACCTCATCTTTCCCTAAGTATAAAAGTAAGTCTCTGATTGACTTAGCACTAACTTCGAGTATGAGATGGTCCTGCCCGAAGTTTATGGCTTTTCAAATGGAATCTCTTTGACGCAAAATGCTACCAATCTCAGAAATGATCCCAAACATGCCCTATCGATCACCATGTCGGCAGTCCGTCGTTTATTTAACCACTATGTCCTGGTGATTATTCCTTCCGTCTCGGCTGAAGAGGTCACCACAGTGGTGGTCATTGACAGGATCTGCGAGAACAACCTGCACATAAAGTTTACACCTATCATCATGAACAACCTCAGCTTCGGACTTCCTCGCTTCTCCATCTAAAAGACCTACAACAACTACCAAATCACAGCCAGCACGGACATCGCTAGCAGTTCATTTGAATTTTCATAATACGATGAAAAGAAGTTCAACAAGAATCTGAGAGTAATGCTGGAACCTGGTAGCATCGGCCTGATCCCCAAGATAGAGTGGCAAGTGGCCAACAATCTACGATTTTTTGTGCAAATAACAAGTGCCCTCAGTTTTGGAGGAAAAGACAACAGCAACATCAACATCAGCCAAGCTCTGGCCTATGGCTACAAGTTGCAGCTAGCAGATGACCTTCGTCTGTAGTTGACCAGCAGCGTAGGGTACCCCAACTACTTCCAGATCGGCATAGTCAACAGCAAATTCAGAGCATCAGTTCCCTTCGCCACTTCAGAAGGATCAACCATCAACTTCTAACTAGGTAAGCTGTCGTGTATGCTGGTCACTTATCTCAGCTACCTGACCTATCACTGGTTTCAGAGAAGGAATAAAAAATTGAGAGAAAGGCTTATCAGGTAGCAACAGAACAGGTTTACAGAACAAAGGAGAGAATTGCAAAAACAAATCGACTACCTTGAGCTATCGGCTGCTAGCAAAAAAGAGAAGGAAACGAGGTATCGGGGATTAGTGATAATCAGAGCTGTGATGGGTGAGAAGAGTTAGCTGAAGAAAGTGCAGAAAAAAATAAAAGGATTGGTGCTGCCCAATACTGACAATATGGCTTAGGCTGTGGCTGATATTGAAGAAAAGATCAACCATCTCAACCTCATCAAGGAACAGTTTGGCTAAGAACTATGCTAAGTCACCCAGCTGATCCAAAATGATGTCAATGGAGGACAACTGCTGGCCTACAACATGGATAAGCTCGAACACTTTAACCCTGCCCTCACAGATGTAAACAAGCCTTGGTTGTATCTCTTCTACCTCGAAAGAGGACAGTTCAGAAGTAAACTGGTCAAGTGTCAGGGCTAGCTTTGGCTAGGTGGTCTCAGAAACGATTAAGAAAGTGTAGGTAAGCGTTTGAAAAAAACGTGGAACTCTATGGTAGGATACCTGCTGGGATGAGCATACGTGATAGCTCTATGAAAATCATTATGACTGAGGGTTGTTAGCCATTCGCATTTGTATCTTGCGTTGTTTGCGTTTTTAGAGCTACTCCATAACGCCGCAGCTCATCAGGTGGATCTTCACTTCCCTTTTTGTTCGGTTAAATTTGGACACCAGCTCAAGGTCAGGCTTTTAATTCATTTCATGAGCGTCGATTGTCACTCCAATCTCCTCTTCTATCTTCTGAAATATTTCGACTTCGTTGGGAGTGATCATGCTGATGGCTTCTCCTTCCATCCCGTTTCTGGCAGTTCTACCCACTCGATGCACATAGTCAGAGACCGTTCGAGGCAGATGATAATTGACAACTAAATTTACTTCACTGATATCCAGTCCCCTAGATGTCAGGTCGGTTGTCACTAGAATTCTAGCCTGATCGCTTCTGAAGGTTCCCAGGTTGGCAATCCTCTGTGTGTTTTTCATGAAGGAGTGCAGTTGTGTGGCCTTATGTTATAGCTTTTGGAGGGTTTAGCAGATGAGTGTGCACTCTTTGCAAGTTTTGACGAAAATGATGATTTTGTGTGTTGGGTAGTCCTGGAGTATTTTTAGGAGATAGCCCGGTTTGAGCTCCTATGGAGTAAATATGTAGTCTTGAGTGAGAGTGCTGACTGTCTTCTTGCCTGTGAAAGTGGAATGTTTTATAAAATCTAGCTTGAGTTTTAGCAGCTGCCTCAGCTTTTTCCCCTCAAATTGCTCGTCTATGGTGGCTGTAGCTAGTAATACTTGCTCAAGGACAGGCATAGCCTCAATAATAGAGTGCATGTTGGGCAGCAGTCGCTCCTCGAACAGTCTGTCAGCCTCGTCCAGAACCATAATCTCTACTCGCTTCATTTCCTCCACAAACTTCTACGATTTTGTCAGCATTTAGGCCAATCGACCCGGAGTCCCTACTACAATATGTGGGTAGTTCTCTAACTGATCAAACTGGACCCTGTAGTTGACCCCGCCTACAATTAGAGCTTGTCTCAGATTCATGGCCTGCCCAAAGATGGCCATTTGTTGATGGATCTGCATGGCTAGTTCTAGGCTGGGGGCAACGATGACGGCAAAGATGCTGGTGGGTTCCTGAGCCAATCTATTGAGGAGTGGCAGTCCGAAGGCAGCTGTTTTACCTGAGCCTGTTTCAGAGTTGATGATGACTGACTTTCTAGCAAGCACGGATGGGATAGCCAAGGACTGAATGGGTGTGGGCGTGTGATACTGTATTTTTTGGCAGGTGCGGACCAGCCACTCCGAGAGTTGCAGCTTGTTGAATGACATTAGTATATTATGTTAATGTTATTGTTGTCAATGTAATATGGAGAGTGAAGGCTAAATGGAATATCATAAATTGTGAATTATTATGAAAGCAAACGGAGAAGCTGGGATTTCTTTGGATGTGTGGAAGTATATTTAGGGGGTGTTTTGACAAACAACGGTTGGGGAGGAGGTGGCTTGAAAGATAGAATTATTGATGTGTAACTGGTTCTTTTTTGCACATAAAAAATGCTTGACCGTTCCCATAAGTCACAGTCAGCTTTACCATGCTAAGTCTTGCACTTTTCCACTTTACTCCTCTGATCGAGCCAAGTAGCTTATTCAAAATATCTAAGCTTTCAATAAAATTATGTCCATCGACAACCTCAATCTGTCTTTATCTTGGAAATACTTCTCGCTGATTTGTTTGACAGCCTGGGTTCTTCCTGTTGTTGTAGCTTAATATACTTCTTTTATTACCTGTAATATCTATTAAAAGGAGCATAGGTTATACTAACTGTATAAACTATATTGATTTGGCATGTTCAAGCACACCTACTTGCTTGCTGCGATCGTCGTTTTCTGCCTATTGGCAGCACAGACGCATCAAAACTCACCCAGAGAACTACAGTATCCGCTTAGAATCGCCTACATCAACCGAGTTACCTCTTGGTGGGGTGCAGGAGTTACCAGAGATCTGGGAGTTCCAGAGTAAACAACCTCCACCACCATCGACTACAACGTCATCTTGCTTGGCTACTGGACCTGCCAAGGATCTCCACATGACATTGCCCAACTCTGGGCCAGCATAGGAAACTATGGAGTGAAAAATCATGGCTCAGGCACTCAATAAATCCAAGCCAGCCTTCGAAAGAAGTACAATGATAACGGAATGCGAGTGCTTGTGAGTGCATTCGGCAACTACTAATTCCCCAACACCGGCACCACCGATGGCTTCAAATGTGGTCAAACATTGGCATAATTTGTCAAGGCCAACAACCTCGACGGTGCTCTTGCCGATTGGGAAGACAATGGAGCTTTGAAGAGCGGCACTGGCGAGGAATGGTTGTAGCAGTTCACCAAAGGCTACAGAAACATCACCCAATAGCACATTTTGGCTCATTCTCCTCAAGCTTCATATTTCGCTTCTTCCTACGCAACAAAGGGTGGCTACATTGAGGTCGATCGTGCAGTTGGTAGTATGATTGATTTCTACGCCGTTGAGTATTACAACCAGAACTCAACCAAGTACAACACTTACACTGAACTATTCACCAAAACAACAGAAGGAGATTTCCCAGGCACATCTGTCCAGTAAATCCATGCTCAAGGAATCCCCCTCTAAAAAATAGTTGTGGGAAAACCTGTCCTCTCAACTGATGCTGGCTCAGGATTTGTGGCAGCTAGTGATCTAGGATCATGGGCTGAAAAAGCTTATCAGGACCTGGGATGGTACGCAGGATTTTTGCATTGGAAATACAGCTCTGATCCATCAGGAAAGAGTATAAGAGATGCTGCTGGAAAACTTAGCACTGCTTGTGCTGGAGGAGCTTGTGTTGGAATTCCCGTTGATACCTCAACTCCCACTGATGGATAGACAGGAGGATCAGGAAGTGACGGATCGACAGGAGGATCTACAGATGGCGGATCATCAACTGGAGGGTCGACTGATGGTGGATCATCCACAGGCGGATCAACTGATGGGGGAACAACTGACGGAGGAACGGCCACAGACACACCTGTTGGTGGAGGATCGACAGGAGGATCAACAGGAGGATCTTCAGGAAGTGGTAGCACCTCATCAGGCAATCTTCGCTAGCTCTCCTACCCTCTCAAAGTGGGCTACGTTGATAAACTGCTTTCCTGGTCAACAGAAGGTATCCTCAAGGGTATTGCTCTTCCCGGCTACGCAACTGAAGACTACAACTACATCATGCTAGCTTTCTGGTCTTGCGTGGGCCCACCCATGGACATCGCCTATCTCTGGACCAACATTGGAGACTATTATCTCTCAGGATTGGGATCCACAACTGCTGAGGTCCAGAAAAATTTGAGAGCTAAATATCATCAACATGGCATCCGAATTATCATCAGTGCCTTTGGAGCAACATAGTTCCCGACCACTCTCGGATTAGATGCCAAGACCTGTGGAAGGAAACTGGCTCAGTACGTCATTGACAACAACTTAGACGGAGCTGATGCTGACTGGTAAGATAATGCTGCCATGGAAGCAGGAACAGGAGAACAGTGGCTCATCGACTTCACCAATGCCTACAGAGAAGTCTCACCCGATACCATTCTAGCACATGCTCCTCAGGCTCCCTACTTCTCACCGACTTACTACAAAAACGGAGGCTATGGAACTGTTGACTCGGCAGTCGGTCAGCACATTGACTTCTATTTCATGCAGTATTACAACCAAGGAAGCACAAAGTACGATAGCTATAGCGAACTGTTCACTAAGACCACACAAGGCGCCTTCCCTGGCACCTCAGTTAAGGAAATCGCTTCTCGAGGTGTTCCTCTGCAAAAACTGGTGGTTGGCAAGCCTATTACAACAGGTGATGCTACCAATACAGGATGGGTTGCTCAGACTGACTTGGGAGCATGGGGAGTGACTGCTTTTGATTAGTTTGGCTGGAATGCAGGATTTGGACACTGGCAGTATTCTAGTGATCAGACTGGAAAAGCTATCAGAGATGCCTGTGGACCTTTGGAAAGCAAATGCACCAGCTCAGGACAGTGCTCCTCCTCCGGAAGCATCGTTATTCCTGACAATGGAGGGTCAACTGGAGGGTCAGGAAGTACCGGTGGCTCAACAGGAGGGTAATCATCAGGAGGATCAACTGATGGTGGCTCAACTGGTGGTTCAACAGGAGGATCGTCAGGTGGAGGAACAGCAGTCGACACGCCAGTTGGCGGAGGAAGCGTTGTTGACATTCCAACTATCCCGGTAACTCAGGAAGGCCTCCGCAACCTCAGCTACCCTGTCAGAGTGGGCTACGTCGACACTATGACTTCATGGTGGGGCAAGGGTATCCTATAGAATTTCGGCGTTCCTGGCTATGCCCAATCTGCCACTCCTGACTACAACTACATCATGTTGGCCTTTTGGTTCTGTGGAACCAATCCAATGGACGCTGCTCAAGTATGGACCAATTTCAATCAATACGGCATGAACAATTTAGGTTTCGGCTCAACGACAAAAGAAGTCCAGGCTGCTATTAGGAAGAAATATAACGATGCTGGTATCAGAATATTGGTTAGTGCCTTCGGAGCTACAGAATTCCCCACCTCAAGAGGTATGAATGCAACTGAGTGTGGCACTAAATTGGGTCACTATGTCAACGATAACAACTTGGACGGAGCTGATGCTGATTGGGAGGACAACAAGGCTATGGAGAGAGGTGATGGTGAGCAATGGTTGATTGAGTTCACCAAGGCCTACAGATCAGTCTCACCTAACACAATCCTCGCTCATGCACCTCAAGGACCTTACTTCCATGCCAACTACTACAAAAATGGAGGATACAACACTGTCGATCAGAAGGTCGGACATATGATCGACTTCTATTTCGTACAATTCTACAACCAAGTCGAAACAAAATACGACTCCTATGAAGAATTATTCGTCCATGCAACTGGCCCTGTCTTTGCAGGAACCTCAGTTTCCTAAATCGCTAGCAGAGGAGTTCCTCTTCAGAAAATTATAGTGGGTAAGCCAATCACTCCTAAAGATGCCTACAACACAGGATGGGTCAAGCAGAGTGACCTTGGAACATGGGCAGCACAAGCATATGATAAATTGGGATGGTATGGTGGTGTTGGTCACTGGCAATTCAAGAGTGATCTCAGTGGAAAAGCCATCAGAGATGCTGCTGGACCTTTGATTAGCAAATGTGTAGCTGGAGGAAAATGTGTTGCAGTCCCTGGAGCCACCAATACTGGAGGATCAGGTTCAGGTTCAGGTTCAGGTTCAGGATCTACTGACTCAGGATCATCAGGCTCTGGCTCAGGATCAGGATCTACCGACTCTGGCTCAGGATCAACTGGATCAACAGAAGGCAACCTCAACACTAATCCAGGAAGCGGTACAGCAATTGACACTCCTGTTTCTTCAGGAGGAACTTCCACCGATATTACACCCTCAACACCCGGTAAATACGAGCTTTCCATGTTCTACTGCGGTTTTGGTGGATAATACTGTGGACAGTCCTCAACAGATGACGTCAACCCTATCAGCACCTACGTCATTCTAGCCTTTGTCAACACTCAATCCGATGGTTCTGTTATAATGGATGAGGCCAACTATCCTCAAGCTGAGCATAACAAGTGGAAGGCTGCAGGCAAGAAGATCATCATATCTGCTGGTGGCCAGAACGGTCATTGGGACTCCGTCTTTGCCAGCTCTACAAGCATCACCAACTTCTGTAAATCTATCAATGACTACATGACCAAGTACGATATGGACGGCGTCGACATCGATATTGAAGGTTACCACGCTACTCCCAGAGTGGTAGCAAACATGTTCATTGAGATGAGGGCTCATATCGGTAATAAATTGCTCATCACCTCACCAGAATGTGTCACTGTCTATCAAGGCTCCCCTGTTGTGGCGGCAGATGTAGGAGGGCAAGCATTCAACTTTTTCGTTAACGTCATCAAACTAGCAGACCATGTCATAGATCTCTACCAACCTCAGGCCTATAACAACTGGTACGGAGCAACCGGTGGTTCTCTTGACTTTCTGAAAAATGTATATCTAAACTGGAGAAACCTTAAAGGCATCGGTCAATGGGATTCCCCGATAGCTGACTTCGCAGGTGTATCTGGAGACAAGTTGATGATGGGAGTACTGGCTTCAACAAGCGCAGGAGTCTCTGCCTATTATGCTAAGCCCAATGTAATAACGGAGTTCAGGAAGTGGATATAATAGAACAACTATCCCTTGCGAGGATTTATGATGTGGGACAGCAACTGGGACAAGTTAAACAACTTCGTCATCTCCGACGCCTGCGTTAAATGATCTAAACACTGTTTCATTTGTATTATCTATCTTTAGTATTTTATATATCCTTCCATCCACCATTGAATATATGTTGCTAGGAATAATAAATTTATTGATTTTAGTTGAGACAATAAATATATAGTGAGGGGACTGACAGGGTGGAAAAAGGAAGTTAATTGATGTTCAGTATGTTGGTGGGAAAAGACATAAAGCAATATAATTTATCATTATAAGATGGGAAACTCCCCAAATAAAGGACAACACTCCCTCGCCAAAAACTGGTCGCCACACGGATCAAACGCCTACATCAACAATATCACTGGCTAGCTCATCGACTGCCACCTCCTCACAGCTAGGACACACGAGTAACTCACCTTCCATAACAACCTCCTCATGAAAAGAGCCGGTCTCAATCATCCCAATGTCTTCAAATTGCTCTATTTCTGCAACGCAGGGACGGATACTCTTTGCAGTAACGTATCCTACAGGACACAGATCTACCTGTAACATGCAGCCAGTACACTTGAGGCTGTTGTTGGTGAGTAGAAAAATGCAGAAGATTGTATCTGCTGTCCTATTGTCAACGGTGTCAAGTACCTTCTTGAGAGATACGGACCTTTCAGCCTGTCAGCTAAGCAGGTGTGGCTGGTCGGGGACAAACTGTGCAGAAAGAAGGTGGCCAAAGTATGGATCCACTCAGATCCCAAGCAAAATCAAGTCTAACAACAAATCAGCTAAGAATGGATGTCGAGGCAACTGCTGACATTGCTGGAAAAGAGTAATTGTACAAAAACAAGGGATATCAAGATGGAAAAATTCAGGAATATTAAGGAAGCATTTGACTTTGTTTATGAGAAGCACCAGCAACAGCCTGTGGGGCACCAGGTCAGGAAAAGAGTAACATCGCAGATGGAGGGGAGGAAAGAGGAGAGGAAGGGTGTGGAGTAGTCGGTGAATCAGACTACCAGCAGAGAGAAAGAAGCCCAAAACAAATAAAAACTATCACCAAGCCCTGCTACTTAATTTCAATTCAAGAAGTTTAGCACTCCCAGAAACAGAGAAGGTAGCAATGACATATTCTATCGCCCTGAAGTCAAGCAAAATTCTGTCTTCAGGCCGATTGAGACAGGTTTCCAAAAGAAAGTAAATTTTAGCTATACCAATGGACTGGCAACTCCCAAGTACAATCGTAGTTATCATCAAAAGACAATTTATCAGTCACCACAAATAAGTGCCGTTCTACATAAAGGGTTCGAACACCACCAGTCTTGTTAAACCATCAAAGAGCCTAAAATGCCTGTCTTTGTGTCAAGGTTCAATCAGGAAACCGACCTCCACATCCAGTAGGCCTAAACTGAGGCTAAGTTGCAGTAGTTGATCAATACTGAGAGGAAAAAAACGGAGTCCGTCAACTTGCTTCAACAAAGATCAAAGGTTTAGCAAAATGATCAGGAGGTGAAAGTTGACAAGAAAGAAGTGAAGGTTGAGCAAATTATCAGCTAGGTATTTTTACCTCAAAGTTCAACAGAAGTTCTACCAACATTTGGAAATCAGCCTGCCGAGAAGCGATAAAGCACTCTACAACTGTCGAAGAATTTATAGATCAGCTACTCGAGTCAAGACATCAAGCCTGATCAGGTGAACACAAAAGAGGGAGCTAGAAGCAGCAGATTCAAGATCGCCAGCGAGTACAAACTAGCTGTTGAGCCTGAGAGACATTCTCAGACGGAGGTCGACATTGATGCTTCAGTGACAGAGGAGAGATAGGAAATGATGCAATCCAGCAAGGAAAATGTGCACAGATTGTCACCTCCCAGTGGCCTCAATTTTGAGCCGACTGCCATCAGTGAAGACGGAAGGGAGCACTCCAAGCACGAAACTCATAATAACGAGACTAGCTACATGTCTTGTGTGAAAAAACTTGAAGAGGTCAAGCTGTCAGAGTCAGAAATACCAAAGGTGAAGGCTATCTCTTCCTAAAGGCTGCGACCCTCCCAGATGTTGCCAGGAGAGAGTTCACCAAGCCCTAAGTATCTAAATGGAACAATGGATCGATCTAAGAGATAAAGCTACAACATCCAAATTCAAAAACCCAGCCTAAACAACCGTCGTGAAAGCCGCAAGACTTCCGAGGAACTCAAAAGTCTATACAACCATTCTTGTTCTTCAGACGAACGAGAATAGAAAAAGAAGGCTTTAATTTTGGCAAAAATCCAGAACACGGAAGAAATTTTAAAGGCCAACAAGCGCAGGTTGGAGGAATTACAGCTTGAGCAAGATTTAGAGCACGAGCGAGGGGTAATAAAGCAGGAAGTGGATTCTTTGCTGATGGGCAAGGCTGAGCAGAAGAGGATAAAGGAGAAGGTCAAGCACAAGCAGGCCACCTTTGCTCAGCTTAAGGCCGAGGCCTCTAAATTGCTGGAAGATCTCAATTTTTGATATTTATTATTTGCTTTCCAACATATCCCTTACAAATTTAGTCTCTGTTTTCTGATCGCAATATAAAATCCCATGAAAGTTATTGCACTACTCGCACTAATTCTCATCTCGGCCTCAGCAGTAAAGTTTGACTGGCTGCTTCCCCACTCAAAACAGGAGGCCAAGGGTACTGTCCTTTCCCTCTACTACTGCGGCTTTGGAGATAAGTTTTGTGGACAATCCACCACTGACGATGTCAATCCTGGAGCAAAGCTGGTTATTTTAGCCTTTGTCAACACTCAAAACGACGGCAGTGTCATTATGGATGAGGACAAATTCCCTCATGGTCCATACAAAACATGGAAGAGCCATGGCAAATCAGTGCTGATTTCCGTTGGCGGGCAGAACGGTAACTGGGGAACGGTCTTCGCCTCTTCCAACAGTATCGACAACTTTGTCAAATCTCTAGTTGACATTGTCAGGCGTTTTAAGCTGGATGGAGTAGACATAGATATTGAATACTACGGGGCTCCCCCAAAGACAGTGGCAAACATGATAATACAGCTGAAAACAGCTTTGAATGCTCTAGGAGGGAAAAAGTTGGTAACAGCATCTCCATAATGTGTTTGTGTCTATCAGGCCATGGGAGTACCTGATGCTGAGACAGGAGGAGGATACTACAATTACTTCGTGCCCATCATCAACTTGGCAGACAAATATATCGATTACTACCAACCTCAAGCCTACAATAACTGGTATTAGTTCCCCTCAGGGTCACTCGAGTACCTGCAAGATGTCTACCTTAATTGGAGAAATTTGCAGGGAATGACGCCTTGGGGCTCAAAGCCTATTCCCAACTTTAACGGAGTGGCGGGATAGAAGCTGTTGATGGGCATCTTGGCCTCCAAACATGCAGGAGGAGAGGCATACTTATTCAAGCCTGAGGTTTTGGCGAAGTTCAAGGAATGGTTGGTCAAAGAGAAACACGAGTTGGGAGGTTTCATGATGTGGGACAGTCACTGGGACGAAGAGAACGGTCGCTAGATCAGCAACGCCTGTTTGAAATGATCACATAAATCATATCTGATGTATTCATCTCTCCTCACCATCAATTATAATGGTCGATCATAATGCTCTAAAAATAGATTTTTTATCACTCGTGAGAAGACAGGTGGGCCTTCGAGTCAAAATATAAATAATATGTTTCACTGCGTGTGAGGGTAGAAAGGATTTGAAGTGCTTGAAGTATAGAAAGAATTTTCTATTGATTTTAAGTGGATTGCCATTTGCTTTTCCAGATATTTTATTTTTACTTACAAATGAAGACCCTCTTTATCACCCTTCTCATCGCTTGTGCCCTAGCAGCAAAGATCAACTGGCTTAGCAAGTACACCCAGCCACAGTCATAGGCCAAGAAGTACCACCTTTCCATGTTCTACTGTGGCTTCGGAGGCGATTACTGCGGACAGTCCAAAGACGATGATGTCAATCACCAGACCACTAACGTCATTCTGGCATTCGTCAACACCCATCCTAGTGGAGCTGTGGTGCTAGACTAGGAGAACTTCCCCACTAAGGAGCATGCGAAGTGGAAAAAGGCAGGCAAGAAGGTTATAATTTCTGTTGGTGGCCAAAACGGCATCTGGTCCTACATATTTGCCTCAAATACCAGCATCACAACTTTTTGCCACTCAGTGAGAGACATCATCAACAAGTGGGATCTTGATGGCATCGATATTGATATCTAGAGCTATATGGTGACTCCCAGAACTGTCGCCAACATGCTGATAGAGCTGAGGGGAGCCATAGGAACAGACAAACTGCTGATAGTGTCACCTGAGTGTGTGGCAGTCTATCAGGGTGTGGCCGATTATTCGGCAGATACAGCAGGACAGGCCTACAACTACTTTGTCAACATCATCCGCTTGGCCGATCATGTCATCGACCTCTACCAACCTCAGGCCTACAACAACTGGTATGACGTTCCAGGAGGTTCCCTTGAGTACCTCAAGGATGTATACTTGAATTGGAGAAATTTCAAAGGAATCATGGATTGGATGCAACCCATTCCTAACTTTTCGGGAGTGGCGGGCGACAAACTGATGATGGGAGTGCTGGCATCCACGAGCGCAGGAGGAGCATCTTATTACTACAGACCCGACATAATTGAAAGCTTCAAGAAGTGGATTGAGGAGAACAAGTACACACTGAGAGGTTTCATGATGTGGGACAGTCACTGGGACACCCTCAATGGAAATCTGGTCTCTAATGCCTGCCTCAAGTGATTCATTCCTCCTTATAATTTATTACTTGTCATATCCTACCTACCATTCTGTCATGAGGAAGGAGAGTAAACACGGAGTACTGATGATAAATGAGGGGATCATTGTTCCTACTAAGGCTCAGGGTTGTCGATGAGCTCATCGTCCCAGAGTTGAATGACCGGTTTGCCAATATACTAGCCGTGGATCATGTTGCGGTAGGTGGTTGGCAGTTGTTCGATGCCGAACATCATCAGATCGTATCCCTTCATGTCCAAAGCTCCCATCTCCATAAAGACTTTTATTCTCTCGTTGAAATCTTCGTCGAAGTACAAAATGCCCTTCAACAGCAGCCTCTTGCTTGTTATGTTTTCCATGTTCCTGACTCCCTCCTTCGAACCCCAATTGTTGTAGGTGGCGGTGGCCCCGCACATGATGACCTTTCCGTGGTCTGACATCACGTTCAGCATGGAGCTCAGCATGTCCTCTCCCACGTTTTCGTAGTACAGGTCGCATTTTTACCCGTCCATCATGTCTCTAATAGCCTTCTCGAATTCCTTCGCTCTGATTGTTTCCTTGTCGTAGAAGTTTTTGTAATTGATTGCTCCCTTGCATCCCAATTATCTGGCAATTTTGCACTTCTCATCAGAGCCAGCAATGCCGTAAATCCGTTTGTAGCCCAACTTGCTGAGGTACTAGGCGACGGTGAGACCGATCCCTCCTGCGACTGAGGAGATTACGATGTTGAGATTTTCTTTGGTTTTGGGCTGTCCCTGCTTGTCCATAATTTGGAAGGGCTCGATTTATCTTTTTATGGACCAGAATGAGGTGAATCCTGTGGGGCCGTAGACGGTGAGGAATTTATACATGCCGAGACCCAACTGTATAGGATAGGAGGTACGTCAACGGGTAGTCTTTGAATTATTGGAATGTCGGCCACCATAAATTGAGACCACTCTAGCATACCAACAACCCAGTCGTTCGTCTAGTGCCTTATCTTTCTGCCACCCTTGTTCACTTTTATTACTCGTCCCAGTCCAAAGCCTGGAATTGGCGACCCCGGCTTGACTGGATCCAGATAGGAACGGGCACCCGAGATCCATGTTCTAAGGAGAGGATCTGAGCTGATCCAGACGACTCGAATGAGGGCCTGGTTTTACTTGGGCTGGAGGTCGGAATACTTGTATTATTTGAGGTCAAAGCAGGAGAGGTCTTCTGGAAAGTTGGCGTTGGGGAACTCTTTAAGCACGTATTTTTTGTACATTAATTAATATTAGTGTTTGTTTATACAGCCCTCTGTTGAAATGAGGCATTGTGAAGCTTCACTCTGGGAATAAATCCATAATTACCCTTTTTTCCTTCGACCTTCCATAATCTGACTGATAAATGAAAAAGATAATTGCAATAGACTCACATCACTATTCTTCAGGATCGTTTTGCTCAGGTTCGGGTTAGTTGATTCGGTCATTGTCCCAGAGCTGAATGATGGGCTTGCCTATGTACTGTCCATGAATCATGTTGCGGTAAGTAGTCGGCAATTGCTCAATGCCTTCCATCATCAAATGGCATCCCTGTACATCAATAGAGGCCATCTCCATTAGCAGCTGGACTCTCTAGCCAAAAGGAACGTCGAAGTACAGAATGCCCTTTAGCTGAATTCGCTTGCTTATTATATTTTCCATGTTCCTGACTCCCTCCTTCGAGCCCCAATTGTTATAGGTGGCGGTTGCCCCGCACATGATAATTTTCCCGTGATCCGACATCACGTTCAGCATGGAGCTCAACATGTCCTCACCCACATTCTCATAATAGAGGTCGCAGGTTTGTCCATTCATCATTTGTCTGATGGCACTCTCAAACTCCTTCGCTCTGATGTCTTCTCTGTCGTAGTAATTTTTGTAGTTAAGGCAGGCCTTGCATCCCATTTTAACAGCCATTTGGCATTTCTCCTCAGAGCCAGCAATTCCATAGATATTCCGATATCCCAGCTTGCTTAAGTATTCCGCTGTCACCAGCCCGAGTCCTCCTGCGGCCGAAGATATAACAATATTGATATCTTATCTGGCTTTCTGTTGTCCAGCTCTGTTGTTGATGTTGAAGGGCAGGATTTAATGCTTAATGGAGCAGAAGGAGGTGAATCCTGGTGGCCCGTAGATGGTGAGGTACTTGAACATTTATTCGCCCAGCTGAGTCATATAGAACTTACGTCAAGAGGTAATTTTTGAATTGTGTTGTAGTCGCATACCATGAATTGTGACCATGTCAACATCCCAAATACCCAGTCGTTTGCCTACAGTCTCGTCTTCTTTCCCTTTTGCTTGACTACTCTGATGACCCTGGCCAGCCCAAAACTGGGCACTGGGGAGCCAGGTCTAACAGGATCAAGGTATGATTTTGCGCCAGATATCCAGGTTCTAAGCAAAGGATCAGAGCCGATGTAGATGACCCGAATGAGAGCCTCTCCTTATTTAGGCTGCAAATCCTCAATTTTGAACTATTGAAGGTCGAAGCAGGACAGGTCTTAGGGGAAGGTGGCCGAGGGAAAGCTTTTTAGCACAAATTTCTTATACATTAAAAATATAGGAAAGTCACGTTTCTGATTTAAAGTCTATCGATGATAAAGAGGCAAAGATGCCTCTACTACATTCAGATGAGCAAGCCTCTTCTTTTAGAACAGCTATTTTAGATTTATTTTATCTTTTGACCGAAGTATTTCTGTGGTCAATTTTGAGGTGTTTTTAATATATTAGCTCTATTAAATATATTAGCTCTAGCAATAATAATAAATGGCAGACCCTCAAACCTACATCTATAATCTCAGAAGGCCCCGTCTCCACAATCCCACCTATAACTCCAATAGCATCAACAATACCTGCTTCTCTATCTACCAAAAAGGACCAGCCACCGAACGACTCCCGCCAGCTCCATCACCTCCATAGCTCAGATAGTAATTCAAAAGAAGTCGAGGAGCCTCCCAACTGTCTACATTTGGCTCTTCTTCCCTTGCTCGGCTGGAGGATAAGGACATTTACAATCGTCAGAAACAGAGGTACGATATAATCAGCATGCAACCTGTGTGGCACCAGGAGACCATCAAAAAGTACCCAAAGTATACTCTCGAGGATAAGGACGCCTACTATTTTCGGAGGATGGCTCCCAGAGGACAGCAGGATAGCGATAAGCAAGCAAATACAGCAAGGTTGGATGGCAGTCGGTATGAAGGAGTATGTAGAGACAAAGAGCTGGGACCCAATGCGGGCAGACAGACTTTCAAGCTTGACAGAAACAAAGTCTAGCTGGATTTGTGGGAGTCCTATCAAGGCAAAAAGCCTAATGCTCCAAAATTTCAGGCAAAAATGCTCAACCACTGCGACGAGTTCCGCAGCATCATGTGATCCCTTATTGTTTTCTTTGTTTTAAACTGCTATCTCATCATTTATCGTCGTTGGGGCATCCTTTCAGCACGTTCTTTTATGGAGAGTAGTGGATCGGAGCCTTGTATTTTTAATTCCAGCCCAAAAAATACTTGAGTCTCTGGATCCAACTCGGTAGCTTGGCCTCGTCTTTCCTCGGCTCAAAAACTGCATTCATCCTTCTGTACATGTTATGTCGTGCTCAGCCTTGCTTATTTCTAACTCGTGCACAAAGCTCAGTTACTAGATGGACTGCCCGTCGTAGCTTATGTAAGCCTCGCTCCTCGAACTCTTGTCCAGCTTAATAGGAGATATCATACTTTAACTGTAATGGTGGCTGTTGAGGGGAGACAGATGGGCCTAAAGGACAGACTATTTGGGGAAATAGGGACGATGAGGATTCCATTGACTCCGTTGTCCAAGATGGGCCCGCCTGCTGACAGAGAGTAGGCTGTTGAGCCTGTGGGTGTGGATATCAACAGACCATCACCTGCAGTTTTGGTAAATATTTATCCATCGACCTTGATTTCGAGGGTGATTCTTTCATGCCCCCTTCGACTGATGTAGACCTCATTGATGCAGACCTTCATGCTTTGGGATTGTTCTTCTTATCTTACGTTGATTTTGATGGCCTGCAATCTCATTCGGTGGGACTCTTCAAATGGAAGGTCGATTTTCTTCTGATAATATTTGACAGTCTTCTGCAGGACCTCTTTCATTTAGACGAGGCTGAACCTGCACATGAAGCCGAGGGATCCTCTCTGGAAGGTGATGATGGGCGGAATTTTAATTTTGAACTATTTTGCGGCATAGAGGATGGTACCATCTCCTCCGATGGTGATGATGAAGGTGATGAGGTCATTGTGCTGGCTGGGGACAAACTCAAGGCAGGTGAGTTTCTGATGCTTAGCAAGTATTTTAGATTTGGTGCGTGAGTCTGTGAAGTAGTAGAATGCCTCGGCGAGCTAGGAGATGATGCTGATGGCCTATTCGATGGCCTGGAAAACCTGTTACTATTCGTAGATGCGACCGACCATCAGAATGGACAGCATTTGATTCTACATCTATAATTATCTATTATCTATTATCACCAGTTTAGACCTGAAGCTCACTCCAGTAGGAAACTACCTTAGTATGTAGTATGCATTGATAGCTTCAACTTATATATTAGGTAGGTCAGAATTAATTGAAGTTTATGGTATTTGCCCCTTTTGTTTGCACTGCTAAGAAAATATAATAATTCAAATCGGCGATGGCCTAACAGTTCGTCAGCGGTCCACAAGCCCAAACTTGCTAAATATGCTAAAAATAGGCCCTCTTTTAGTGCAGTTAATGCCATGCTGCCTTCTACTGCAGCCGAGATCATCAGTTCGAGCACTGGAAACAGTCTCACCAACAGCACTGCTTCCAAAACAAGGCCCCCATTGACGAATTTGACAAAAAAATATTGGAAGTTAGAAAGAGCTACTACTAAAATTTCAGTCATAAGCAGTTTTCTGAGTGTCTCCTGGATGCTAAGGTGTTGGTGGGCCTGTAGCGCAAAAGATTGGCAGCTACTCCCAGTCCCAACTTTGAATTGGACTACGGTGGCACCATATGTCTGCTGACCAAGACCTTTTTGCTGTTGAATGACAAGAAGAGTGCCAAGCAGGAACTGTAGAATTACATAAAAGAGAAGGGGCCTATGATTTAGGATATTGGTTCTATTCCCAGCATCAAGCAGAAGGACGCAGTGAAGGAAAAGTATTACGATTTGCTCCAAAAAAGACTGAACCTCATCTCCTGCATCGGCAATCTGTGTTACGCCATCGGCATCAACTGTATCTCCTATTACGTCCTATACACCAAAATCATCATCACCTTCTTCGGACCAGATTCCTACGAAGCCTCCAACTGCTACTTCCTCATAGGCTGCTACTACGCAGAATAAGGCTACTTCAGAAAGGCTATCGAGTGCTTTAGAAAATCTGCCAAAATTAGAGGCAATTTGGCAGGTGACTGCTTTTACAACATTGGCATTCTTCATAAATTGCAAGGAGAGCTGCCCAAGGCTTTGGAGATACTGGAGAAGGCTCTGAAATTGAGGGAGTCACAGTACGGCTAGGATTCGGCTAAAGTGGCATAGATCAACGAAATCATGGGTATCATCTATACGGAACTCAACGATTTCAAGACAGCCATGATCGAGTATGAAAAGGCCTTCAAGCAGC
>Ga0100380_10002810_pt1 | contig 18641 bp, 18 predicted proteins | sample CryGeymeta201504_FD_80417 | JGI IMG/M metagenome (GOLD analysis project Ga0100380, IMG submission 80417) | Groundwater microbial communities from Crystal Geyser aquifers in Utah, USA - Crystal Geyser metaG 2015-04 | ecosystem: Environmental > Aquatic > Deep subsurface > Groundwater | place... | reverse complement strand
TCCCAATTCCCTAATTTTGGTAGCCGCATCTGGGTGTAGATAGATGGGATTTGAGCCCGAGTATTTTTTATACAGCTTATTATCGTTATTCGGAAGCGTGCGGATGATTAAGGCTTCGGGAAGACTGGCTGGAATATGATGAGCGTGCACCAAATAGTCGCCAGCGTCATTGTGCATAGGAACTACACTGATGAGTTGAGCATGGAAAAAATGATTTTTTAACGTACCCGGCAGGTAATTTGGTTCTTTACTTACATGACCCACACATTCAGTATGGGTGCCATTGCCATGGGCATTGAACTTGATGTTTTCGCAATTGCAGGCTCCTCCTAAAGGCACAGACCCAACAAAATCTCCGCCCCGAAAAGGCTCCATTTCCGCATGTGGGATATAAAAGGCTTCCACTGAGTTTTCGCCTCTGCGCACAGGTATTGAAAGGTCAAAACCCTGCTTTAAATTAAATTGTCCTTGTTCTGTTTGAAGAATCACAGCGGCAAATTAAAGAATAGAAGCCTTTTTGCGGTAATTTCGTGCAGATGTCTTTTCAATTTAAGCTCATCTGGAAAATCCTCCTGCTCGTTTTTGCGGTGAATATTGCCATCATGTCCTTGTTGTATACCAATCAATTGGTGCGCAAATTGGCCTTTGAGGAGCAGAGCCGCGTGAACCAGTGGACCACGGCCATTCAACGATTGGTTGAGTCGGAAGATGAGGATGTAACCTTCCTGATGGATGTGCAGCGTACGAGTAGCAATAATATTCCTATCATCATGACCGATGAAGAAGGAACCATACTCAACTTTCTCAATTTGGATACCTCTCGGGTGAATGACATAACGTATCTCCAAGAGCAACTTCGGGAGATGAAACAGGAGAATGAACCGATTGTTATCAATTACCTCGAAGGACGCACCAACTACGTATATTACCTAAACTCGACACTCCTCACCCAACTTAAATATTATCCCTATTATCAGATAGGCATTATATCCTTGTTCTTGCTCGTTTCATACTTGGCCTTCAATGCTTCACGGAGGTCGGAACAAGATAGAGTTTGGGTGGGATTAGCCAAAGAAACAGCACATCAATTGGGCACCCCAATTTCTTCCTTGATTGCTTGGGTCGACCTGTTTAAAGAAACCGATGAAAAACCCACTCCCGACATGCTGCACGAAATGGAGAAGGACATAGAACGCCTGCGATTGGTTTCTGAACGTTTCTCGAAAATTGGCTCTACTCCGGTATTAGAGGATCAAGACATCAAAAAGCTTATCGACCGATCGGTAGGCTATATGAGTACACGCGCCTCCAGAAAGGTGAAGTTTAGTGTACATGCGGACCTTTTGCATAATTGTTTCAGCCGCGTGAATGTTCAGCTATTCGACTGGGTTCTAGAAAATATTACCAAGAATGCCATTGATGCCATGGAGGGACAAGGGGCCATCGACTTCCAATTGAGCGAAACCAGCAAGCTCATCCATATCGACATCAGTGATACTGGTAAAGGAATTTCCTCCTCAAAAACAAAAGATGTTTTCAAACCTGGTTTTACGACGAAAAAACGAGGATGGGGTTTGGGATTATCCTTGGCCAAGCGTATTATTGAGGAATATCACCGAGGGAAAATCTTCGTAAAGGAATCCACGCCCGGTAAGGGTACTACCTTTCGGATTACTCTCAGAAAGAACCTATAGAATGAAGACGATTAAAATGATATTGCTGCTATGCATTATATCAGCTAGCACTTCCATATTCGCCCAAACAAGTAGAGGTGAAGTAGCAGATACTACCCAAAAAGCGGATCCAGGGATGGAGACGGAGGAGGAAGTATTTATGGTTGTGGAAGAAATGCCAGAATTCCCTGGGGGTGAGGCGGCTATGTTTAAGTTTATTGCTGATAATCTGGAGTATCCAGCAGAGGCCCGCGAGAATAATATCCAAGGGCGCGTTACTGTTCAGTTTGTTATTGATGAAAAGGGAAATATTACCGACGCGAAGGTTTTAAGCAGTCCGAGCTCACTCCTATCCGCAGCTGCACTTGACGTGGTAAATTCTATGCCTCAATGGAAACCAGGAAAACAAAAGGGTAAAGAAGTCAGCGTACGTTATTTAATTCCCATACGTTTTGTTTTGGGAGACGACTCGAAACCAAAAAAACGGAAACGAAGAAAATAATACGTTTATACATGAAAGGGCGTGACTTCCATGGTTAGGAAATTATCTCATGGCCTTAGTCAAGCGTATTATTAATGAATATCTTCGAGATAAAATATGAGTGTATGAGGCCTGTCTTATTTCTATATACCCTGCTAATATTCGCCATTAACGTAGTTGCTGGACAAGAAAAGCAAGAAACAGACAGCCTATATAATGCACCCGCAGAAGGAGGATTTCTTGGTATTGATACGAGTGAAATATATCGAGTCGTACCATCGATGCCTCAGTTTCCCGGTGGCGAAGCGAAGATGTTTAAGTATCTCGTTGAAAATATAGACTTCCCAACACTCGATTCAAATGATGTGATTTTGGGTCGTATCATCATTCAATTTGTTATCGATGAAGATGGAAACGTACGGAATGCCAAAGTAAACAGTAAGGTAGCCCCAGATATTGCCAGAGAGATTTTGGACGTGATTAATGCAATGCCATTATGGACACCAGGCAAGATGGATGGGAATCGGGTTCGGGTACTTTTTGTTTTACCAATTTATATAAGACATGATTAGAATAGAGCCTAATAGAATGATAAAAATGCCCTTAAAATTAAGTCTGTTTATTGCATTTTGTATTTGTACACAATTTGCGGTTGCCCAACAAAGTCGGGGTGAGCAAGCCGGTGAGGGTAAAAAAGTAAGAGAAGAGCCTGAATTCTTGGTGGTTGAAGATATGCCTGAATTTCCGGGAGGAGATAAGGCGATGTTCAAATACATTGCAGACAATATCAACTACCCCAAAGAAGCGCTCAAGCATAAAATTGAAGGGAGAGTTACCATACAATTTGTGATTGATGAGGAAGGGAATGTTGTTGATGCCAAGGTTCTTAAAGGCATTGGATATGGATGTGATGAAGAAGCACTGCGAGTAGTGAACTCCATGCCTAAATGGAAGCCAGGCAAACAAAGAGGAGATAATGTGCGAGTGCGCTTTGTGCTTCCTATCCGATTTGTACTCAACTGATTTATAAGCATAAAGTCCTAAATATGATGCGAACTACCAAAACACTCTTCACTTTTTTAGCCTTGTTTTTAGGCTTTAACTCTTTTGTTCATGCCCAGAAAAGTCGAGGCGAAATGGCCGACACTACAAAGAAAGTCAAGAACAAGGAAATTGTCGAGGAGTCGCCTGCTGCAGAAGTCTTTATGGTGGTGGAGGAAATGCCTGAATATCCTGGCGAGAACGAGGCCATGAATAAGTTTATTTCAAGCAACCTTCACTATCCAAAAGAAGCTTTAGAAGAGAATATCCAGGGAAGAGTCATTGTTCAATTTGTGGTTGATGAGCAAGGAAAGATCACAGATGCAAAAGTTTTAAGAGGAATAGGACATGGTTGCGACAAAGAAGCACTTCGTGTAATCAATGCCATGCCGAATTGGAAACCAGGCAAACAAAGAGGTAAGCCCGTTAGGGTGTCCTATACGCTGCCTTTAATCTTCAAGTTGGGATAGAGCTCAGCTACTAAGGGTCATATTCAAACTCATATATGCAATTAAAGCATCTGATATTCTTTGTACTATTTGCTGTAGTCGCTCTATTTTCGCCAGCATTTGCTCAGCACAAAGGAGACAGTAGTCAGGTGTTAACCATGGCTGAAGTTGCCCCGGAATTTCCTGGCGGCGAAAGTGCCATGTATTCGTTTATTGGCATCCATCTAGAATACCCAAGTGATATAGCAAATTTGGGCATTACGGGCCGAGTAGTCCTTTCTTTTACCGTGAATACTGACGGCGGCATTTCTGATATTAAGGTGCTTAGAGGCGTTCATCCAAAGCTCGATGAAGAAGCAAGAAGAGTGCTTCGAAAAATGCCCATGTGGAAGGCTGGTGAGCAAAATGGATCAGTCGTTCGGGTTCAAAAAATTCTTCCCATCAGCTTTAAACTGGAAACCTTGCCACCGGATAAGGATTCAGTCTATACTATTGTTTCTTCCATGCCGGTATTCCCGGGCGGGCATGAAGGCTTAGCTAAATATTTGGATACCGCACTCAACTACCCAGAACTAGCAAGGGTCAACCGAATTCAAGGAACTGTCCATATTGAATGCATCATAAATAAACAGGGCAATGTGGTTGAGGCCAAAGTAGTGAAAGGTATGGGCTGGAATTGTGAAGAAGAAGCCCTTCGGGTTGTGCAGGAGATGCCGCAATGGAAGCCTGGGACCGTGAATAAGGAAGAGGTGAAGGTAAGGCAAACCTTCGCCATCGTTTTTAAGTTGGGTAAAAGTAAGCGTGTGGGTGCTAAAACTACCTTGGCGGGTTATGATGGAGCTGTTACCTTTGATAGCGAACTGCTTGATTCATTAAAACACGATTCTACCCTTGTTTTGCCTAGCTATCCCGGTGGAGATGAAGCCCTTTTTAATTTTCTTGATTACAATATTACCTATCCAGAAGCGGCGGCATATTGGCGTGAAAAAGGAAGGGTCGTCGTTGCATTTACCGTGAATCCAGATGGAAGCATTTCAGATGTGGAGGTGTTTCAATCGTCCAACCCAGTATTCAATGAGGAGTCTCTCCGCGTAATTAAGGGCATGCCAAACTGGGAGCCCGCCGAAGTGCAAGGTCATCCTATACCTTTTCGGATTTATCTGCCGCTAGAGTTTACCTAGGCGAGTGATAGCAATTCAAACATGATTACCTTTGTTGGGCATCATGCATGAAGGAGAACAAGTGAACAGACAAAGCCCATGGCAAGAATTCTAGCCATCGATTATGGAGGTCGCCGAACAGGAATAGCCTCAACGGATCCTTTTCAAATGATTGCTTCGGCAGTCGGAACAGTGGATACCCGCGAGGTGATAGACTTCTTAAAAAAGTATTGCGAGAAGGAAGAAGTGGAAGCGTTTGTGGTAGGTCAACCGATGCGTTTAGATGGAAGGCTCTCTGATATTGAACAGGAAATTTTGGCTTTTATAGAAAAGTTAAAAGACGCCATTCCAAATAAATCAATCTTCCGCATCAATGAAACCTATACTTCCAAGATTTCTATGCAGGCATTAATCGCTTCAGGAGTGAAGAAAAAAGACCGCCGCGATAAGCGCCTTTTGGATTCTGTTAGCGCTACCTTAATTTTGCAGGACTATTTAGCAACGAAATGATTCTTCCCATATACGCATACGGTGATCCAGTGCTTCGCAAAGAGGCTGAAGAAATCACTGCCGATTACCCCAAACTAAAAGAACTCATCGCCAATATGTGGGAGACCATGTATGCCAGTCATGGCGTTGGATTAGCAGCTCCACAAGTAGGTTTGCCAATCCGCTTATTTGTCATTGATGGGTCTCCTTTTGCTGAAGACGAACCTTCTCTCGAAGACTTCAAAAAGGTATTTATCAATGCTTATATCCTTGAAGAAGAAGGTGAAGCTTGGGAATTCGAAGAAGGCTGCTTAAGCATTCCTGGGGTACGAGAAAAAGTAAAACGCGAAGGAACCATCACTATTGAGTATATGGATGAGAATTTCCAGCTCAAAGAAGAAACCTTTGATGGACTCGCTGCACGTATCATCCAACATGAACACGACCATACGGATGGGATTTTATTTGTGGACCATGTAAACCCATTCCGCCGCCGACTCCTCACGAAAAAACTGAACGATATCAGCAAAGGAAAAGTGGATGCGGACTATAAGATGAGGTTCCCGAAGAAAAGGTAGGGTTCAAGAGCACGCTGAACGTATTTTATGTTTCGGAGCGGTTTAGCCCCTGATGAGGAGTGAGGGGATTAGGAGTGAGGAGAGAATGGGTGAGGAGATGATGAGAAATTATTGCTGCGACTAAATCCTATTCAACGACGAACAAATTGCGCCTCTAATCTGGCGACAGCAACTGTTTTGCGTCTCCGCGCCTCCGCGTCAAATTGGGCTGAGCAAAAGCAGGAAATATTATCCGTAGTGAAAAAGTCACACCACATAAAACAGAGCTACTGTCCTCAGTATGCGCCTTTGTACTTCCTCACAAACCATTCAATGGAAATAAAGGAAAGCAGCAGCCAGAATATCCAGGGCTGACGAATCAAATCTTCCAGGCTCGACCGCATGAATGATACGGTATGAATTTTTTCATTACTCTGGATGGCGGCGATGAGTTTATCCATAGAGGTGGGCATATAGTTTTGTCCTCCATTTTTTTCGGCAAGCTGCCGGAGCAGAAGAAAATCTGCACGCGTATTGATGGCTTCGAGTTCGAGCGGACTGACACTGAATAGCCCTTCAGAGAAGAGTTGTTCCCCACCATAGTTAACCGAAGCGGTATAGCGGTAATCACCAGGGTTCAGGTAACCAGCATCCAAGGAATAGGCCGATTGATCGCGTCCAAATTGGAAGGTGTATTCCTCTCCTTCAGCATTTTTAATCTGCAGATTTACCTCTGGGTCATTTACCAATTGATAGGAAGCATTATACAATTCTGCCTGAAATTTGAGGCGTTCATTTTCCTCAAAACGGCGCTTGATAGGCCTTGCTTTAAATGGACGAGTGTCCTTTTTTGCAGCTAAGTATTGAACAATCTTTTGGAGAATTTCTTCGCTCGCTTCATGATTTTGGTGTTGGTCGAAATCATATAAACGCCAGCGCCAATAGCCTTCTCCATAAATCATCCCTAGCTTTTGACCCTGTGCTTCATTGAAGGCAATCAAGGGCTCATTCGATTCAATGTTTCCGATTTTTTGGTAGAGGAATATTTGGTTTTTTGCCAGTTCATTGTATTTGCCAAAAGGACTGAACAAGGGAGGGAAGCGTTTGATAGCGAGACTGCTTTCTTCACTCGCACGGAATAATTCAAAGTCTTTATTGATAACACCTTGCGACTCATTGGCCGAGCCCACACTGGTTTGAATACCTAAGCCACGTCCCCACTTATTCAATAGGCCGAGTTGCGTAGCCTGTCCCACTACAAACAAAACGGGTATACCGAAGCTTTCGGCTTTTTCAAGAATATTGTCGCCAGGATATTGCAAGGAAGGCAGTTGATGGAGGATAAGCAGGTTGATTTCACTCCATTTGGGTTCTTTGAAGCTGCGTGCATACATCAGCTCAACCTCATAATTTTCATTGGCGCCGATGGCAGCAGTCATGGCTTTCAGGTCTGGGTGCGGAGCATGTGCCAATAGAAGAACCTTATTGCGTGCATCCACAACTTCCATATAGATGGTCTTGCGGTTATTACGCAGATTATGTTCGCCATCAATCGATTCGAGCGAAATATCATAGCGAATCATCCCGCTTTTTTCGGCCTTCAATACTACGTCGATGGATTGGGTCCATTGCTCGGCATCAATACTAAGGGCTTTTTCAAATAAGACCCGCTCATTCTGACGTACAACCAACTTGGAGTTTTTACCCGATAAGTCACTTGCACGACACAACACTTGAAGTGGAAATTGATTACCCAAATAAGCCAAACGATTCTGGCGTACTTCCTCGAGAATTAAATCACGGTGTAAGGTGGTATCGCCAAATGCCACAGTATACAAAGGCGCACCAGCTTTTCGGGTTTGATATACAGGATTGACCCCTTGGTTGTATAGTCCATCCGAAAAAAGGACGACCGCCCCAAGATTCTGATTTTCGTATTGATTGTCCAGGAGCTTTAGTGCCTTCGATAGATTACTTGCTTCTTCGTCGAACTTAGGGTTTTCATCCTCATTCAAATCGGTCCCAGCCAAGTATACCCGCACTTCATGATCATCGCCTAGGCCTTTTTCTAGTTGCTCCAAGCAGGATTTAATTTCTGATTCAAGTTGGGCAGAATCTTTTTGCATGCGCATCGACGAACTGTTGTCTACCACCAAAGCCACGACCGGTTTTTCCAATTCACGCAGCTGGTTTTTGACCAAAGGTTCGAGGAGAAGGAAGCTTAAGCCGAATAGAAAAAGAAAGCGTAAGGCACCCAAGCCACGTCGCAGCCAGAGTTTATCTTCTTCGCCAAAGACCTTTACTTTATAGAGAAACCAGGCGGCGCCTGCCGAAAAGGCTGCACAGAGTATCAGGTACCAGGTTGGGTAAGTGAAAATGATTTCTATCGATTGCATGCGGGCTGAGTCAAGCAAAAGTCATGCTTTTCTCTGAGAAATGCATAGGGGGTTTTGGGTTTTGGGTTACAGGTTAGGATAAACCATGGTATACAAGCCCTTTCTCTAACCTTTAAGCTTTAACCCGGTAGCTAAATAAAAACTTTTCCCTCAGGCAACATTTCGCTACCTTGAGTTCTCTTATGGTTACTGAACAAGGAGCCAAACCATGTCTTGTTTTGATTTATGAGTGAAGAAGAACTGATCAACGGGTGCGTCCGAGAGGACAGAGCGAGTCAATACGCGCTCTATAAGACCTACGCCGGCAAAATGCTGGCAGTATGTCGGCGCTATGCCCGGACTGATCTCGAGGCGGAGGACATACTTCAAGAAGGATTTATTAAAGTGTTTGACAATGTCTCCAAGTTCAAGGGTAATGGTTCATTCGAAGGATGGATTCGCCGCATAATGGTAAATACGGCATTGAAACTTTACCGCAAGGCTAGTTTCAAAAATGAGGTAATTGGAATCGACGATGGTTACGATATGCCTCAAGAAGCCACGGTACTGGAAAAAATATCTCAAGGTGAGCTCATGAAAATGGTTCAGGGATTACCAGAAGGCTATGGCATCGTATTTAACCTCTACGCAATTGAAGGGTTTAGTCATGCAGAAATTGCAGACACTCTGGGCGTAAATGAAGGCACTTCCAGATCACAATTAGCCAAAGCCAGAAAATGGTTACAAAAGAAAGTAATAGAATCACAAAATATTGAATATGAACGAAAATAGGCATCCTATAGATGATCTTTTCCGTGACGGTCTTGACCAGCATTCGGTTGAGCCCCCCATGCACGTATGGGAAAGGATAGATCAGACACGTACGCCTGTTTATAAGTTGATGAACAACTTTAAACAGCACTCAAGCTGGTACCTCTCGGTGGCAGCTGGCCTTGTCTTCATGAGCGCAGCAGCCGTGATGTTCTTATCTGATTCACCAGAAAATAAACTGGTTCAATCAGGAACAAACACCACTGCTCCAGTTCAAGTAGAGCAACGGATGGAAAGTTCATCCGAAACGAATCCTAACATATCCACACACGCAGCCGAATCAAACGATTTGGAAATTGCCGACGCTCCAGCTCCATCAGTGAGCCCAGCGAATGAAGTGGTGCATGTTCAAGGCGACTTTTTCACTCCGACTCCGCGTAAGAATGCAACGCAAACGGAGACTACTCCTACAACAGAAACTCCAAGTGATGTACCGCCTGTAATTGAAACACCGGCACCGACTGAACCAAGTGAATTACTGGTTACCGAACCTCAACAAGAAGATGTTCCAGAAAAAGCAGAAGAGCGTACAGAAGCACCTACAACTGCTCCTATTATAGCGCCAGCAGAAGCTTCTCCAGTAATAGCGGAAGCTCCTAAATTGGTAGAACCTACCATTGGTACAAACGATCCTACCCAAGCGCCAGAGAAATCTGAAAAGCAAGAAGTGAAAAATGCAGTTCCGCTTCAGCCTTCTCCATGGTCGATTGAGATGCTTGGCTCTTATGATTTTGTAAATCGCCGCATGCCGAATGCAACACCAGCTTATGCTGCTGCAAGAAAGCAAGACGAAAAGGTACAATCCGCATTCAGCTTCCAACTGCGTGCACAATACAGACTTAATCCCGTATTGTCTCTACGCTCTGGAATCTCCTATAGCCGGATCAATGAAAACTTGAATCATACTCAGGTGAGCAATTATACAGAAATTACCGACCGTCAGGTTACTGGATTTATTCTAGATCCGATTAATGGACCTCAACAGGTAACGTATACAGTGAGAGACACTTTCAATCATAGCAGTAGCACAACGGTGAACTCAAATAACCGCTACACCTTTGTTGATGTGCCAGTACTCTTGAATTATACTGTTTTCACTTCCAATAAATGGGCCTTGGGTGTTTCTGGTGGACCGATGTTCAACTTGATATTCCAGCAAAAGGGTCATATTCTTTCTCCAGAGCAAGGGGAGGTAATTGACTTGAGCACTTCAGCAAATCCATACCGTACCTATGCAGGGGTTAACTTGATGTTGAATGCGAGTGCTAGCTATTCATTGAACAAGCATTTCGACCTCCTTTTTGAACCAGGAATGCGCTTGGGATTGAGCTCTTTGACCAACTCTCCAAGTGGAATGGTACAGAAATACAATAGCATGAATCTCTATACAGGGATACGCTATAACTTCTAATACGACGAAAAAATATAGGTCTTTGCCCTGCTTTGGTTTAATTTGAAACAAATGAAACATAAAGCAGGGCTTTTTATTGGACTTTTATGGAGCTGTAGCCTTCTTGCTCAGCAACCCAGTGCAACGCTCGAACCGGGTAATATTCGCTTTCAAGTTCAGAATTCTGGAGTGCTTTTTCAAGATAATGGTGCTCCTGCCTTCGAAGTTCCGAAGGGTTCAGGGATTTTTAGCATCCTCTCTTCCTCCCTATGGGTAGGTGGAAAAGATAGCAGCGGAAGCATTCGAGTATCGATTGCTACATACGATACCAGCGGACGAGACTTTATTCCCGGCCCACTTGATCGCAGCACAGTTCAGCCGGATGATAGCAGCTATTGGAACTATACCTGGCATGTCGACTCTACAAGCATAGCCAATCATCAAACGCTGTATAATAATTCAGGATACACGCCGCCTTGGTCTATTGCCTATTGGCCAGGATCTAATAAGCGACCCGGCAATTATAATCCTGTGCTTGCGCCTTTTTTCGACATCAATAACAATTCAGTGTATGAGCCAGAACTAGGCGAGATTCCAAATATTTCCGGAAAACAGGCCGCGTATATCATCTATAACGACCAACGTACCCATCAGGTAAGTGGGTCTACTCCCATGGGACTTGAAATTTTATGCATGGTTTATACTGTGCCTGAATTGCCCGATGTGGTGTTTGCCAAATACCGCATCATCAATCGGAGTTTCAGCACCTATGATTCGCTGTTTGCAGGAATCTTTACCGACTTTATGCTGGGCAACCCAAATGATAATTTTACAAGTTGCCACCCTGCAAAGAATACCTATATGGCCTATAATGGTGAGGTAACAGATGCAGGAGGGTATGAAGATATGCCGCCAGTAATGGGAGTGAAATTTCTTTCGGCAAGCATGGATAAATGTATCGGCTTTAATTGGGATCCCACAGATAACCGCGGCTGGCCTACGAGTCCGAAGGACTATTATAACTACCTGAATGCTAAATGGAAGGATGGTTCAAAACTGATGGATCCAAGCTCATCACAGACCGATTATCTCTATAGTGGCGACCCGTGCAATGGAAATGGTTGGACCGAATATGGAAGTGCCGGAATTATTCCTGGAAGAAGGAATATGTTAGGAAGCACCGGCCCCTATACATTAAAGCATGGGGAGGTTGTGAGTTTGGATATCGCCTATATCTTCACCCAGAAAAAGGCCGGGCTGCAGGAAAATGTATGTGAGTTCAATACAGATGCGGATGCGGTGCAGTCTTATTGGGATGCTAATCTTTCCAGTTTAAAAGGGAGTGCTGAGAAAAGAAGTTTAAAGGTTTATCCAAATCCCGCAAAAACAAAAGTATTCTGGAACTTACCCGAAGGACAAATAGCCAAGCGCATTACCATGATGGATATGAAAGGTTCCAGAACAGAAATAGATGCGGAGGCTGGCTTCATTGATGTTTCTGGCTTACGAGCAGGAGTTTACATGATTCAACTCGAGGACATAGAAGGAACTTATTTTCAAGCGAAAATTACGGTATTGCCATAAGGAGATGGCATAGGTGCCCGTATACTTACTACTTCGTTTTACAATTCCAATTCCGATAGCTATCGGTAGGAACTTTAATATTGGAGCTTAAAACTACGAGGTGGCATTGAAACGCATAGTCATGTATATTTAAATAATGAAAGCAACCATATGTTTTTTGCTCCTTCTTTTTGTAATTATTTCTAGTTGTAACGCATCCCAACGAGGGAAGGGGAATAAGAAAATTCATGAGGTGTTCTTATACGATCAAGAAGGATATAGACATAAATTGAATGATTCAACAGATATTATGAATTTGATTAATTCATTGGCGCAATCGAAAAAGACTGATAGAGTACCCATGAGAAATACTGGTATGGTAGAAATTCAAATCGTTTATATAGATGAAAGTGAAGAGTTTTGGGAGTTTTGTAACACTCCAAAATACGGGGTGCTACTTGTAAAAACAAATGAATATTCGAACGTATTTCGTAATCCCAATTTAGATTCTTTTTTCATTTCATACGCAGGTGTCAATAGTAACTTTTCATATTGGTAGTTAATAGCATACTGAACGATTGTAAAAAATCGGAAGGCAGTTTTTCTGGTAGAATGTTTCGGGTGGCAATTAGAGAACTAAGTTATTCAGGCTAAAAACCCAATTCAATAACTCCTATTGTAACCCTCTTGCCCCTCGGAAAACACATCTATTCCAAGCATGATGTTCAGAACACTGGTCGCTTTTTTTGAAATATTACTTGAATATTGGCCAAAAGAGTTTGATGTGTCTACTGAGTGCTAATCCGCTACCAATATTTAAATTTTGAATCCCTAATATTGAGTGCCGCATATTTTTTCGTCAATTCACCGTAACTGAATGGACCCTCAACTCCTGGACTACTAAGTTGAGTTGGTTGCTGGATATACCCGGAATATCTGAGTATATAAAAATTAGATTCACTATTAGGAAACTTTTGTTTCTTTAATATTTTGTACCGTCTCCAGTCAACCCCTTTAACTACAAGTAGACTATCCATATCAATGATTGCAACTATGGTCTCGCCAGAAAAGATTGCCCGATCTCCATATAAAATATTCAAAGTAGATTCCTCGTGGATTAATCCCCATTTAAATTGATCAACAGATAATTCAACGTCCTGTCTGTCGAAAATACATCCAGATTGAAAAAACAAATTTCCAACGAGAACCATGAAATAGATCGTATGCTTCATATTTAATAAGGATATAATATCATTAATTTATCTGGATTCTGATAGCTATTGATTGGCATCAAATTAAAAAAAAAGCTGCATGATGATTATCACGCAGCCTTCTAGATGTATTTTTTATGTATGAGTTACATCACCATGCCACCATCAACATGGAGGGTTTGTCCGGTGATATAGGTTGACAAGTCAGAGCCCAAGAAAACGCAGGCATTGGCTACGTCTTCAGGTGATCCGGCTCTTTTTAATGGAATGGCATCTGCCCATTCTTTTAGGGTAGCTTCATCCAATTTCTCGGTCATTTCTGTCGCGATAAAGCCAGGAGCCACTGAATTACAGCGGATGCTTCTTGAACCCAATTCTTTCGCCATGGATTTCGTGAATCCAATCATTCCTGCTTTTGAGGCAGCATAGTTGGCTTGTCCGGCATTTCCCATTACACCTACTACGGAAGTCATGTTAATGATGGATCCTGAACGTTGTTTGAGGAAGGGTTTCAAAGATGCTTTGGTGAGGTTAAACGCCGATTTCAAATTGGTTTCAATCACTTCATCCCATTGCTCCTCGCTCATACGCATTAGCAAGGTGTCGCGCGTGATTCCTGCATTGTTGATGAGAATATCAATTTGTCCGAAGTCGGCGATAACTGCATTTACCAATTCTTCAGCTTCCGCGAATTTTGCAGCGTTTGATTTATATCCTTTGGCTTTAATGCCATAGGTAGCTTCAAGATCTTTTTCTAGTTGGCGTGCTTTTTCTTCAGAAGAAGCAAAGGAGAAGGCCACGTTGGCACCTTCACTGGCATACCTTTCAGCAATACCTTTTCCGATTCCGCGTGTAGCACCGGTAATCAGAGCAACTTTATTTTCCAGCATTTTCATCGCGACAAATATAAAAATTGGTTTCGGCTTCTTGGCATCGGGGTTTAGGAATCCTTCACTTTTCCCACCCGCACCAATAACTGCCGTTTTTCGTATGAGGTCCAGGCGGCGATAAAGCCATTCCCGATATAGTCGATATCGATATAGTCCCCAAAGAACACTTTGTCGCCCGGCTTTTTAAATTTCTTACTCAGCACCTGATTACTTCCATCTTGAGTTGTTGTAAGGGTATAGAGCTCAACCCTGAGTCGTTTTTTTCTGACTGCCTGATAGAATACCACGCCAACTTTCCCGGTTTTAGGGTTAATAACCAGGTTTGGAAAAAATGCGTCACCCTTTTTAGGGTCACTTGGGTAATAATGATTCCATGTTTCCATCTTGGCGTTAGTTCGCAAAAGGTGGACACGTGCATGTTCTCCAGGTTCGCGGTCGGCATAAGTAATATAGATTGACCCGGTGAGTTGATTACAGGCAATAAAAGGCATTCCGTTGCTGCGGTATATTCCAGGAATATCAAGTGTCCAGCCTTCATGCAAAGTGGCTATCTCACGGTCTTTACCAAAAGTTAATCCGCCGTCATACGACACATCCATCCATAGCTTACCATTTCCTGCCCATACGATATAAATCTCTCCTTTTGGACCAGTTGCCACCGTTGCGCCCTCGACCGTGCCATCATCATCCTTGCAATCGCCTTCTTGGTCGGATACGATTACCGGCTTTGAAAAATATTGTCCTTGATCCAGTGAACGGGCAAATCGAATGCGTGAGTGGTGATTGGTATCGGCTGATCCGTATACGTCGAACTCGGTCCAGCTCAGGTAAATGTTTCCATAGAAAGGGCTTTGCTTATTAAGGTCACCTGCCAGCCATTCTTTGTCCTGCATTTTTCCATCATTAAAGCCCACGCCTACGCCATCATTCCAAGTTTTGCCACCGTCGAGGGAGCGTTGAACTACCATGCGGTCGAAATAATCCGGGCGTTCTTTATTCGGTGTTTTACTGAGGTGGGCATGATAAAATATACCTTGATCATCGCAAAATAGGGACGGGTCTCCATAAACTCCGAGGCTACTTACCTGTGTTTTTTCCTCCCAGCTTTGGCCGCTATCGGAGCTGATATAGAGATTGGTAATATTGCTTCCACAAATAATTTGAGATTCATCTTGATGATTGACTGCGATACTTACCTCATTCGGTTTATTTTTAGACTGGCTAATTACCTGTGATAATGCGGGTATAGATAAAATCCATAAACAAATCGATAAAAAAACGAGGCGGGTATAACGCATTTATTATTATTTTATTGTTAACTTAGTAACCGTAAAGATATCAAGCTTTATACTGTCAAACCAAACCAAAATAATCAGAAAAGCCCACATGCCCACACATGCAGGGCTTTTTTGTTTTAACACACCGCCCTTTGCTAGAATCTGCGCATCTTTGTACCATGCGCGAGAACGACGAAGAGAGCTTCACTGATAACGAAGACCAAGAACTTTACGAACATTACCGAATTCAGGTAGACAAAGGTCAGAGCCAATTGCGTATTGATAAATTTCTCATGTTACGGATTGAGAATGCCAGTCGTACTAAGATTCAGAATGCGGCACAAGAAGGATGTATCTTGGTGAATGATAAACCGGTGAAGGCCAATTATAAGGTTAAGCCTGAAGATATCATTTCTGTTGTCCTCCCAAATCCTCCGCGTGATACCACCGTCTATCCAGAAGACCTTCCTTTGGATATAGTGTATGAAGACGATGATTTACTCATCGTGAATAAGGCGCCAGGAATGGTAGTCCATCCTGGTTTCAATAATTATACAGGAACTTTAGTAAATGCACTGGTCCATCATTTCGACCATTTGCCTATTACCCAAAATGGCGATCAAAGGCCTGGCTTGGTTCACCGTATCGATAAAGAAACTTCAGGATTATTGGTGATCAGTAAAAGCGAGAAGGCCATGACACACCTTGCCAAGCAGTTCTTCGATCACAGTATTGAGCGCACGTATCAGGCCTTGGTTTGGGGCGATTTTGAGGAAGATGAAGGAACCATTGAAGGGAACCTAGACCGCAATCCACAGAACCGGTTACAGATGATGGTATTCCAAGACCCAGAAAAAGGCAAGCATGCCATAACGCATTATAAGATCATTGAACGCTTCCATTATGCTACGCTTATAGAATGTCGCTTAGAAACGGGCCGTACGCATCAGATACGTGCGCACATGCGTTATAAGGGGCATCCAATCTTCAATGACAAGACTTACGGTGGAGATTTAATATTAAAAGGGGTACAGCTGCCAAAATTCAAGCAGTTTGTGATGAATCTTTTTAATGTAATTCCACGTCAGGCGCTTCATGCCAAATCACTCGGATTTATTCATCCTAGATCGGGTGAGAAGATGTATTTTGAATCTCCCCTGCCGGATGATTTTCAAGCTTGTGTTGATAAATGGCGGAGTACTTCGGTAGCTTGGGATAAGATGAAAAGCTAGCGTTGATTCGCTAAGAAACGCTCGATATGTTCTTGCGCTTTTATCTTTTCTTCTAACATGGCCATATGTCCACTATTTTCTAGAATTACGATTTGGGCATTCTGACAAGACGCAGCAAACTCTGTCTGCTCTTCAATGGGGAGAATAGCGTCATATGCACCACTAACAAAGAGAATAGGCATTTTAGTGCTAAAAAGTAAATTCCGACGATCTGCACGTTTGGCCATAGCTTCCAATGCAGCTTGTAGGCCCCTGCCAGATTGTTCTTCTGCAATGGAAACTGCTGGCATGATTTTATCTTCTTCAAAATCGGAATGAAATAAGGCGGGAACGATTTGGCTGACTAGCATCTTCGGTCCGTATTTATCGATAAAACTGATTTGCTTAAATCGATTCGACTTGCGCTCCTCATTATCGGTGAGCGGGCTGGAATGAAATGAAATGAAGCTGACGACTTTCTCCGGTGCAGCATCCATCATTGCTAATGCAACATAGCCTCCCATGGAATGACCGATAAGGTGGCATTTGTGTACTCCAATAATTCTTAATGTTTCCCAGCATGCTGTGGCCCACTCCACAAGCGATGGGGTCATCACAGGACTGCTTCCGCATCCGGGCAGGTCAAGGCAAATAACCCGATATTCTTCTGTAAATGGAACGATGAAGTCTTCCCAAATACGCATGTCAGAACAAAAGCCATGGAGAAACACCAGGACTTCTCCCTCACCTTGATCGGCATAGTTTAACATACCCACAAGGTAAAAAAAAAGCCGGTTCATTGAACCGGCTTTTTCAAAGTAGGAATTAAATCCTAGAAAAATTTATAGCGGTAGTCTTTCATGTCAGCCATTTTCTTCAAGGCTTCGAAAGCACGTCCAGAAACTTCACTAGATGATTGTTCAATCATTCGGCTACGTTCTGCCATCAAGTCTCCTTTAAATTCGTTTTCTTCTCTGCTATTAACCACGAATACATAAACACCATTTGCGGTTTCAATCGGTCCTAAGACCTTGTTTGTCTCACTGCCCATAATCGCTCCAACTAAGGCAGGGTCATTTCCTACAAATGGAAGGTTAGGGTTTGAGAATACCGTATTTGGTGCATCGTTTACTATCGCTCCAAGAGACAGGGCAATTTGCTCGATCGTTTTGGTTCCATCTAAAACGGCTTGAATACGTTTTTTCAAGATCTCTGCTTTTTTGGCGATTCGGGTATCATTCTCCAAACGGATGCGAACAGACTGCAATTCAGCGAGGCCTTCTTTTTTCACATCAACCAATTGGGCAACGATGTATTTGTCGTCGATTCCAATTACTTCGGATACATTGCCGATTTCAGTTTCGTCATTAAATGCCCAACGAATGATATCACGCGCATTCTCCATACCTGGCAAAGCGGTTTCACCTTCTTTCAAATCGTCGGAAATACGTTTGATATAGCCGGCAGCTTCAGAATTTTCTGAGAAGAGGTCTCCCACTCTGCTCGCTGCTGCGAATTTGTAGGCTTCGTTATATACTTCGTTTTCTGTATCGCTGCTATAGGCAACACTGCGTCCTACTTCTCCCACCATGGCAGTTTTATAGGTTTTTGCTCCAGTTACCTTGAGGATATGAACCCCACCAGAGCTGCGTACAACCACAATGGCTCCTTCAGGGGTATTATAAAGACTTCTTTCAACTACTTCTTGCAATGCGCCAGCACCTTTTTTCATCCACCCGAGGTCACCTCCTTTTGAGGCTGTACGGTAATCTTGGCTAGAATCTTTGGCCATTTGAGTGAAGTCTGCTCCGTTACGTAGTGCATTTGCAATAGCGTTCGCGCGAGTAACCGCATAAAGAGAATCTTCTTTTTCGTAGCCACCTTTTGGTTTAATCAAAATTTGACTGGCTTTGATATATGGAAGTGTATCGTCTTGGAACTTCATTACCTTATAGATAGAATAAGTTCCGGCATTATAATGAGGACCCACTACATCACCCACATTGGCGCTGAAAATTGCATCTTCAATTCCTTCAGGATAAG
>Ga0100380_10002799_pt1 | contig 18683 bp, 22 predicted proteins | sample CryGeymeta201504_FD_80417 | JGI IMG/M metagenome (GOLD analysis project Ga0100380, IMG submission 80417) | Groundwater microbial communities from Crystal Geyser aquifers in Utah, USA - Crystal Geyser metaG 2015-04 | ecosystem: Environmental > Aquatic > Deep subsurface > Groundwater | place... | reverse complement strand
GGAACATCCTTGCAGGCCTGCAAGGATGTTCCTTGTAGGAAAGAATTAATAGCCCTGATAATTTCATCTTTTCCGCCGTAGTTGAAGGCAATAGTGAGAGTGATTTTATGGTTAGTTTTAGATCTATCTTTCCACCCGCTGAAAAAGTTTTGCACATCCCGGGGAAGTTTGGTTAAATCACCGATGGTGTTTAAGCGGACGCCCTTTTTAATATATTTATCCATAGCGCGGGGGATAAGCCGGCGGAAGAGATTGAAGTATTTGGCGACCCAAACTTGTCCCCGGTTCCAGTTTTCGGTAGAGAAAAACCAGAGAGTTAAATAAGGGATGTTAAGTTTAAGGCAGTGGTCAACCAGGTTTTCCGCGGTAGTTTCGACCGCGTATTTATGGCCGGAAAATTCCGGCAAGTGCTTGGCTTTAGCCCAGCGGCGGTTGCCGTCGCAGATGATGGCAATATGAATTGGTAAATTCATAAACTAAAAACTAAAAAATAAAAATTCAAAACTACAATTTTAAATTCAAAACTATTTAACATTTATTTTTTCCTTTCAGGGTTAAAATACTGGCACTTAAAATATTGGCTAGTTCTTTAGTTTCGTCTAGTAGTTTATTGGCCTGATTTTTATCTGCTTTATTTGAATCCCTGATTAAGCCTAGCCAGAATTTGCTTTCATTAGCAGATTTTAAACTATAGCTAAAAAAGTTAGTAAAATCTTTTTGATTAAGTTTGTCCAAGAAGTGAATGATATCTAAAGCGTATAAATAAACCCTTTTTTTTAAATCAGTTTTTAATTTTACGTTGTCGTTTTGCATTTTTCGTTTTTCGTTTTGAGATTTAAAGCACCTGGATTCCAAAGGTGATTTGGAGCAGTTCAATAATCCAGTAAGCGGCAAAGATAATTAAAAACCCAACTAGGGCGCTGGTAATCATCCCGGTGCCTTTTTTGATTTTTTCCGGGTTGCCGGCAGAGAGAAAGATGGTAAAGCCGCCAAAGACAAGCATAAAAAGAAGGACAATGCCGGCAAGAATAAAGATGATAGGGATAAGGGTATTGATGATCTCAGCGGGAGTGGTGGTTGAGCTAAATTTCCAGTTGCTAAAATTTGTCGGGTCAAGATCTTTTAGGCTTTCGGGAATTTCGTAATCTGTAAGTTTTAACGCTAGTTGGCTCATGGGTTGGAAAATCCAGGTAATTGTAAAATATCATAACCAATAAATCTTAATAAAAAGACAGAAAAGATAATAAAAAGCAAGCCGGTGAGGGCAGAACCGATAATTTCTTTACCGGCATTGATTTTTTCCGGGTTGCCGCCGGCCAAAATAATACTGACGCCGCCAAAAACCGAGAGTAAAAAAGCAATCCCGCCGCCCATTAAAATGGCGTATTTTAGAATCCATTTAACTAAGTTTTCAGGTTCGGTGGGAATACAACCGAGGGCAGTGGGAACACCTGTGCCGGGATCGCCAAATCCCGATTCCGGATCGCAAGTAGCCGGCGCGGCTGCGGCATCGTCGTCGGGAGGCGGTGCGGCTGGGCAAGTGTAAGTGGTGTTAGGACAAACCATACAAGAACCGCCGCAGTTGCAACCGGTTTCATCCACATCCTGTTTATCATTAGTACAATGTGCGGGGTATGAGGAAGCTACTACTAAAGTGCTACCAAGACCACAAAATTCATGATTACTTTCATCTCTTAAATTTATATTTTGATAATCGGCATGCGAACCTTGAGGAATTTTTGCAGTAAAAACATTATCGATCTTTGGTCCCTGAAGAGCTAGAGTATCTGAATTTATATCAGTACCAGCCCACGTTCCCTCTAGAGTGACATGATAATTATTACCGTATGTAATACCTATAGTCGATGCACCTAGATTAACAGTGATCTTAACATCAACATCACCATCTTGAGTGTAAACGGGGTTGGGGGAAACTGTCATCGTGATGGATTTATCCGAGCATTTTTCTAAAGCGTAAACATGGTTAAATCCTCCCAGGCTTAAAGAAACGACTAAAAAAAACAATAAATTTAATACTTTTTTCATTAACTCAAGTTTACCATGAAGTGAAGCTGTAGCATACTTCGTGGTTTACCATGAAGTGAAGCTGTAGCATACTTCGTGGTTTAGCACGAAAACAGTGTAAAATTAAAACATGAAGAGATTAATAATTTTTTTATTGCTGATGGTTTTGGTCGGATCCGCCAGCTGGCAGAGTTGGGCAATCAGTCCGATAGAAGAACTGCAAACGGAAATTGATAAATTAAGCGCTTCGCTGGAAATGAGCCGGCGGGCAACCACCCCTCTGGAAGCGGAATTATCGAAATTAAGAGCCCAATTAGCCAGTATTCAGGCGGGGATTGATAAGGCAAAGGCGGATTTAAGAAATTTAGAACTGAGTATTGCCGAAAGAGAAAAAGAGTTTGGCCAAAACTACGTGTTGCTGGCGGAAAGAGCCGCCAGTTTTTATAAAGCCTCGCGGCAGCAGCCGAACTTGTTTATTTTATTCAGCAACGGGCCGTCGGCCGCGGCGATGCGGGACTTGTTTTACCGGCGGGTGGCAACGGACAGGGACAAAAATGCGATTGCCGAGATTAGTATTAATCTGATCCGGTTGGAAGCGGATAAGAAAAAAGCCCAGGAAGAGAAAGTCAAACTGGATGCTTTACAGGTAAAAGCTGATAAAGAAGCAAAGTTTTTCGAGAAAGAAATCAGCGGGGCAAAGGCCTATCAAGCACAATTGTCTCAGCAAATTTCCAGTCTTTTGGCGGCAAAATTTGCCAGCATGCCGGTGCCTTTGTTGGCCTATACAAGTTTAAGTGGTTGCTCGAGCGATATTGGTAAAAGTCCTAATTTTGATGGTTCCAGGTTTGGGTTTTTTAGCTTTGGAGTGCCAAATAAAACTGGCATGAATCAATATGGTGCAAAAGGTAGAGCGGAAGCAGAGCCAAAGCAAAACTATGAGGAAATATTAAAAGCTTATTATGATAATTTTGAAATTAAGGATTACGGAACAGGATTTAATATTAAGATTAACGGGACAAATGATTATGGTCAGACATTTGATAATGAATCAATGAATATTGAAGATTATTTGAAACACCTTTATGAAATGCCGACAAATTGGCCTTCAGAAGCGCTTAAGGCGCAAGCAATAGCTGCCAGATCTTATGCTTTGGCAACGACTCATAACGGAGAAAATTCAATTCTGCCGAATCAGCATGGCCAAGAAGTTAAGAAAGAAATAAATGATGACAAATGGCAGTCGGCGGTTAAAGACACAGAAGGTAAAGTAATGGTTAATGGTGGCAATCCAATTAGCGCCTGGTATTCATCAACTCATGGCGGAGTAATTTTAAAATCCGGGGAAATTGGCTGGTCGGACAAACCTTGGACTAAACATGCATGGGACGCTACGTCTTTTTCAAGCCTTGATGATTTAAAAAATACGGCCTATGATAAAAGTTCACCTTGGTTTTACTGTGACTGGGGTTATAGAAAAGAATATAACAGCACTGCCTGGTTAAAAACAGAAGAGGTGGAAGATATTGTTAATGCTTATATTCTTTGGGAAAAAGACAATAGCACAATAAGTCATTTGAGTCAGGCGGATAAGGGGAGTTCGGAAACATGGGCAGCGGATAAGGTAAAACAAGAGATTGTAAACAGAGGTGGAAGCCCGATTGGGGCAATCAGTTCAATCAGTGTTGATTGGGACAGCGGGGGAATATCGAGAACAATCAGGGCAAACGGAAGAGGCTTTGACGCCCAGAAATTTAAAAACATGTTTAATATTAGAGCCCCAGGCAATATACAAATTAAACCTACTTGTTTGCCAGATTCATCTTTGAATTGTTCACAGATGTATGCGTTATATAATGTAATCAGAGAATAATTATGCCGGATATTTTTGTGGCAAAGAACAATACCGATAAGGACACACCTTCGCTGCGTAAAGGAGTGTTTTTGAATAGCAAAGGAGCGTCCTTGCAAGAAAAGGTCGGCATGGGATTAAGGTATGAGACCGTGGCGGAGAGATTATTGGGGGAGCGGAAACAGGGGCGGATAAAAACTTTTCATATTTTACCGGGGAAAATCAGGTTTGAGAATCAGGAGCAAAGAGAGAAGATAATTTTACTGCTGCGGCAGCACTGGGTAACACAGTTAAAATGGATAATAATGGGAATTATCGGCATCGGGGTACCGGCGATTTTCGCTTTAGTGCCGATTTTGGATTTTTTACCGGCCAATTATCAACTGATGGCCTTGGTGCTGTGGTATTTGTTACTAATAGCTTATATTTTCGAAAATTTTATCAGCTGGTTTTACCAGGTGTTTATTATTACCGACGAAAGGATAATCGATATTAATTTTACTAACTTAATTTATAAAGAACTTTCCGAGGCAAAGATTGATAATATTGAAGATGTGACTTACCGCCAGGGGGGAGTACTGCGGGCGGCATTTAATTTCGGGGACGTGGTGATGCAGACAGCCGGAAGAGAAAGAGAGTTTATGATAGAAGGGGTGCCGGAACCGAACCGGGTGGTGAAGATAATGAATGAGTTAAAATTAGAAGAGGAACATGAAAAAATGATGGGAAAGGTAAGATGAAAGTAATTAACCAATTTACAATTTTCAATTTACAATGAATCACCAATGACGCAATTTTCAAACAAATACGATTTAGAAGAAAGAACGGCAAAATTTGCTGAAGAAATTATTAAATTAGTTAAATCAATCAACGTTGACTCCGTTAATAAAAGAATTATTGAGCAAATCGTCGGTTCCGGCGGATCGATCGGTGCCAATTATTGCGAAGCTAACGAAGCGGAAAGCAAACAAGATTTTAAACACAAAGTCGGCATTTGTAAAAAAGAAACCAAAGAAACTAAACATTGGTTAAGGTTGTTGGCTACAGCCAATCCAGAGATAAAAGAAAAATTAAGAGAGCTTTATAGGGAAAATCAAGAATTATTGTTAATTTTTTCGAGCATATTAAAATCAGCGAATAAAAAAAGTTTGTAAATTAAAAATTTGAAAATTCATTGAAAATTGGAGCTTGAAAATTGAAAATTAAGAATTATGACGCCATTTGATAAATTTTTACAATTGCTGATTTCCGGCTGGCGGCTGGATGTGGTGATTTTGGGGAAGATCGGGGCCTTGATATTATTATTAATATTTTTAATATTTAGCTTGGTGGTGGTCAGACAAGTGGATTTAATGGCCAGAACAATTCATACTCAATTAGACAAACCCTTAAAAATTGCCGCTTATTGTTTAACAATTTTAGCGGCAGGGGCGTTTATTTTAGGATTATGCATCTTGTAAAAATTGTCGGCAAACCCAATCAAACCACCTGGTCGCAGGTACATGTATTCCCGCCCCAGCCAGAGGCTGGTCAGCCTTTGGCTGAAGAGAAACTTCAGTCCCATGGAGAGTTAATGGCGGCGTTGTCATTTAAAGCCAAAAACGAAGAGGTGGAAGTAAGTTCGTTCGGAACAGAAATTATCAACCGCCTGCAGGAAATTTATTATTCTAATGAAAGCGAGAGTATCTTGAAAAAAATTGGACAAACTTTAGAAAGTTTGGCGGCGGAATTTTTAACCCAGGTAGAACTGGAAGCGGTGATCGGAGTGGTGTGGAAGACCTATTTGTATGTAGGAAGAAATGGTAAAGGGCAAGCGGTATTGAAAAGAGGAGAGGCAAAAGTTAATTTATTCAGCGGAACAGGCGAGGGGATTGAAACAGTTTCGGGAGAGCTTAAGCCAGGAGATCGTTGGCTGATGGGGACAGAGCAGTTGTTTGAAATAGTGATCGAGGGAGAGATCGGCCCGATTTTGAGAAGCAGTGAGTTGAAGCAGGCCGGGGAGAGCTTGGGGGCGTTAGTTTACGGCCAGGAGCATAATTCCCGGGCAGCGGCAGTGCTGGCAGAGGCAGAGTTGACTGAGGAGGAGCAGAATATCATTAAGGATACACCTTCACTGCGTAAAGGAGTGTTCTTGGATAAAATAAAGGAGTTTGGGGCGGCGGGAAAGCGCTGGCTGGTAAATAAATGGAATAAAAGGCCGGAAATGCGGTTGGAAAGGGGCGGGCGCGGAAAAAAGTCAGCATTGTCGGCGGCTTTAATTTTAGTCTTAGTGTTCGGGGTAAGTTTAGCGCTGTCGGGGAGCAAAAAACAGAGAGAAAAACAACAACAGGAGGTCAGGGCGGTGATTGAGGAGGCGCAGTATAAATATAATGAGGCGCATAATTTATTAAAACTAAATCCTTTAAGGGCCAAGTCATTACTCACAGACAGTAAGACAAGAATACAAGAATATAAAGAACAGTCGAAGAAAGAGTTAACAGGGGAATTGAAAGATTTAAGCGGGAAGATTGAAACAGATTTAGCCGGAGCGCAAAGGGAGTATAAAATAGATTCGGGGACGGAATGGTTTGATTTTAATTTAGTTAAAGACGGATTTAAGGGGAGCGATTGGGAGGCAGAAGAAAATAAGGTGTGGGTGTGGGATGAAACAACTAAGGCGGTGGTGGAAGTAGACTGGGAAACTAAGGCCAGCCGGATAGTGGCCGGCGGAGACAAAATTAAAGAAGGCAACTTGATTGGGTTTACCGGAGACAGAGGATTTGTGGTCGGCGGCGGAAATATAACGGTGATTGATAAAACTACGACGACGGTTATGGCCGGGGAGGGCTGGCAAAATATCAGCGACGCAGTCGGGTTTGGCAGCAATTTATACTTGTTGGATAAAAGTAAGACCGGGCAGATTTGGAAGTATTTGGGGGTGACCAGCGGTTTGTCCAGCAAGCGATCCTATCTTAAAGGGGAGAGTTATGATTTGAGCGAAGCAATGAGTATGACGATTGACGGTTCAGTGTGGGTGCTGTTTTCCGACGGAACGATTGTTAAGTATGTGCAGGGAGTAAAAGAGGCGTTTGTGGTTGCCGGTTTGGATAAGAACTTTGAAGAGCCGATTAAGATATTTACCAGCCCGGAAGAGAAAAATTTGTATGTGTTGGACAGAAGGCAAACCAGGGTGGTGGTGGTGGGAAAGACCGGGGAGTACCAAGCCCAGTATATCTGGCCGGGGATGGCGGGAGTGAAGGATTTGATTGTAAGCGAGAAGCTAAAGAAGATGTTTTTACTGACTGGGGAGAAAGTGTTTACGATTGATTTGAAAGATTAAAACTTGCCTTCATTTTTTCAGCTACCGATAATTTCCGATTTCCAGCGAATCGGAATTATCTACATACTCATCCCGACGTTCGCCAAAGGCGAACCAAGCACGTCGGGATTGCGTAAGTTAGCCTCAAAAACAATCGGCAACTTTTCTTGTCAACGCTTTAAAATTTGTATTGCCTGCGTCGATATAAATGTATAATTCAATAGAGTATGAAAAAAATAATCAACCGCAAGGCCAGGTTTAATTATCAACTCGGTGAAAGAATTGAGGCCGGGGTGGTGTTAACGGGCGCAGAGGTAAAAAGCGCTAAGCTGGGGCAAGTCAGCTTAAATGAAAGCTTTGCCAGGATTGATAATAAAGGGGAAGTGTGGCTGTTAAATGCGCACATTCACCCGTATCAATTTGCCGGCAATGAAAATTATGAGCCGACCAGGTCCAGGAAACTGTTGTTAAAGAAAACCGAAATTGAGCATTTATTAAAAGAGTTGGAGGGGAAGAATTTGAGCTTGATCCCGACGGCAATTTACACTAAGAAAAACAGAGTTAAAGTGGAGCTGACGATCGGCAAGGGTAAAAAGAGTTGGGATAAGCGGCAGACAATTAAAAAGCGGGAGCAGGACCGGGAAGTAGGGCGGCTGATGAGAAATAAGACTTGACAATTTTATATACACATACTAATATGTATGTATATGTTAACCAAAAGAGCGAATTTATTATTTGAAGAAGAATTATGGCAGTTATTGGCGGCGAAGGCTGTAGAGGAAGAATTGTCAGTGGGTGAGTTAGTCAGGCAGGCGGTGCAAAAGATATATGTTGAGCCCGGGGACGAGGTGTTGAAGGAGCGCAAACAGGCCTTTAAGGCATTAATAAAATTACAGCAGAAAACTAAACAAAAAGGCCGCGTGGATTATAAAGCCCTAATTGAATATGGCCGCAAACATTGATTCGGTAATGGACGCTTCGATTGTTTTGGCTTGGTTATTGCCTGATGAAAGGGAGGCGGCAATTAATCGGATTTTTGACGTTTACCAACAAAAAAAAGGCCATATTTATGCCCCAAAACTCTTAATTTATGAGTTAATTAACGGATTAAAAACGGCGATCGTAAGAAAAAGAATTAATTGGCCGGAAGCAAAAGAGTCGATTAAGGTGTTCAAAGCAATGAATTTTGAGTTAATTGATCAAGGCGGCGAGGAGGAAGCGATTTTAAAATTGGCCAATAGGCTTAATTTATCAGTTTATGATGCGAGCTACGCGGCACTAGCTAAAAAACTTAAGGTCAAGAGAATGTGCTATAATAGAGCAGTCGGGGATGCCAAGCTTCGACGAATTTAGCTCTTTAACACCGGCAAGCAGACTTTGAACTGTAGTCTTAAAACAAGGTTTAAAAAAACAACTGCTAATTCTTTAGTCAGTAAAGTAAAGGCTTTTGTGGCTGACTTGTTCAGTCCGGCCGTTACTCCGGTTTTGGCTTTTGCCTAAACTGGCGTCTTGGTTAGTCTATGCTTGGGGAGATTAATTGAGGCGAAAACAAACTCAAGCGGCAAGCTCGAATTGATTCGACTGAGCCCAAGTTAAAGAATCAAAATTTTTGCCTGTTTATTAAAACAGAATAAGCTTGTAGATGGTTTAAGGAAATATTTTCGGACGAGGGTTCATAGCCCTCCATCTCCACTTCGGCCCGCTTAGCGGGCCTCAGTGCTGGCACATTTTGTAAAATAAGTTGTGGTTAGATCTTTAAGCATTTGGTCAATTAAGGGCGAGGGGTCGACTTTATCGATTAGGGTTAGATATTTTGTGGCGGCTTCAAGGATGCCGCCGGCGGCAACGGCGTTTTGAGTAGCGACAAAAATCCGTTTATGACTATTTTCTTTCTTACGAAATTCTCCAGCAGGCTTGTTTGTTGGCGGATTGACTCCGATTAAGCCCTCTTTTATCAATTGGGGTGTGGAACCGCCAGTAATGACTCCGACATTAGCTTTAGTGTCTCTGACTAAATTAGCATCGTTGCCACCGTCACCGACAGCAAAAGAGCGTTTAATTCCTAATAAATCGATAATATAATCAGTGGCAAACCTTTTAGGTTCTATCGGAATAAAGTCAATGCAGAAGCGTTTTTTGCCGCCATTGGCAATTTCTTTTTCATGATCCCGGGAATATTCCACCTGCTCGGCCACGGAAATAACAGGGACAGAGGGAAATACTTGTTGAAGTGCTGCCAACATGCCTGGGCGTTCGGCTTCAGTGGCCATGGTAAAAAATCCCAATTTAAATGGGTGCGGATCAGAGGTGATTGGTTGGAATTCAAAGCCCCAATTTTTGAGAGCATCTGTTTTAATAATTTTTTGAGCGGATTGAGACAAGGTTTCACGGTTAAAACCAGTGGCTTTAATTTTCTGGTGAAAATTGTCGTCGCGGGTATATTGAACGGTGTTGTCAGTTGTTTGTTGGCGTACGTAGACTTCTGTGCCGATGGCGCCGGCGATCACATCCGGCCAAGGTAAAGGATTGTCAGGATGTTGGGTATTTATATTTTTTATTTTATCTACTTGATCCAAGGCATTATTGCCAGTAACAACAATAATAGGAATGGCATATTTTTCTGCTAAGGTGGCAAGTTTTACCGCCTCATCATGGTTTTTATCCCAATAATAAGATTTATCAAAATCAGTAAATAAAACCGTGGGTCTAAAATTGACTGGTTTGGTATCCGATAAAAGATTTTTTTGCTGGTCTAATTTTTTTAAAATAACAGCATTTTCCCAAGCCTGAGGTAGTGGTTCGGTCTGAACCTCGCGAAGATCTGGCCCACTAGCATCAGATACCATAATTTTTTATTATACAATAACCATATGGGATTTTGGGATCTGGTTTATCCGAAAAAGTGTTTAGGCTGCGGTAAAGCCGGGAAATACTTTTGTGATGATTGTTTGAAGACGGTGAAGTTAAACGATCAGGCGGCGTTAAACGGGACGAGTTTGTTTCAATACCAGGGGATAATCAAGGTAGCGATTCAGGCGCTGAAATACCAATTTTTAAGAAACATAGAGGGAGAATTGGGGGAGTTGATTGACAGAGGAATAGTTGAAGAAGAATTGAAAGAGTTTTTGGAGTTAAAACCATGGGTTCAGCCAATGCCGCTTTATTGGCGGCGGAAAAACTGGCGGGGGTTTAATCAGGCGGAAGTAATCGCCAAAGTCCTGGCAAAAAAATTTAACTTGAATCTAGTTGATTGTTTGGAAAGAATTAAGCAAACAAAACCGCAGGCGGAGTTAAAAAGAAAAGAAAGATTAGCTAATGTTAAAAATATTTTTAAAGTTAGATCAAAGCCAGCAGGAGCAGTATTGATAGTTGATGATGTCTGGACTACCGGAGCAACAATGGAGGAGGCAATTAAGACTTTAAGGAGAGCGGGGGTAAAACAGGTATGGGGATTAACCCTGGCTAGATAAATAAACTCGGCATACGAAATTTTCTGCGTGCTCACAGCTGTCTGGATAGCTGTCGCTACCAGACGCGTCGCTGTGCGCGCAAAAATTTGTATTGCCTGCGTTTATTTAATTGACAATAAATTTATGAAGTAGGTTTTGAGCCTTTTTTTTGGTTTTTTCCGTGACGGTAATTTTAACCAAGCCAGAGTCGGGCTGGCCATAATAGATAGTGGTTTTGAGCGGGGATAATAAAATTGCCGGTAAGACGGCCAAATCTTCTTCGCCGTCAACCAAAAGAGTGGGAATTTTTCGGGATAAACAGGACAGAATTTTTTTGGCTAACTCGGCAGTGATGGCGCCGGGAGGATTGTGGACTAAAAGCCCGGTTTTAAGACCGAGGGCAGAGAGGCTGGAGAAGGTTTGCCGGCGCTTGGTCTTTAAGTCAACAATCGCCAAGTCAGGGGTAATTTTTTGTTTGAGCAAAGTAATTGCGGCAATGTCACCGACGCTAATGCAAAGATATTTGGGCGGGGAAATGGCGGCAGTAATTTGACTGAACGGTTTTTGAAAATAGCTACGCTGGGATTCGGGCAGGGCCAGATTGTGGTGAAAGAGATCAAGATAAATAAATCCGTGGCGGTTAACTAAACCCTGGCGGATGCGGGTGGAGGAGATTGGCCGGCCGTCTGCGGCGTTAACCAAAGGAATTTCGATGATACTAAGATAATTTAAATTATTTAAGTACCGGCGGCGGTTGATTTTTTCAACATTGGGGCGGCTTAGGGGGCTGCAGATAATTGCCTCAAAGTTTTTGTCAGCGGCGGCCGGTCCAAAAATGTCAGATAAGGGAATAATGCGGTCGGGTTTAAAACGGGCGACGGCTTGATAGCGGACAGAATAACTTTCTATTGACTGCGCAAAGGCTTTATTGGTTAACATGGATTTTTGGCATAAACCGACAATAACTTTCCGGCCGCTGGTTTGAGCAGTTTCTAAAAGTTGACGATGGCCAAGATGAAGATGGTCAAAGGTGCCGGCGACAGCGACAAGATTAAAGCGCATATTGTATAATTCTATCAGAAGGACCGCCTTGGGCGGCGAGTCAAGGGAGGGGTCGGATAATTGGTTATTCCACCAGTCTTGAAAACTGGCGTCCGCAAGGACTTGCGAGTTCGAGCCTCGCCCCCTCCGCTTTGATATAATGCTTTAGTTAAGGGAGGAGTAGCCTAATGGTATGGCCCGAGTTCGCTAAACTCGTGTCCGCAAGGACGTGCAGGTTCGACTCCTGTCTCCTCCGCTATACCAACAACTTAATTAAATAAAGGAGAAAAATATGACTGCCCTATTTTCAAAAATTCAAAATGCAAAACGAAAAACGCAAAACGAAATAATAAGAACTGAAGTTTTAACAAAGCCCGTGGAATTAAAGACATTATTAAAGTGGGAAGCGGCGGTGCGGCCGTTTAAAAAGAGAGACCGGGAGTATTACACCACGATTGCGGCGATTGTATTTTTACTGGCAGTGATTCTTTTATTTTTGAAAGAGTGGTTGTTAATTGCGGTGATGGTGGCTTTAATGTTTGTCGCTTATGTTTTAGCCACGGTAGCGCCGGAAAAGACAGAACATGAGATTACTACCAGGGGAATACTGACCGGGGGAAAAGCATATAAATGGGGAGAGCTGAAAAGGTTTTGGTTTAGCGAGAAGTGGAAAGACACAATTTTAAATATTGAGACTAACTTGAAGTTTCCGGGCAGACTGATGATGTTGCTGGGGGAGACAAGCAAGGAAAAAGTAAAAGAGCTGCTGCAGAAGCAGGTGCAGTATGAAGTGCCGGAAGAAACGTTTATGGACCGGTCGGCGAAGTGGTTAAGTGATAAAATACCGTTGGAGAAAGAATAAACGGTTCTGCGCCCATAGTTGAATGGATTACAACGGAAGATTGCGGATCTTCTGGTGAAGGTTCGATTCCTTCTGGGCGCACTCTACAAACTGGCTCGACATACGAAATTTTCTGCGTGCTCACAGCTATCTGGCTAGCTAAAGCTACCAGAGGAGACGCTGCGCTTGCAAAAATTTGTATTGTCTGCGCCAAGTTTGGAGGAGTGTGCCGAATGGTAAGGCACCGGTTTCGAAAACCGGCGTCCGCAAGGACTTGCAGGTTCAAATCCTGTCTCCTCCGCAACGCTCCTATAGTTCAACGGATAGAACGAAGGTTTCCGGAACCTTAGATAGAAGTTCAATTCTTCTTAGGAGCACCTCGCGCAGCTCGGTGCAGGCACAGCTTGACATTGTGTATTACAGTGTAATAAAATATGGACATATGATTAGAAATACCGCGGTGATTTCCGTTTCTCTACCTCAAGAATTTTTATTGATTTTAAATCAATTGACCAAAAAAATGGCCAAAACCAGAAGTGGGGTGATTAAAGATCTTTTACTGGATTATTATCAGGATCAGTCGTGGGAGCAGATTTTTGAGTGGGGCAGAACCACTAAGGAAAAATTTAATATTAAAAGCGAAGAAGATATTGTTAAACTGATTAATGACTAACCGGCGAGTGGTTTTGGATACCAATATTTATCTTTCCGGGATAATTTTCGGCGGCAACTGCCGGCACATTTTAGATTTGATGATAAAAAAGAAAATCAGGGTAATTATTTCTCCGGCAATTCTGTTAGAAATTTCTCAAAAACTAAAACAAAAATTCAAGTGGAGTCAAAATCAGATTTTTACGGTTATAAAAACCTTAATTAAATCAACGAAAGTCATTCAGCCGAAAATAAAAATTAGGGCGGTGAAGATGGATAAAAGCGATGATAAAATTATTGAAGCGGCGGTGGCAGGACGGACTAACTATATTGTCAGCGGCGACCAGCATTTGCTGAAGATAAAACAATATCAAAAGATTAAAATAGTGACGCCAACAGAATTTTTATCAATCTACTTAAAAAAATAAGACTATGGATAATTCAAAAAGCGAGTTTTCTGCCGGAGGGGCTGTTTTTAGAAAACGAAAAACTAAAAACGAAAAACTAAAAACAGAGTGGTTGGTGTGCAAGCATTCCGGCTACCACAAATGGGTTTTGCCCAAAGGTTTGGTGGAGAAAGGAGAGGGGTTAGAGGAAACGGCAGTAAGAGAAGTAGGGGAGGAGTGCGGGATTAAGGCAAAGATAATTGCTAAAATTCCTGAACCGGAAAAATATATTTATACCATGAACAACGTCAAAATCTTCAAAATGGTGAACTATTTTTTAATGGAGTACGTATCCGGAGACATTGTTAATCATGATTTTGAGATGGAAGCGGTGGGCTGGCTGGAGTTTGAGGAAGCTAAAGAGAAACTTAACTTTCACGGAGCGAAAGTTGTTTTGGAAAAAGCCCGGAAGCTGTTGATAGAGAAAGAAAAACAGCTAAAGTTGATATAATAGCCATATTGGAGGAGTCGGATAGCGGTTCATTCCACATGTTCGGAAAGCATGCGAGCGCAAGCTCTCGCGAGTTCAAATCTCGCCTCCTCCGCCAAAAGCTAAAGCATTTTGGCGGACGGGTCCGCCGGTTAGTGTAAGATACAAAAATGAAGCAATTGATAAGATTGTTAATTACCCTGGGGCTTACTTTTGGCTTAGGTTATGTGATGATGGTCAGACTGGGGGAAAGGAAGAGCTGGGAGTTGGTGTTTAGCGAGGCAAAATTAGGCTGGTTAGTCGCGGCCATAGTTTGGCAGGCAGGATTTTATCTGGTTTACAGCCGGGTGTTCCAGCTGGCAATGCGGATTTATGGGGTTAACTGGAGATTAGTAAAAATTGCTCCATTGTTATTAGGATCAATTTTTATTAATTTGGCGGCGCCAAGCGGGGGTTTGGCCGGGGCCGGCCTATTTGTTAAAGAAGCTAAAAAAGAGAATCAGTCCGGGGTCGGCGCCATGGCCGGTTATTTATTGGTGGCAGTGATGGAGTTTGTGAGCTTGCTGGGGTTTTTACTATTAAGTTTTGTGTTTTTAAGGCTAAAGCGTTTACTGTATTGGTATGAGATAATTGCCGGATTAATTTTTTTAGGTTTAACGATAATTTTTATGTTAATTTTGTGGCTGGCGGCTAATCATTCCCGGAAACTTCATCCTTGGTTATTAAGGTGGCAAAAATGGCGGAAGTTGAAGTCCAATTGGGCGCTTAAGACAACTAATGAGTTAAGCCAAATGACGGGGTTGATAAAAGAAAAACCAAGACAAGTTTGGCGGCTATTAATAACGACAGCAGTAATGCACGGGGTGAATGCGGTTGGTTTTTTTCTGATATTTTTAGCCGCCGGCAAAGTATTGGGAATAGAGCAGGGATTAATCGGCTACAGCTTAACCATTTTATTTTTAGTGGTGTCGGTTACCCCGCAAGGAGTGGGAGTGGTAGAAGGCTTGATGCCGGTAATTATGTCTTCTTTGGGAGTAAATTTGGATATCGCGGTGCTGGGAGTGTTGGGCTTTAGGGTGTTGTCTTTGTGGCTGCCGGCGATTTTAGGAATGATTAGTCTGAATGTAAAGGTGATAAAATAGGGGATATGGATCAGATTGAGGAAGTGCGGCGGAAGATAGATATTGTGGAGTTGATTTCGCAGCAAGTAGCCTTGAAAAAGGCCGGAAGAAATTTTAAGGGTTTGTGCCCGTTTCATAATGAGAAAACGCCTTCGTTTATCGTCTCTTCGGAGCGGCAGATTTTTAAATGTTTTGGATGTTCTGAGGGCGGAGATGTGTTTGGCTGGCTGATGAAGCGGGAGGGAATGGAGTTCGGGGAAGCGTTAAGATTTTTAGCCCAAAAAGCCGGAGTGGAGTTAAAAGATTTTAGGCCCAGCGGCGACCAAAAAATTAAAGAAAGATTATTGGAGGTCAATCATTTAGCCTCGGAGTTTTACCATTATTTATTAACCCAACACCATTTAGGCAAGAGGGGATTGGAATATCTATTAAAAAGAGGGGTAACTAAAGACTCAATTCGATTATTTAAATTAGGTTACAGTCCGAATGAGTGGCAGGGTTTAACTGACTATTTAACGAAAAAGAAAGGATATAAGCTAAATGAGCTGGAGCAGGCTGGGTTGGCGATTAAGGGCAACGGGGGCAGGTATTATGACCGGTTTCGGGGCAGAATAATGTTTCCTTTATTTGATATCCGCGGCCGGGTGTTGGGGTTTAGTGGCCGGGTTTTGGACCCGGAGATTAAAGAAGCCAAGTATGTGAATTCGCCGGAGACACTTTTATACCATAAATCAGCGATGCTTTACGGCTTGGAAACCACCAAAGACGAAGTTAAAAAAGCTAACCGGGCGATTGTGGTGGAAGGAGAGTTGGATGCAATTTCGTCTTATCAGGCAGGGGTAAGAAATGTGGCGGCGATTAAAGGTTCGGCCTTAACCGAAGGGCAGACAGAGTTATTAAAAAGATTTTGTGAGAATGTGAGTTTGGCTTTAGACAGTGACAGCGCCGGCGAGGCGGCCAGCCGGAGAGGGATTGAGTTGGCGGAAAAGTTAGGTTTAAATGTGCGGATAATCAGAGTTAAAGAGGGAAAAGATCCGGATGAATGCGCGCAAAAGAGTGCCAGATTATGGAAAGATTCGGTTGCCGAAGCAGTGGCGGTTTATGATTTTTTGATTGAGGCCGGGGCAAAACGGTATGGGGTGAAGACAGTGGAAGGCAAGCGGAAGCTCAGCGAGGAAATGGCCGGGGTATTGGCTAAGGTCGAAAATGAGGTAATCAAGGCCCACTATATGAAAAAATTGGCGAAGGTTTTGGAAGTTGAGGAAGAAGCGGTGAGGATGGAGGTGGACAAGGTGGGCAAAGTAGCAGAAGTAGAACCCGCCTTCGCTACAGCTACGGCGAGGCAAGCTAAATCCAGACAAGAAAGACTGGAAGAATATTTATTAGCCTTAATCTTGCAGGCAGATAAAGAGATGAAAAACTTCGTTAGTTTAGCAAAACCGGAGGAGTGGGGCGAGACAGTGATTAAAAAGATATTAGAGCAGTTACAACAGTGGTTTAAGAAAGATAAAAAGTGGGAGATAAATAAGTTTGTCAGAAGTTTAGCGGAAGAGTTGGTGGCCCAGGTGGATGCGGCATATTTGCTGGACTTGGGCAGATTAACAGAAGACAGAGACAGATTAAAAAGAGAGATAGAAAAAACTTTAACGGATATTAAGCGCTTAAATATTAAGCAAAAGCTAGAAAAACTATCAAAGGAAATTAACCAGGCGGAGAAAGAAAAAGACAGAGCGAAATTATCCAAACTGCAAAAAGAGTTTAGGGAAATGGCCAAGAGCCTGATATAATGTAAGCTCAAAATGCAAAACGAAAAACGAAAAACTCCACCGAAAAAACCGGTTAATGTGGAAAAGTTGGTGAAAAAGGCCAAAAAAGAAGGCTTTATTACCCAGGAAGAGGTTTTAAGGTACTTTCCCGATGCGGAGAAAAGAGTGGAAGAGCTGGATAATTTTTACGACAAGTTAGAAAAGATGAACGTGGATGTGTTCAATACGGCCGAAGAAGAGTTAAAAGAAGATGTGAAAGTAACGACGGTATTGGAGAAAGAACTAGAGCAGTTAAATGTGGTGGAAAAGGTGGCCAACAGCGATCCGGTGAGAATGTATTTAAAAGAGATTGGCAGGATTAAACTTTTAACCAGAGATCAGGAGATTGAGTTGGCGCAGGGAGTGGACCGGGGGGTGAGAAAATCCAAAGAGATGCTGATAACTTCTAATTTAAGACTGGTGGTCTCGATTGCCAAAAAATATATCGGCCGGGGCATGAGCTTTTTGGATTTAATTCAGGAAGGAAACAAGGGGTTAATCAGGGCGGTGGAGAAATATGACTGGACGAAGGGATTTAAGTTTTCCACTTATGCCACCTGGTGGATCAGGCAGGCAATTACCCGGGCGATTGCCGATCAGGCGAGGACGATCAGAATTCCGGTGCACATGGTGGAGACAATTAATAAACTGATTCGTGTTTCCCGGAAGTTGATGCAGGAGCAGGGCAGGGAGCCAACCCCGGAAGAGATTGCCAAGGAAATGGAGATTGAGCCGGTAAAGGTGAGGGAGATTATGAAGATTTCTCAGAAGACTACTTCTCTCGAGACGCCGATCGGCGATGAGGAAGACAGTTATTTGGGGGATTTTATCGCGGATGAGACCCAACCGTCGCCTTATGATACGACCAGCATTAAGATGCTCAAAGAAAACGTGGATGAAGTGCTGGAGTCTTTATCAGAACGGGAAGCGAAAGTATTGAAGATGCGCTTTGGGTTAGAGGCAAATAAGCGGTCGATGACTTTGGAGGAAGTGGGGCGGGAGTTTGGGGTGACCAGGGAACGGATTCGTCAGATTGAAGCCAAGGCCTTGCGAAAGTTAAAGCATCCGTCACAGAGGAAGAAGCTGCAGGATTATTTAGATTAATGTCGGTCTTTGGCCGGGGCGGCATTTTTTTGAAAACAGCACAGGTAAATGATTTCCAGAATGCCGACGGTGTTGATTAAAAGCAGAGCAATAAACCAGTAATTTTGACGGTTGCGGGCTGATTTCCACAAGGCCATGCCTTTCCAAAAGGTGGTCCAAATGAGAAACGGAAAGGCCCAAAAGTAAAAGAAAGGAACGGCAAAGGCTTTGGAATAAAAGAAGGAGGGAAGAATATACTGCATAACAATATCTTAGCATATAAGAAAAATCATGATAAAATACAGACTGCGATCCGGGATAGCTCAATTGGCAGAGCGCCTCTCTGTTAAAGAGGATGTTGTGGGTCCGAGTCCCACTCCCGGAGCCAGTTGCTACTTACTCTGTAAGCTCTTTGAGCTTCAAGAAGCTTATTAAAGAGAGGGGTATAAATTACCTTAGCGATTTGTTTGTCTTTTACTTCAAGTCTTTGGAAGAACATGGATAAATAATGTCGTTTGGCTTCAAAACCCGCTTTTTCATAGATAGGGTAAATACCCTCGGCTAGCTTAAAGATTTCAGTAACCGTGTCCTATCCTGAATTAACCGTACCGTTAGCGACTGTTCCTCAAAGGTTTCCAGCTTGG
>Ga0100380_10002792_pt1 | contig 18709 bp, 17 predicted proteins | sample CryGeymeta201504_FD_80417 | JGI IMG/M metagenome (GOLD analysis project Ga0100380, IMG submission 80417) | Groundwater microbial communities from Crystal Geyser aquifers in Utah, USA - Crystal Geyser metaG 2015-04 | ecosystem: Environmental > Aquatic > Deep subsurface > Groundwater | place... | reverse complement strand
TTTCATTTCTTCTACCACATTATATAATTGCTTTTCAGTAAGATTAGTAGAATTCCAGGTAACTTCTCGATAATTTGTGCCTAAAAAAATAATTTTATCTGACATAGTAAACGTAATGAATAACGAAATCACAGCTACAAGGCCGGTAATCAGCGTCGCAACTGGAAATATTTTTAGCGTAATTAATCCGAAAATCGCTTGACCAATTGTCAAATGATAATAATTTTGAGTCGCATCCACGTGTGTTGTTGACACTTGTAATACGGTATCAATTAATAAACCCAATAGAAGATAAAGCAATACAAAGCTAATAATAACAATGTATGTTCTATGTGTATTGACCCTTAATTGTTTACGCCAATCCGCCATCAATTATAACTCGACACGATAATCTTCTGCTGATGCTCTTTTCTCATCAGTAATTGCCCAATATTCAAAAGATTTATCTAAAGCCTTTTTAAACATATTAACAACCATTGATTGGAAAAAAGATTTTTTCTCTGCATTATATCGCTCGATACTATCATTATAAGCTTGTTTGGCAAATGCCAATTTATTCTCAGTATTGACAAATTCTTCCTGTAGCTGCATTGCATTTTTATCCGCTTTTAAATCAGGGTAATTTTCAAATACAACATTAATGCCACGAGCAATCGTTGAAATTTGATTTTCAACTTGCATACGTGTTTTTTCATCACCCTGCGCTTGTGCTGTTTGTGCTTGATTACGCAGCTTAACCACATCTTTTAACGTTGTTTGTTCATAATTCATATATTTTTTAACAACATTAATTAATGACTCAAATACTTTCATTCTTCTATCAAGTTGAATATCAATTTGGCGTTTATTATTTTGAATCGCTTCAATAAAACGAATCAATTTATTATAAATACCAATGACCCATAAAAATAAAATAGCTACAATAATAACAATAATAATCAAAAATGTACCCATCCTCATGACCTCCTAATATGACATTTTCCTAATGTTTTGTCTTACAATAAACCAAGCACCGCTTAAACCTAAAAACATCCCAATCAAACAAATCGCAATAAAGCCACTAAAACTAAATAAATGCAAATGAAATGAACTTGAAAAGCTTTCTGCTAAACGTTGAATAATACTTGAAAGACTTAAGGCAAATATAGCAACAATAATTAATGCTAATATGACGCCAAATAAACCATAAAAAATACCCGTATATAAAAATGGGCGTTGGATCATCGCATCGCTCGCACCAATTAATTTAAAAACCATAATTTCTTGTGCATGTTTTTGTATAGCAAATTTAATTGTATTGCCAACGATAACAATAATGCCAAAACCAAGAATTAACGCAATCCCTAACGTGACTTTTTTAATTAAATTAATAATCGCAAATAATCGTTTCACCCAAGCCATATCAAGCTGCACTTCTGCTACATTCGGATATTGCTTTAATTGACTGGCTAAAACAGACATTTTTTCAGGTGATTGATATGAAAGACTTGGCATCACCTCTAATACAGCAGGTAATGGATTACTATCCAGTCCTGACAGTAAATGCTCAAAACCAACGCTTTTAGCAAAATCATTCAACCCTTGTTGTGGTGATATATATTTCACGTCAATAATACTGTCTTGTGAAGATAGTTGGGTAATGACATTTTGAATGGCTTGTTCACTGGTGCCCACTTTAAAATAAATACTAATTTTAGAAGAATCCGTTAATCCTTTTGTCGCTAAATCTGCATTTTTGACAATCACTGATAACATCAGTGGCAATGCAAACGTAATTGCAATCACTAAGCAGGTTAAAAGTGTATTCGCTTTATGTTTTTTTAATCGCTCTAAACTTAAAGCAATCGCTTTTTTATGACGTTCGATTAATAAACTTAATTTGCTTTGGTAAAGTGTCTGATTGCGTTTCATAACATTACTCCGCGAATTCGTCTTGTTTTTCAAAAACTTTGACACCAGTACTTACCATACACCCCTTATGTAATGTCAAAATACGATGATTTAACTTTGTGATTAATGCCAAATCATGCGATGCAATTAATACGCTCACACCCACTTGATTGAATTGTTCAAACAACTCCATAATCTCGGCCGATAAATCCGGATCTAAGTTACCTGTTGGTTCATCTGCCAATAGAATTGCCGGCTTATTCACAACAGCTCTTGCTATCCCTACACGTTGTTGTTCACCGCCTGATAGTGCGGGCGGATAACATTTTTCTTTGCTAAGCAAATTCACTTTAGCAAGCGCCGCTCTCACACGTCGTCCAATTTCTTGATGACGATAGCCTGCGATCACCAAAGGTAAGGCAACATTTTCATACACCGTGTAATCATCAAGTAAATAAGGCGTTTGAAAAATTAAACCCATTTGCCTACGCACTAATGGGATTCTTCGTGAAGAAAGTTTCGCAATATTATGTCCATTTAAAATAACTTTGCCGTTAGATGGACGTTCAATTAAGGCAATTAACTTTAATAATGTACTTTTCCCTGCACCGGAGTGTCCCGTCAAAAAAGCCATTTCGCCTTTATTAATACTAAAACTTACGTGTTTTAATGCGTCGTAACCGTTTGCATAGCGTTTACTAACATTTTCAAATTCAATCATGGCCTCATCCTTGTGCCGCTGGTTCTAACTGTTGTTCTGTTGCAAATAATGCCTCTACAAATGTTTTTGCATCAAAAGGTCTTAAATCATCAACACTTTCACCGACACCAATATAACGAATGGGTAACCCCAAACTATCAGCAATAGCAAAAATAATGCCGCCTTTAGCGGTACCATCTAATTTAGTTAACACAATCCCCGTTACATCGATTGCCTGCATAAATGTTTTTGCTTGCACTAATGCATTCTGCCCAATACCTGCATCTAATACTAGCAACGTTTCATGTGGTGCGCTCGCTGCTTGCTTTGTAATAACGCGTTTTACTTTTTTCAATTCTTCCATCAAATGACTTTGTGTATGCAAACGACCTGCGGTATCTGCGAGTAATATATCATAACTTTTAGCGGTAGCTGACTGTAATGCATCATAAATCACTGAGGCACTATCAGACCCAGCTTCTTGACTAATGACAGGTACATTATTGCGCTCCCCCCATACTTGCAATTGCTCAATGGCCGCTGCTCTAAACGTATCGCCCGCGGCTAACATGATTTTTTTATTATCTTGTTGAAAATGTTTTGCAAGCTTACCAATTGTTGTGGTTTTACCGGAACCATTAATCCCAATCACTAAAATCACATATGGCTTTTCATCAGTGATTTGCAAAGGTTTAGCAACAGGCGACAAAATGGTTTCTAACTCTTGTTTTAATGCGTCAATTAAAACATTCGGATCATTTATTTCTTTACGCGAAACACGTTCGGTCAAATGCTCAATCACTTTGCTTGTGGTAGCAACACCCACATCCGCCATCAATAAACGCGTTTCAATTTCTTCTAGTAACTCAGCATCAATTTGTTTTTTTCCTAAAACAAGATTCGCCAATCCTGAGGTAAATTGATTTCTGGTTTTGGATAAGCCTTGTTTTAACCGCGCAAATATGCCGGTTTTTCCGCTAGTCTGCTCGCTATTGTGTATTTGTTCCTGTACTTTTTCCTGCGCCACTTTTGCTGGCTCAGAGTTGTCTTTCTTAAATATATTAAACATGCTTTCACCGATGCCTTACTTATCTTATACTAGATCATATGCTTAAACTCTATGATACAAAATTTAAACAAATTTGGATAGGTTAAATGAACAATATTCGCATGATCTTTTCGCTTGTAACTTTTTTTGCGCTATTACTGCTCAACAATACGAGTTTTGCAGATGATAGTAAAGTGTACAATTATAAACTCAATAATGATTTACAATTGATTGTCAAAGTCGATCAGCGCGCGCCTGTCGTGCTATCCGAAATCTGGTACCACGTCGGTTCAAGTTATGAACCTCTGGGCAAAACCGGTATTTCGCACGTGCTAGAACACATGATGTTTAAAGGCACACCACAATATCCCAATGATACTTTCATTAAAGTCATCGCTGAAAATGGCGGACAACAAAATGCCATGACCACCCAAGATTACACCATGTACTATCAAGAATTAGCCAACGACAAATTACCATTATCTTTCAAATTAGAAGCAGATCGCATGCAGAATTTAAGTTTTTCTGAAAAAGATTTTGCAAGCGAACTCAAAGTCGTACAAGAAGAACGCAAAATGCGCATCGACAATGACCCATTAATGGCAACCTACGAACAGTTCAATGCAGCGGCCTACTTTGATAACCCTTATCAAAATCCAATCGCTGGTTGGGCAAATGATTTAGCACAAATTACCTTAGATGATTTAAAACAATGGTATGCAACCTGGTATGTACCAAACAACACAACCATTATCGTCGTTGGTAATGTTGATCCAGAAGAAGTCCACAAATTAGCAGATAGATATTTTGGTGTTATCAAACCCAAATCTTTGCCTTCTGTGAAACAATTTAGCTTACCAAAACCTATCAGAGAGAAAAATATTCAAGTCAAATTACCCGCCAAATTACCAATATTATATATGGGCTTCAATGCTCCTTCTGTGGCATCAGCACCTAATAGCTACGAACCCTATGCATTAGATGTATTAAGCACCATTTTGGGCGGCACCAATAGTTCTCGTTTACAAAAAGATTTAGTTCGCAACAAACAAACTGCGGGTGATATCGCTGTTTATTACACATTGTATGCGCGCTTACCAACGCTATTCCAAATAGCCGCTATACCCGCTCAAGGCACTAGCGCCGAACAACTTAAAACAGCCATCTTAAAAGAAATTGATAATTTAAAAACAAAACCTATTTCAAAAGAAGAATTAACCAAAATCAAAACTCAAGTGATTGCTAATCGTATTTACTTATTAGACTCTATTGAATCACAAGGCTCACTCATCGGCAATTTAGCGGTGGTAAATTTGTCTTACAGCGAAATGGATAATTATCAACAACAAGTTGAAAAGTTAACCTCTGAACAAATTGAAGCCGTCGCTAAAAAATATTTAACCAAAGATAACTTAACCACCGGTATTTTGTTACCACAATCATTAGTGGAAAATCAATCACAAAAAAATACACCTGCACCAGCATTAGGGATTAGCCATGTTAACTAACTTACGTCAATTATGTTATATTAGCCTATTAACTATTACCGTTAATATGAGCGCGTTTGCCGAGAATCCAGCTGATAACAGCAAGGTATTAACCATTCAACATTGGCAAACAAATAACAACGCCAATGTGTATTTTGTTAACTTACCCGAGCTACCTATCATTGATATCGATGTGATTTTTAATGCTGGCTCCGCTTATGACGATAAAAAATACGGTTTGGCCAATTTAACAAACACAATGATTGGACAAAGCGCCAGACAATTATCTGCCGACCAAATCGCTGAAAACTTTGATAATGTTGCTGCAGATTTTGATGTCAGTGCCCATAGAGATAGCGCAACCATTCATTTAAGAAGTTTAACAAAACCTGAATTATTACAACCCGCTTTAAAAACATTTACCACCGTGGTTGCGGAACCGAGTTTTGATAGCAAAAGTTTTAAACGCGTTAAAAATCAAACATTACAAGCAATATTACAAGAAGAACAAACACCTAGCGCAATTGCCGATAATTTATTTTTTAATGCCGTTTACAATGGTTATCCTTATGCGCATCCAACCATTGGTGACACAAATACAGTCAAAAAACTTACACCTGAAGATTTATTAGCTTTTTATAAAAAATATTATGTTGGGAGTAATACCACTATCGTCATTGTTGGTGATGTGACGCACATACAAGCAGAACAAATCGCTAATCAAATTACTAAAAAAATGCCTAAAGGCAAACCGATAGCAAAATTAACGACACCAAGTTATCAACCAAAACAAAAAATCATACATGGCGATTACCCTGCTTCACAAACCTATATCCGCATGGGACAACTCGGCATTAGTCGTAATAATAAAGATTATTTCCCACTTTATGTCGGTAATTATATTTTAGGGGGCGGTGTTTTAGTGTCTCGTCTTTTTAAAGAAGTCCGCGAAACAAAAGGCTTAACCTATAATGTTTACAGTTATTTTTTACCCATGAAACAAAAAGGCCCCTTCTTAGTGAGTTTACAAACGCGTACCAATGTGACCAATCAAGCGATCAGTTTGATAAAACAACAAGTACAAGATTTTAATAACAAAGGCCCTAGCGCGACGGAATTAACTGCAGCAAAACAAAATATCATCGGTGGATTTCCATTATTGTTAGACAGTAATGAAGCGATACTATCACAAGTTGCTAATATTGCATTTTATGGATTACCGTTAACTTATTTAGATACTTATCGTGATAACATTAACAATGTGTCGATAGATGACATTAAAAATGCCTTTAACCAATATGTTAACGTGAATGACATGGTTGTGGTAACAGTAGGACGAGAATTAGCGAGCAATGAAAAACCAAAAAAATCAAGTTAGGATTATCGGCGGATTATGGCGAGGACAAAAAATTGATTTTTATGATTCGCCAGGGTTACGCCCCACCCCCGATCGCGTGAAAGAAACGCTATTTAATTGGCTAAGTTTTCATATCGCAGATGCCAACTGCTTAGATTTATTTACCGGCAGTGGTGCGTTGGGCTTAGAAGCATTGTCACGCGGCGCGAAACATGTCACTTTTGTTGATTCACAATATTTGACGATTCAAAAAATTAGAGACTTTACCGAAAAACATGATGTCAGTCATGCGCATTTTGTGCATGGAACAGTGCCCAAACTATCACTGGATGTTATGCATAGTTTTGATATTGTTTTTATCGATCCCCCTTATAAACAAGGTTTAGTGAATGTGAGCATCAGTTGGTTAGAGCATCATCGTTATCTCAGTCATGATGCTTATGTTTATGTTGAGCGCGCTGTAGATGATGAACCATTACGTTTACCGCGTAATTGGGCAGTGCTTAAAGAACAAACTGCAGGACAAGTGAATTATTTACTGATCAAAAGGAGTCAATAATGTCTGATGCATTAAAACAACAAGCCGCCCTTGCTGCGTTAACTTATATTAAAGATGATATGATTTTAGGTGTCGGCACAGGCACCACCACTAATTATTTTATTGATGCATTAGTTGACTATAAAAATCAAATTGACGTTGCGGTTGCAAGTTCTGAAGCCACCGCCAAACGTTTAAAATCCATTGGCATACCCGTCACTGAAATGACCAGCATTAATAGTATTGATCTGTATGTTGATGGCGCCGATGAAGTCAATCCACACAAACAATTAATCAAAGGCGGCGGCGGCGCACTCACCCGTGAAAAAATCATTGCTTATAATGCAAAACAATTTGTATGTATTGTTGATCAATCAAAATGTGTCGATATCTTAGGTACATTTCCTTTACCCATCGAAGTTATTCCCATGGCGCGCAGCACGGTTGCTAGAGAAATCGTAAAATTAGGCGGCAGCCCTGAATACCGCGAAGGCTTTGTGACTGATAATGGTAATATTATTTTGGATGTTTATAACTTAACAATCATGAAACCGATTGAACTTGAGGGGCAACTCAACCAAATCCCCGGCGTTGTGTGCAATGGTTTATTCGCACAAAAAACTCCTGATATAGTGTTGGTGGCGAGTGATAAGGGTGTTGAGAAGTTGTAATAAGTTTTTGTCATGCCACTGATATTTTAAATTATTGAAATATGGCTTTTCTTGACATATGGCATTTTTTGCCATATAATTATTTGTATGAGTTGGATAGTTAAAACTAAAAATAAACAAGTCGATAAGTTAATTGAGGTATATTATGTCGGCACTCATGAAAAAGCACCCTACTAAACACAGAGTTGCTAAAATACGTACTGAAAAGAAACAAAACATAAGCAGTAAAAAAGTCTTATGTGCTACTGCCAATGGTGCTATATTAGATTTACCAGAAAAAATTGCAAAAAAATATATTATTAAACCTCAAAATGAAAAAACTTATCAAAAAATTTCAAAAATACGTAATGCGGTTGAAAAAATAGAACAAAAACATTTAATGCAAACTGAGCGTAATAGCCTTGACAATGTTTTTGTTGACATTAATAATCAATATACAAAACAAGGAGCCTTGTTAAAAGGCTTGCGTTATCGTGAAGGTTTAAATCAAAAAGAATTTGCTAACAAAATTGGTATCAAACAACCCGAACTTTCAAAAATGGAAAATGGTAAAAGAACCATCGGAAAAACAATGGCTAAACGGCTTGAAAAAGAGTTCGGCACTAATTATCGTCTTTTTCTTTAAGTCTTTATGCCTTTTCCACTACCCAATCCATCAATAAATCTCGTCCAATCGCCCACAAAACCTCGTCTAATAGTCCAATAAACCTTCGTCCAATCGTCCACGAAACCACGTCTAATCGTCCAACAAACTCTCGTCCAATCGTCCATAAAACTCCGTCTAATCGTCCAGCAAGCCTTCCCGAAACAAAAAATTGACAGTGCAATTTTTTTTCACTATGCTTATCTTAATCTTTCAATAATATTGTCATCATTGCAAATTACTGACCACAATCATGGCAACTTCTCACGTCATCCCGAGCGTAGCGAGGGATCTCCAGAAAAAATGACGTGGGATATTCGGGACAACGACATAGTACACTTTGCGCATTTAAAACTATCACCACCTAGGGGATCCACATGCCAACAGAAACAACTACACAAGAAAAGGATGCCATTGATATTTTACCACCAGAAATATGGACAAATATATTCAATCACTTACTAAATACACCCAACCATGACTGTCAACAAAAAGTAAAAACTATCAATAACTTACGCCAAACTTGTAGACTTTTTCTTGAGATCATTCGTGGTGATACAGTATTAAACACCTTACCCGCCCCTGACACATTATACCCAGCCGACTTCGACTATATCCGATCACCGCAGTATTTATTCGAATGGCTAAAACACATGGCGCAATATCGCGACACTTGTTTAAAACAGCAAAAAATCAATCTTTTCAATGAATTAAAAACATCTCTCGCCACCCATTTTCAACAGCTAAAAAACAAAGCCACAACACGCATCCAAAAACAACAAATGTGCGTCTATCAAGCCGCGCTCGCCATGGTGGATGAAGATCCCGAAAAAGGCTTAGGGTTAGCATTAATACAAATGTCTGAAATTTACAAACAGATTTTCCCAAAAAATCAGCCCTCTAGAGGATGTTTTTGCCATTTTTTCAATGATGAGGGTAAAATCATTAATCAACAACTAAAGCCAGAAATAAAAGGGTTAATAGCAGTATTATTTGGCGCAAGCTTCAAACCAGAAATAAAATTTAAATTTAAACGATGGCATCCACAAATTCCTTCTTGGAAGAAGTCATATCATAATATTTGTGATAAATTACCATTAAAAACCATTGAAAATAGACTCGATGGAGCCAGCCTCGTTAAGGCATCACTTAAATTCGTAAATAACATTTTAAATCAAGGTGATATAAAGAAATCAACACTTAATATTTATTACGCAAGAAATAGAAGAATGTAACAAATTTTTAAACATTGTATTCTTAATAATCACTTAATAAAATATTGATATAATGATTTTTAAACATTTTCCACACACCATAGTTGAGGGTAAACAAATGACGGTATTAGCAAACTTACAGACACAGAAAAGTAAATATAGTAATGTCAATGAAATGTCAAAAAAGACTATTGATATCGCAAAATATTCAGTAAATACTTATCTTACTGAATCGATTGAATCGATTAAAAAAATCACCACCGAAAATCAGCTAGAACAATTGCAGCAAACTAACATCATATTAAATGACCATGTAAATAAACTGTTAAAAGCCTTAGAAATTTATGGTGATCCTAATCTAAAAACAGTTAGCAAGAATGATAAACAAAAAATCAAAACACTTATTGAAGATGAAAAAGCATTTATTGAAACGCAAATAAACGCTGCTTCTCAACAAATCCAACAAATTGAGTTAAACATCAAACAAGAATTAGTTGCAGAGATTCAAGACGTTTATAACACCATAAAACAACAACAAAAAGATTTAGGAACAGCACCTGTAAGCTTAGATACAAACACACAGAATGCAATTACTAAAACATTAGCAAATGTTGAAATGCAACTAGCTGCTATCAAAAATATTGATGACACATCCGAGGATATTGAGGACAAAGCAGAAATCATAATTAAATTAAAAGAAATCAATATTATCAAAATCTCACTTAATTCCTTATTGAAAAGCTTTAAAACCAGCTTAAAAAGTGTAGCTGCAACACATCAACAACTTGATAAAAATTACACTGATGCACTTGAATCCGTAAATCAACTTATTCCTCATAATCTCAACAAGGTAAGCATTGAAGCATTACAGCAATCGTCTGAAAAAGCCTTCGAGGTTGTGACTAATGACTTACCTACAGTAGATAACCTTAGCGACTATCATGCGCAATTAAAAAAATTAAAGCAAGAAAGGCAAAAGATGCTTTCAGAGTTAACTGAAACATTATCAAATGCTGAAATAAGCTTGGAAAGCAATAATACTGCGATTAAAAAAGCTGCCCATGATTTGTTAATAATTGCTAATCCTACTGACGATGAAGAGATTAAGAAAATAAATAATGATAATAACCGAGATATCCTGCGGTTAGAATCCTCTTTAAATCAAGCTGAATACGAAATGCAAAGAGCACTTGAGCCAATTATCTCGCAACAAAAAGCGGAACCGGTATCAACGATTGAACCTCAGAAACAATCCAAACCCAAAGGATATGGCCAAATAACGTTGGAGGAAGTTATCTCTGAAGTTTCAATATCGAGACCCCCATCAGTTACCGCTAATAAAAAACAAAGATCAATTACCGCTAATAAAAAACAAAGATCAGTTCGCCAAAAACATCTGGACATTGAGATTCATGATGCTAAAAAAGAAGCACCTGAAGCCACTCAACCGCAGACAACGTTAAGAGATCTTCTTATAAGATTAACAACATATCAAATAGATCTTGTTCATGCTCAAAAAGTATCACAAAAGATGCATGAACTAATTGATGATTTAGATTATGTTGAGCGTAGTCATTTTTATGCGACAGACGTTGGTCAAGACATTAAACTTAAGAAATTAGCAACATATCATGAATTATCTCAACAAATCGATCAACAAATTGCTGATATCACTCAATTTAGTGCTAATACTTATAGCAGCGATATCGTAAAAAACAAAATTGAAGCTGATCTTACTGAAAAGGCTACAACGCTAGTTAATAAGATTGACAAAATGCCAGTTAAGCCAGACCAAGCTAGAGCAACCATCGCTAGTTATTTAAAAGTAAAAACATCTCAAGATGTAACACCAACCATTGGTGAAAACCATGAAGCATTTGCCAAAGCCTATGATAAAGTAAAACGTAATGGTATATTATCCAATATGATAGATGCAGGCCTTATCGTCGCTGCAACGGCCGCCGCTACGATCACGGTTGCGACAGTTCTTACAGCCGCACCTATGTTTATACCTATTGCTGGCTTTGCCGCATTTGCGACATGCATCGGCGCCTTAGTGGTTAAAAATGAAATACAGTTAAACAAGGCTGAAAAAGCTGCAACTGCTGCAAATGCTAAATTTAGCAGTAAGTTCTTTGCTAAACAGCACCAACCTGCTGATGATACACAAAATTTGGTATTAAACGGCTCCTTGGTGCAATAAACTCAGCCTTGCGTGTTTAAGTAGGGCAGATTAGAAAACGTGCAACGTTTTCGTAATCTGCCTCAACAATAAAAAAGAGTAGAAGTAAATGCCAGGTACATTAGATAAAAAAGCTATAACAACCTTCTCAGACATGCTAACTGCTCGTAAACGCAATGTGAAGGTTGAAAAAAAAGATGATCGAACACTATCTAGCGCTAAAATGGATATTTATAATATTTATCTAGCTGCTGATAATGTTATTAAAACAAAAAAAATTAACAACACGCCCATTCAAGATTTAACTACAAATGAATTAAAACAAGGACTCAATGCATTAGAGGAAATCTCAACAAACCTCGTTGCAGAAAAGCAAAAATATTCAGGGAAAGAAGCACTTCCAACACTTACTTTGATAATAAATGAAAAAAAAGAAATAGATCCTATCATCTCTCTGCTTAAACCCCAGCTCGCAATAAAGCTAAAGATAGAAAATGATTCTAAAAACAAGTCGTTAGAAACGATAAAACAAGCATTAAGTTTAGTAAATGAAAGAATGCCAAAATTAAACTCTTTAAATCCAGCGCTTAAATGCAATGTGAAAAATACACAAGATTTAATATTACACATTGTAGCAATGAACAAGGCTATCTTTACTGACCCATCAACCACAATGGATAATATTAATCAAGCATTTTTGCCATTGAACAACGCACTCAAAAAAGCTAATGAACATAGAGTGACATTATATACCACGCATGATGACGTCAAAAAGCTCCTCATTTTTTTGTTGAGGCAGGATAAGACTTTGATTTCCCCAGAAGAGCTCGCACTAAATGCTGACTTTGCTATGCAATTTGTCCATCTGTCTAATAGTAATTATGAAAAATATGAACAGCTCATAGTTGATGTTGAAAAACAAAAAAAATCGCTAGAAAGCCAATTGCCAACCTTACTTCCTTCGCATAGTATGGTTACACAACAACTCGAGAATATTAAAAATCCTTTTTGTGACTTAGAAGTAACCCTCGAAAATTCTGATGAGAAAAATTTCTTGTTTGATGATGCTTATGAAACTGAAAGTCTTAGCGATTCTGATGATGATTTATTACAAGAAGATAATAAAGATTTACAAATAGCAGCCCCTGTCTGCAACACTGCTTATTGCAATGCAAATAGAGAAGTATTCTCTAGCCTGATTAACGTGGGCTTACTCATCACTGCCACAACCGCTGCGATTGTTTGTGTTTCAGCTTTAGTGATAGCACCTCCTGTCGCACTCCCTGCTTTTGCGATCTTTTTAGCTTCAATGACAGCTCTGATAGTCAAATCTGACTATCGGCGTAGTCATGCTGAAGATGTCAAATTTAGCTCTGGGTTATTTGCTAAACAGCCACCTGCTCAGCAGAATCAGGATAATGTGCACGGCTTTGCGCCAAACTCTGTATTTGTGTAGGGGCGGCATTCATGCCGCCCGTTATAAATATTCGGGCGAGCCCCTACAAATAATATAAAAAATCCCGATGAAAACCACAACTCTTAAGCAATACTTAATAATTACCTGCTACTATTGGATAATACTCATTAAATTGGGAGAGTAAGTCAATGTTACTTATAGAATTATTAGAAAAATATCAAGCAAATTGCGCTACACCAAACGAACAGGTTATTGAAGATGCTGTTTATTTCACCATGGAAAAAATTAATCCCTTGTTTTCTCAAAATGATTTACTACTTTTACAACAGGTTAAATTGGGAGCTATTTCAAATATCCCAGAAAAAAACTTGCAAGCGCTTCAAAAAAAACTAGAGGATACAAAAAATATTCTAGGACAAGCTATAGATGAAATTAATAAAAAAGTCATCCCACATATTCAGGCTCAAACATCTTGGGCAGACAAAGAAAAGTTAGTTTGGCTTCATTTGCTAAATCAAAATATTAATACTTTAGCCGAAGTGAAAAAAGATATCCATGGGTTGTTACCAAAAACAACAAACTCTGACTCTTCAATGAAAAACATGTTAGAAATGCAACGCCAAAAACTTGAAAGTTTTTTAAAAATCTATCATCCCATTAGCATGCGTGCCAACCAAATAATTAAGATAATTAATCAACTAGATAGCATAGACAAACATTACTTTTACACTTCCACCATTGGGCAACAAATAAAACGAGAAGATGTATTCATTTACGCGGATACTTGCAGAAGAATTGTGGCGCAGCTTGAATCCATTGATTTTATCAAAAACTTCAGTGATGAAAATGATGATCTTAAACAAAAATCAATAACGCGAACTACTAGAAGCATCACTCAGTTTATGAAAACTCTCGAAAAAACACCTGAAGATATAAAAAATATCGAAGCCTCTCTTGATAATTATATAAAAGTGAAGAATAAAGATAAATCGATAACGATACGGAAACATAACAAAGCATATGACGATACATTACAAAAAACTAAGCGCATAAGAATGCCCTCAAAAACCTTTGATCTCGCTTTAATGACCTGTGCCTGTGTATTAGGCTTATCTTCGCTTTTAGCTGTACACCTAGCAGCACCTATCTTGCTGCCTGTGGTAGGCTTGTTAGGCATTATTACATTAGGAATTGCGTATGTTGGAAAAAAGATAATAGAAGAAAAAATCGCTAAAAAAGCTGAAAATAAAGCGGATGCAACATCCATGCTTGATAAACAACAAGCTCAGCAAAAATCACCTGAAGACACCAAACCTAAGGCGCCTAATAAACAACACAGAGGCTGTTTTAGCTGTTTTGGGATATTTAAATCCTCCCATCATGTTAAGCCTAAAGATATGCATGCTACAGCAACAAAAACAGCAGGATGCGCTCTCGTTTAAGGCAAAAACTTTGTCAAATTACACCTATTTCATAAGCTAATCTGACCTAGATTTCAATAAAAATTGAATTACTTAATACTGACTTAAGGTATTTATAGTATAAATAATATAAAGAATTATAAATATAAAGGTGTTAAAAATGCCTAATGAACAACACAAAGAAACAACTGAAAACACGAACTGGGAAACAAAACCCTCAAACCATGAGAACCTTTATTATGGACCTTATGTTTTGGGAAAACATAGAAAAAATCAATTGTTGCCTAAAAAAGAAGATCGTCTTTTAACAAAAGTTCAACCTGAAGAAACCCTAGAATCATTATTAGCACAATTAAAGCAACAATACAAAAATTATAGTGCAATACAACAACCAGCCAAAAAGCTTTTCAACTTACTTAAGCATTTTGATACACTTGCTACACATCAGTTTTATGCGACCGACATTGGCCAATATATTCGACAAAAAAAACTAAACAAAAATTACCACAGTATGTTGCAAGTATTACATCGTGACATTAAAAACTTTGAATCGGCCTTAACAAAAAAAGTAAGTGTAAAAGATAAGGAATTATTATTAACAAAAATAAAAGAAACTCATAGCACTATCGAACAATGGCCACCATATGAAGAATTGTCTAACAACTATAATAATATTTTTAAGGTTGTTAAAGTCGACGACACACAAAAAATCAAACGTTTAAAAAATCCTGAAGATAATAAACGAAAAGAATTTTATAAAACATACCACGCTATCAATAATAGACAAGTAAAAAGATATATTTTCTATACCGCTATTTTCTTAGCCAGCACTGCAACAGCCATCTCACTTATGGTGTTATTTGCAAGTAACCCTGTTGTACTTGGTCTTGGTTTATTAACAATCGCAGGAACCATAGGCGCGCTTGGTATAAGTAGTAAATTTTCGCTTTGCCGCGCAAAAAAAGCCGAAGAAAAAGCGAATATAAAAACAGAAAAAAAACCTCAACAACATAACAGACCCTCTCCACAAAGCTTGCAGAATAATGCAGCAATAGAAAGAAAAGTATCTAACGATTATAAATACTGCGGTTTGTATAATGGCTCTACCGTTCCAAATCAAAAACAGCTTAAGAAAAAAGTTTGGAACGCTGATCAACGTGAAATTCGCTGCACGCTTTAATGGGTAATAAACTTGTGGCGATCCAATTGCGAGCTAAATCGAATAATTCAGCATTGACAGTTCAACTTTTCTACAATATTATATCGAATATTAAATTAATACCTTCGGGGCGGGGCGTAATTCCCCACCGGCGGTGAAGCCATACCCATGGCTAAGCCCGCGAGCTGGCTAACCCCAGCATGAACTAGTGAAATTCTAGTGCCGACGGTTACAGTCCGGATGAGAGAAGGAAAAACGATGCATCAGCGATACATGCAGCTGGCCTTGGGCGAAGCTGTTAAAGGCGTTTATTTCACCAAACCTAATCCATCGGTAGGTTGTGTTATTGTTAAAAACAATCACATCATCGCCGCGGGTTATCATCAAGGCTATGGCCAAGATCATGCTGAAATTGACGCATTAAAAAAAATTCAATTTCAAGCACAAGATTGTGACCTTTACGTCACATTAGAGCCTTGCGCCCATTATGGCAAAACCCCACCGTGTGTAGACGCTATCATTAAAGCCGGTGTCAAACGCGTTATTACCCCTTTTAATGACCCTAATCCGTTAACCCAAGGTGCTAGCGTTGAAAAATTACGTCAACATGGGATTGAGGTGATTAATTTTGTTGAATCTGAAAAATGTTACGATGTGAACCGATTTTTTATGCATTTTATGCGCTATCAGCGCCCGTATGTTATTGCGAAGTGGGCAATGACGGGTGATGGGAATTTGCCCCTCTCCCCTAACCCCTCTCCCGCAAGCGGGAGAGGGGAACACGTCAATACCCCTCTCCCGCTTGCGGGAGAGGGGCAGGGGAGAGGGCAATTAAATTGGATAAGTAACCCTCAATCCCGCGCCCATACCCACTTATTACGCCAACGCGCGGACGCCATCCTCATCGGCGCAAATACATTACGCAGTGATAATCCCCAATTAACCACGCGCGTGCCATTTATTGCCGAACACCAACTAAAACATCCTTTACGTATTATCTTAACCACAAAAGGTGAATTTAATTTACAGCAGCAATTATTAAACGATGAACATACAAACAATACGTTAATCGCTTGCACAAGCTTACCCAATCAAAAATTAATTGCACACTGCCAAACTAAATCAATCAAATTATTATTACTTGCTGGCAATACACCTTTAGCAAAAATACATTACTTATTAAATTATTTAAGCCAAAAAAATATCATGTCGTTAATTGTTGAAGGCGGCCAAACTGTTTTAAACCAATTTTTCCAACACGATTTAGTTGATGAAATACAATGTTATATCGCACAAACTGATGCTGATACCACATTATTAAATCAATTTACCAACATCGACGATTACATCATCAGAGAAAAGATTGCGATTGATAATGATACATTTATCCGAGCCAATAAGGAGTACTGTTATGTTTAGTGGTATTGTAGAAACCACCGGTATTATCACTCACATTGACAAAAACCCTGCTTTTTGGACGCTCACCATTAATGCGCCATCTATTTTATCGGATTGTAAACTTGGCGACAGTATCGCTGTCAATGGTATTTGTCTATCGGTGATTGCGTTTACACAAAATGATTTCACGATTAACGCTATCCCCGAGACTTTAGCCAAAACCAATCTCGGTGATTTAAAGATTAATGATGCAGTGAACCTAGAAAGAGCGTTACAGTTTAATGCACGTGTGGGCGGGCATTTAATCCAAGGACATGTGGATACTACTTGTCAATTTATCGGTTTTGAAACCATTGATAATGGCACCGTTGCACATTTCACTTTACCTAAAGGTTATGAACATTATTTAATAGATAAAGGCTATATCGCATTAGATGGCATGAGCCTAACCATTGCTAAATTAACCGATGAAATTTTTTCGATTGCATTTATTCCATTAACAATTGAATCCACTGTTGTTAAACATTATAAACCGCAACAAAATATTAATATCGAAGTTGATATGGTTGGTAAGTATCTACGTCGATTTAGTGAAATCAAGGAGCAACTCCATGCATAAAGTACAAAACGCCATAGAACAAATAAAACAAGGCAAATTTGTCATCGTCGTCGATGATGAAAAAAGAGAAAATGAAGGCGATTTAATTATAGCAGCAGATTTTATTACGCCCGAAGCCATGACGTTTATGGCCAAAAAAGCCAGCGGTTTAATCTGTCTTGCCATCACGCAACAAAAAGCCGATGCGCTTAACTTACCGTTGCAAATTCACGGACAACATCGACCAAGTTGCAATACAGCATTTACTTATAGCATTGATGCACGTTTTGGTATCTCAACCGGCATTTCGGCTTTAGATCGCGTGCACACCATTAACACCGTGATGCAAGATAATGCATGCCCTGCCGATATTGTCGTGCCAGGACATATTTTTCCATTAATTGCCAAAGATAATGGCGTATTAGAGCGCCCTGGCCATACTGAATCAGCGGTGGATTTAGCACGATTAGCGGGTTTAAATCCTGCTGGTGTGATTTGTGAAATTATGAATGATGACGGTGTGATGATTGCCGGCGATGAATTAATGGCGTTTGCAAAGCAATATGATATTCCAATTATTGCAACCAATGCCTTAATTGCGTATCGCCAACAACATGATGCTATTGCGCCGGTGAATGCAATATCTGAGATTAATATTGCTAGCCAAACCATGATTAACACCAAGCATGGCGAATTTACCATGTTCACGTTTTTTTACCACCATGATGCGCGAGAACATATTGCGTTAATTAAAGGTAATATCGAACAATCAACAGCGCTTGTTCGCATTCATTCTGAATGTTTAACCGGCGATGTGTTTGCTTCTTTGCATTGTGATTGTGGTACACAATTAGATCAAAGTTTACAACAATTAGCGAACGCCGACTTTGGCATTATGATTTATTTGCGCCAAGAAGGTCGTGATATTGGTTTAACCAATAAATTACGTGCTTATCATTTACAACAGCGTGGTTTAGATACGGTAC
>Ga0100380_10002777_pt1 | contig 18759 bp, 19 predicted proteins | sample CryGeymeta201504_FD_80417 | JGI IMG/M metagenome (GOLD analysis project Ga0100380, IMG submission 80417) | Groundwater microbial communities from Crystal Geyser aquifers in Utah, USA - Crystal Geyser metaG 2015-04 | ecosystem: Environmental > Aquatic > Deep subsurface > Groundwater | place... | reverse complement strand
TAGTCGTGGTAATTTTAATGATTATCGCCGCTCTTGGTTTAAGCGTTGCTAATCTTTTAGGAAAAGATTTAGCACTTAAAAATACTTTAGTTGACTTAGCTTTAGAAAAGGAAGTTGAGGTGGGTAATGGAAATTATTTAGTTACTACTCGCCCCGAGATGGAAGCGACGGATATGGTTTTGGGTAGTAAAAACGCTAAATTAAAAATTTTTGTTTACGAAGATTATGACGATTTATTTAGTACTAAATTAGCGAGCGACTTAGACCGTTTATTAATTGAAAAAGGAAATGATTTAGCGATTGTTTTTAGACCCTTTATCGGTTTTTCGGAAAATTCTGCTAATTATGCTTTAGCCCTTGATTGTGTTTCTGATTTAGGCGATTGGCAGGCTTTAAGAAAAAAGTTGATGATTAATTTAGAAGGACAAACGGCTGATGATTCGGTTATTGATCAGGACAATATTTTAGATGAAAATCTTGTTGCTTGTTTGACAGAAAAAGAAAAATCAGGAAGAATAGAGGAATTAAAAAAAGAAGCTTTAGATTATCAAGTTTTTGGTAGTCCAACTTTATTTATTGGCGATGAAATGGTTTTAGGGGCGCGACCTTATGAGGATTATTTAGATTCAAGTGGTTTAGAGGTTGAAGGTTTAAAAAGTTTAGTTGATAGAGTTTTAGGGGAGTAATGAAAAAGGGAGAGTTCGCATAGTGGTCGAGTGCGCTCGCTTGGAAAGCGAGTAAACCTTAACCGGTTTCGGGAGTTCGAATCTCCCACTCTCCGCAGAATTTCCGAACAGTTTGAACCGAGAGGAACATTGAAACCAGCTAGTGGAGAGGCTTAAAAATTAATAATTTCAAGTGTCACCAAAATGGCGACGTTTGAAATTACAAGCTTTTGACAGGAAGATATGGAGCGCTACTGTAATTAAGAACTCAATCACACAGTTGCACGTTAACAAATAAGATTAAATTTGATTAATTACTAATTTTATCTAGGATTAGGTAGATTTTAATTAAATAGGTAGATTTAGTAATTAATCAAAATAAACCTTAAAATTTTGAAAATGGAAACAATTAACATTTTAACAATTCTCTTTGTTTCCGCTGTTGTAGTTTATGTTCAAACTTTTATGAACAAAGAAATAACTGCGAAACAAATTGCCGACACTCAGAAGGCGTTGGATCTACTCGACAAAAAAAATTATGACGAGACCGGAATTCTGTGGAAGCATGACGCCGAAGCAGAGTTATTATATGATCAAAAAAATGAAAAAGCGCTTCTACTTTTTTTTGCCAGCTCATTTTTAATCGACGCTTTAATCATATTGGCGTTGGTTGCTACTCCATCTCTAACAAATATCGCCATAATTTTAGTAAGTGCTATGTCGCTTATTTGCCACGGGATGATTAAGATGTCTGCCGATAAAATGTTTCCAATAAAGTTGGGAGCTTATCTATTGGGTATTGCCGTTGTTGGAATTTATATTTTTAATGACGTTACGACAACAATGTCTCCTAATGCATACGCTTATGTAATGGGGGCAGTCATGCTCTTTGTGAGCTTAAACTTATTCCGTAAAACCGAAAAAGCTTAAGCAATAAATAAAAAAATTTAATAAAAGGAGGCCTAAAATCTCAGACCCCCTTTTTTTATTTGCCACATCATTTTACCAAACTACGTTTGACCGCTTATTATCAAATTTGTATAATAAAAATATTAAGAGTTAAATCAGGTTTATTTATTATTTTCTCGGTTTTCAATTTCAATTTGTTTAACAATTATTTTTTCGGCCCGATAAAAACCCATAACTAAAAAGATAAATAAACTACCGACAATAATACCTGAAACATTTAAGCCATAAACCCCGAGAGCGGTCATAAAAATTTCATAATCTTTAACTGCTATAGCTAGGCCCATAACGGCAAGTGGTGGTAATAAAGTAACAGTAACAGCGACACCCGCTAAAGCACCACTTAAATTTTTCTTAGCCCAAGTAAAACTAGCCGCCGCTCCCGCTGCCATCGGAATTAGCATCGTTACTAAACCAACGTCTTCCATTAAAATTAAATAATTAAGCTCAGTTAAATTAAAGTCAGAAACTAGTCCAATTATAACGGCGACAAACAAGCTTGCTAGAGCTGATAAAACAAAAACTGTAATTGAGCGCCAAAAAACTTTAAAATCTAAAATTAAAATCGCTAATGAAAGAGAAAGAATAGGAGATAGAAGCGGCGCGACTAACATGCCGCCGATAAGTAAAATTAAATTACTTTTTATTAAGCCAACAGCAACAATAATTGTGGAAATTGCTAAAAGAAAGTAGAAGCCAGGTTGTGGTGATGAGGTCGTAATTATTGTTTGACAAAGTTCGTCGCGCTCTTCTTTAGTCGCAGAAAAAGCGTAATCGTGCGGCGTAGCCCTATTAACTTTTAAAAAGTTTAATAATTTCATATTAGTTTTTAAGCTTTAATTTAACTTCTTTTTAATTTTAACATTAAAAAAAACGCTTGCCAAATAAATAAGGTAAAATAAGCAAGGCGTCAGACGATAATTTATGAATTTAAAAATAAAAAAACTAAAAGCTTTAGAAACGGAAATGAGAGCCAATAAAAAATTGCCTTTAAAAAGCAGTTTGGTTTTTGGCGAGGGGCTAGCAACTGCAAAAATTGTTTTTATTGGTGAGGCGCCGGGAGCAAAAGAAGATGAACTCGGTCGTCCTTTTGTCGGACGCTCTGGTAAATTACTTGAAGAAAGTTTAAAAGAGATTGGTTTAAAGCGGGAAGAGGTTTATATTACCAATATTGTTAAACGTCGACCACCAGTCAATCGTGACCCAAATCCACGAGAAATAGAGGCTTATAAACCTTATTTAGAAAAACAATTAGAAATAATTAAACCAAAAATAATAGTCAGTCTTGGTCGTTTTGCTTTAAATTATTTTTTCCCCGATTTAAAAATTACTGGGGCACAGGGGCAAGTGTTTGATTATGAGTTAGGCTCTGAAAATAAATTTAAGATAAAGCTTCTGCCAATTTTTCATCCAGCCGCCGCTTTTAGGAAAAAGGAAACTTTGAAAGAATTTAAAAAAAGTTTTAAAGTTTTGGTGCGCTTTTTAAAGGCTTAAACTATTCTTAATCTCATTAAAAACCTCTTCAATACTTAACTCGCCGTTAATTTCTACTAATTTTCCGCTTTGTCCGTAATAATCAAGCAGGATTTTTGATTCGCGTTCAAAAACGCCAAAACGATTTTTAACCACATCTTCGTCTTTATCATCACTTCGTCCTGTTAATTCGGCCCGAGCCCTAATTCGTCTTAAAGCTTCTTCTGGGCTTATTTTTAAGTAGAAAAATTTATAAACATCTTCGCCTAATTCTTCGCCAATTTTTTCTAACATTTTCGCTTGAGAAATAATTCGGGGAAAACCGTCAAAAATTATACCGTTTTCTTTAATTTCGGCGCCGACATTTTTAATAACCTCCATCATTAATTCATCGCTTATTAATATCCCAGCATCAACAAATGTTTTAATTTTTTGGCCCAAATCTGAGCCACTAGAGATTTCTGCTCGTAAACGGTCGCCCATACCGAATTGGATGAAGCCAAAATCATTTTTTATTAATTCTGCTTGAGTTGTTTTACCAGAGGCTGCTAGGCCATAAAGACAAATTATTTTTCCCATACTTTTATTAAAAAGCTTAATTATAATTTAATTATAGCTTAATTATAATTTAATTATAGCTTAATTATAGTTTAATAATGACTTAATTATATTAAGCCCAGTATTTATTTACTAAAAAACTATTATAAGATGAAATTACTTTTAAGGCAAGCCATTTTGATTTTTTGACTTTGTCTCTTTTTTAAGCTAGAATAAAGTCAAATACACTAAAATAATATGGCTAAAAACAACATTACTAAGCAAGCTGACAATTTTCCTCAATGGTACCAGGACGTTATTCGTGAGGCCGAATTAGCTGATAATTCTGAAGTTCGTGGTTGTGGAATTGTCAGACCTTATGGTTTAAAGATTTGGGAGTTGATTAAGGCTGAACTTAATCGACGACTTGAAGACGATGGCGTAGAAAATGTTTATTTTCCAATTTTTGTTCCCCTAGAAAATTTGATGGCAGAGAAAGATCACGTTAAAGGTTTTGCTCCTGAACTGGCAATTGTTACTCATGGGGGTGGCGAGGAATTGGTAAATAAATTAGCCGTTAGACCAACTAGCGAGGCAGCGATGTATAAAACTTATGCTCGCTGGATTCAAAGTTATAAAGATTTGCCTTTACGTCTTAATCAATGGGCTAATGTTGTTCGTTGGGAAAAAAGACCGAGAGCCTTTCTACGTTGGAGTGAATTTTTATGGCAAGAGGGGCACACAGTTTTTGTGAGTGAAGATGAGGCGAGACTTGAAGTTGATAAAATTTTAAATATTTATTCTGATATTTATAAATTCATGGCCTTGCCAGCTTTTATTGGTCGCAAATCAGAAAGTGAAAAATTTGCTGGAGCGGTTATGACTAAAACTACAGAAATAATGGTTAAAGACGGTAAAGCGGTTCAAGGCGCTACTAGTCATTATTTAGGGACAAATTTTGCTAAAGTTTTTGATGTGAAGTTTTTAGGGGCTGATGGTAAATTTCACTTAGGCCATCAAAATAGCTGGGGCTTATCCTGGCGCTCGGTTGGGGCTTTAATCATGGGACATGGTGATGATAACGGTTTAAGACTGCCTCCGAACGTCGCTCCGGTTCAAGTAGTAATAATACCTATTTATAAAAATGATGAGTCTAAGGAAGCGGTCATGTTATATTGCGAAAATATCAAGAATGATTTAGCTAAAAGTTATCGCGTTAAAACTGATGAACGCGAAGATTTAAGTCCTGGTTTTAAATTTAATTATTGGGAAGTACGCGGCGTACCGCTTCGATTAGAAATTGGTTTAAAAGAAGTTGAGAGTAAATCAGTCAGTGTTTTTAGACGTGATAAGGAAACTAAGGAATTAATTAATTTAAGCGAATTAAAAACTTCTTTAGAAAATTTAATGCTTGATATTCATAATAATTTATATCAACAAGCTAAAGATTTTGCTGACTCTCATATTTATCGAATTGAAAGTCTTGATGAAATTGATGGACGTCTTGGTTGGTTTGAAGCGAGCTGGAGCGAAGATCCTGAAAGTGAAAAAATGTTGAAAGAAAAATATTCGATGGTGTCTAGAGTTTTGGTGCCTGAAAACGAGAATAAAGCCCCAAAAAACAAAAAATGTTTTATTACTGGCAAACAGGCAAAGCATGATTGGTATTTTGCTAAGAGTTATTAATTTTTTAAATTTATGTTTAAAAAACTGACAGGAAAACTAAGTCATGATTTAGGGATAGATTTAGGAACAAGAAATACTCTTGTTTGTTTAAACGATCGTGGAGTTGTTATTAACGAGCCGAGTGTCGTGGCGATTAATAAACGAACTAATGAAATTTTAGAGGTCGGGGAAGCAGCTAAAAAAATGGTTGGCAAAACTCCGGGACATATTGAAGCGATTAAGCCTTTGGTTGATGGAGTTATTTCTGATTTTGAAATAACGGAAAAGATGATTAAATATTTTATTAATAAAGTTCATGCCGAAAATTTTGCCTTAATCCCAAGACCAAGAGTAGTTATTGGAATTCCCCTTGATTTAACTGAGGTTGAAAAAAAGGCAGTTGAAGATGCGGCTCGTTCTGCTGGAGCGCGTAAGGTTTATTTAATTGAAGAGGCGATGGCGGCGGCGATTGGCGCCCGTTTGCCGGTCACGGAGGCGACGGCCACGATGATTGTTGATATTGGTGGAGGCACAACCGAGATTGCCGTTATTTCTCTAGGCGGAGTCGTTACTTGGAAATCCTTAAAAGCGGCCGGCAACGAATTTGATAATAATATTATTGACTATATTAGAGAGGAATTTAATATTTTAATTGGCGAACAACTCGCAGAAAAAATTAAAATTGCGGTTGGCTCGGCCATTCCTTTTGATACACCTCAAGAAATTGAAGTTCGTGGTCGGGATTTAATTACCGGCCTGCCTAAAGCTTTGATGATAAATGATAAGCAAGTTAGGGAAGCGATTAGTCGAACGGTTTTAAAAATTATTGAGAATGTAAAAACCATTTTAGAGACGACGCCGCCGGAACTTGTGTCTGATATTTACGAAAGAGGCTTGTTTTTATCTGGAGGCGGAGCTTTACTTCGCGGTCTTGATAAGGCAATTTCTGCCGCGGCTAAAATTCCGGTTAAAATTGTTGACGATCCTTTAACTTGTGTCGCTAGAGGCACGGGAATTTTATTGTCTGATAAAAATTTATTAGAGAAAGTTGTTTTGCCGACAATTTCTGATTAGACTTATTTTATTTTTTCTAAATGAAAGTAAAAAGAAAAAAACCTTTTTTTATTTTTTTAGCGATTTTGGTCGTTACTATTATTTTGCATTATAGCGGGGTCCTTCGGCCTTTAGAAAATTTTTTACTATTTAGTGTTAAACCTTTAAGTGGTCTTTTTTATAATATAAGCTTAAAAACTAATCTTGCTTATAACGAAAGTCAAAGAGAAGTAGACCCAGTCTTGCTAATAGAAAAATTACAAGAAGAAAAAGCTTCTTTAATCATTGAAAAATCTAAATATCAAGAAATTGTTGATGAAAATCGGCGCTTAAAAGAATTACTTGGTTTTATTAATGAAAATGATTTTCGTTTAGTTTTAGCTGGGGTCATTGCTCAAGAAAATTTAGAACAAGAGAGTCGTGAACTCATAATTAATAAAGGGAAATTAGATGGTTTAAGTAATGGTTTAGCGGTTGTTAATGAGCAGGGAGTTTTAATCGGCAAAATTGTTGAGGTTCAAGATTCAATTGCAAAAATTTGTTTATCAATTACTCCGGGTTGTGAATTTGCTAGCTCTATTCAAAATAGCGACAGAACTCAAGGCTTAGTTGACGGCAATCTTGGCTTGACTGTTAAAATGAGCTATATCCCTCAACTTGAAAAAATAGAAACTGGCAATATTGTTATTACTTCTGGCTTAGGAGGAAGAATTCCTCGTGGTTTAGTTGTGGGACAAATTATTTCTGTTCGCAGTGAGAGTAATGAAGTTTGGCAAGAGGCAATTATTGAACCACCGCTTGACTTTAATAATTTAACAGTAGTTTCGGCCGTAATTCCTTAGAACTTATGTTAAAAAAAATTTTAAGTTTTAGTATTTTCATTATAGCGCTATCCATTGTCGCTCTATTTCAAATATCCTTACCTCCTGTTTGGGTGGGATTTTTAAGTGAAGTTAATTTGATTCCCCTTATAATTGTCGCCCTTTTCTTTTTTTATAATGTTAAAACCGCTCTTTTAGCGGTCCTTATTTTTGGTTTTTGGCTTGATCTTTTTTCTTTTTCTTTTTTCGGTTTAGAATCAATTAGTTTAATGCTTTCGCTCTTTTTAATTGATAGAATCTCTTTTTCTTTTTTAACTAATCGATCCCTTTATTCATTTTTAATTAATAATATTTTATATTTTAGTTTTTATTCTTTTTTCACGGCTCTATTTTTCTATTTTTCAAATTTTGAATCTTCAGGATTTTTTCTTTTTCAGGGTAGGTTTTGGTTGTCTTTAATTTTTCGTTTAACTTGGGCTCTAATTATCTCCTTAATTTCCTTTAGTTTCTTTTCCGCTTTAACTAAAAATTTAAGACCGGTATTTTTGGAGAAAAGGTAGTTTTATGTTAAGATAAAAAGGTCAATTAATATTTTGAGCATATGAAACACGATTTTATTACCATTGGCGGCGCTACTAGAGACATCTCTTTTTTTACAGATGAAGGGATTTTTATTAAAAATCCTAAAGATATTTTACGTCAAGAATTATTAGCTTTTGAATATGGGGCTAAAATAAAAGTTGATAATTTTAATTATTCTTATGGTGGTGGAGCTGCTAATAGCGCTGTTTGTCTGGCTAATTTTGGCTTTAATGTTAGCTCTATTATGGCTATTGGTAACGATGAAAATGGAAGGGAAATTATTAAAAATTTAAAAAATCGAGGAGTTAAAACTGATTTACTTAAAATTAATAAGCAGGAGGGTAGCGGAACCTCTTTTATTTTAGTTGCACCATCAGGAGAAAGAATAATTTTTGCCCAACGTGGAGCAAATAATTCTTTGAATTTAGGAGCTAAAGATTTAAAAGAGCTTGACCTGGCAAAAAACGTTTATATCGCTTCTTTAACTGGTACTTGGTATAAGAATTTGGAAGATATTTTTTCCGTGGCTAAGGATAATGGTCAAAAAGTTTTTTGGAATCCGGGGATGACTCAACTTCTAAGCGGTTATAAACGAATTGGTCGTTTTATTAGAAAAGTTACGGTTTTAGCTTTAAATCAAGATGAGGCCTTACAACTGCTACATAGTTCTAAAAGGTTAAACGGTTTTGATGATAAAGCTTTAAAGAATCCAGAAAATTTAGCGCGAGCCATCCATTTATTAGGAGCAAAAATTTCCGTCATCACTCTTGGTCCCGAAGGTGTTATTGCTTTTGACGGCAACAAGTTTTATCGAAAGAAAATTCTAAAAGAAAAAAAACGGGTTGATACAACTGGTATTGGTGATATTTTTAACTCTTCTTTTGCCGCCGGCTACGTGATGTATGAAGCTAATATTGATAAGGCTTTAGATCTTGCCTTAAAAAATGCGGCCGCCAAAGTCGGACATTTAGGAGCTCAAAATGGTTTATTAAAATTTAAAAAATAAGAATATGATAGAAAATATTATTATTAAAAAAATTACTAAATACGAAGATAATCGTGGTTATTTATCGGAACTTTTTAGAAAGGATGATTTAAATGGGTATTTGCCGGAAATGGCCTATCTTAGTTATACTGAGCCAAATATTATTCGCGGACCGCACGAACATAAATTCCAAAGTGATTTATTTATTTTTTTAGGACCAGGAAATTTTCGTCTTTATCTTTGGGATAGGCGAGAAAATTCTCAAACAAAAGGCGAGAGCTTAGAAATTGAAGTCGGTGAACTTAATCCGGTCTCTGTTTTAGTGCCACCAGGAGTTGTTCATGGTTATAAATGTATTTCAGAAGTTTCGGCTTTAAGTTTAAACTTTCCCGATAAGCTTTATCGTGGCGAGGCTAAGCGTGAAGAAATTGATGAAATTAGATGGGAAGAGGATGAAAATAGCCCTTATCAAATTAATTAGTTTTTATGAAGATACTTGTTAGCGGTGGCGCCGGCTTTATTGGTTCAAATTTTATTCGTCTTTGGTTTAAAAATAATCCTGAAGATGAAATTATAAATCTTGATCTTTTAACTTATGCCGGCAACCCTGAAAATTTAAAAGATTTAGCTGGGCTTAAAAATTATCGATTTGTTAAGGGTGATATTTGTGATCAAGCTTTAGTTGAATTATTGGCTCAAGAAGTTGAATTAATTGTTCACTTCGCCGCCGAAAGTCATGTTGATCGTTCAATAAAAAATAGTGCTGATTTTATTAAAACTAATGTTGAGGGAACAAGAGTTTTGTTAGAAGCGGCGCGAAAGTATAATCTACGTTTTCACCACGTCTCAACTGATGAAGTTTTTGGTTCTTTAAAGGAAGGTGATCAACCTTTTAATGAAGAAACGGCTTATGATCCACGCTCACCTTATAGTGCTTCTAAGGCAGCTAGCGATCATTTAGTTAGGGCCTATTTTCATACCTATGGTTTAAGGGCGACAATTTCCAATTGTTCAAATAATTATGGACCCTTCCAGTATCCAGAAAAATTAATTCCACTTTTTATCACTAATTTAATAGAGAGGAAAAAGCTACCTCTTTATGGTGATGGTCGTAATATTCGTGATTGGATTCATGTTGATGATCATAATCGTGGTTTAGAATTAATTATCAAAAAGGGAAGAATTGGTGAGACTTATTGTCTTGGCGGCGCTCAAGAGTTAAGAAATATTGAAATTGCAAAAAAGATAATTAAAAATTTTTCTGCCGAGTTAGAAGTTTTAAATGAGTCTGAAACTTTAATAGAATATATTGCCGACAGACTTGGTCACGATCATCGTTATGCGATTGATTTTTCAAAAGCTAAAAGGGAATTAGGCTTTGAACCGGAAATTAAATTTGAAGATGGACTAAGGGAAACAATTGATTGGTATAAAAATAATCAAACTTGGTGGAAAATTTTGAAAAATCCACAAGCTTAAAATAATAATTTTAATTTATAAAACTATGAGTTCTAAAAAAATCTATATTGTTGAAGATGATGCTGACTTACTTTATGACTTAGAGTCACAATTTACTGCTGACGGTTTTGAGATTGAAACTAGTTATGGCGATGAAGAGCCAGAAGAGTTGGTTGATAGTATCGAGCAATTTGAAGCTGATTATATTATTTTAGATCTAATTCTACCAAAAGTTGACGGCTTTGACTTAATCAAAAGAGTTAAAACGAGTGACGTTTTATCGGCTAAACCGGTTTTCGTTTTTACCGATTTAAGTGATGAAGATAGCAAGGCACGTTCAATGGATTTAGGGGCTGAATATATCTTTTTCAAGAATGATTTTGATTCTTTTGATTTTTCAGAAAAAGTCAAAAAAATCATTGCTAATAAGGAGAAGGGGCTTGAAGGTAGTGATGCTCATGATAATGAAGATGGGGATTTAGAATTTACTTCTGAGATGTAGTCTTAATTGACTAATAAGAAAAAAGATACTAAGATGGATTAGTATTTATTTTATGTTTATAAAAAGAATCGGGATTGATCTCGGGACAACTTATACTTTAATTTACCTGCCTCGTCGCGGGATTGTTATTAATGAGCCGAGCGTAGTCGCGGTGTCTTTAGAGGATAAAAAAATTTTAGCGGTCGGAAACGAAGCTAAAGATATGATCGGGCGAACACCAGACACGATTATGGCGGTTAAGCCTTTAAAAGACGGGGTAATTGCTGATTACCGGGCAACAGAAACAATGATTCGTTACTTTATTAATAAAACTTTAGGGGGGATGCGTTTGTTTCGTCCTGAGGTTATGGTTGCCGTCCCGGCGGGAATTTCTTCAACCGAACGTCGGGCAGTAATTGAAGCGACGATTGCAGCCGGAGCGAAAGCGGCTTATATTATCAAGGAACCAGTAGCGGCCGCGATTGGTGCCGATATTCCCATTGGCTCAGCGACTGGTCATATGGTAATTGATATTGGTGGCGGAACCGCAGAAATGGCCGTTATTTCTTTAGGGGGAATTGTGGCGTCTAGCTCAGTTAGAATCGGTGGCGAAAAATTTGACGCCGCAATTTTAGAATATGTGAGAAAGAAATATAACTTAGCAATTGGCGACAGAACGGCTGAGGAAATTAAAATTAATATTGGCTCCGCTTTATATATGGAGGACAAGCTTTATATGGAAATCCGCGGTCGCGATATCGTCACTGGCTTGCCTCGGGGAATTACTGTTAACAGTGACGATGTGACTGAAGCTATCCAAAATGAATTAGAGGGAATTATTTCTGCCGCTAAAAAGGTTTTACAAAAAACTCCACCGGAATTATCAGCTGATATTATTGATAAAGGCATTGTCCTGACTGGTGGTAGTAGCTTATTAAGAAACATGGATCAACTTATTTCTCGAACAACTGGCGTTCCGGCTTATGTCGCTGACGAAGCGATGCTTTGTGTTGCCAAAGGAACGGGCGTGGCTTTAGATAATTTAGATTCCTATAAAAGAAGTATTTTAGCGACCAAATAAAAAAAGTTTAAAGATATGATAATTGGCATAGACGCCTCAAGGGCCAATTTAAAGCATAAAACTGGTACCGAATGGTATTCCTTTTATCTTATCAAAAATTTAGCCAAAATAGATCGTGAAAATAAATACATCTTATATTTAAATAATGAAGCGAGCTCTGAATTAAAAAAAGCGATTGAGGGTAATCCTAATTTTTATTTCAAAGTTTTAAATTGGCCATTTTATTCTTTTTGGACCCTTGGTCGCTTAAGTTTGGAAATGCTTTTTAAAGCCCCTGATGTTTTATTTGTACCGGCTCATGGTTTACCATTTTTTAGTCCACGCCATACTATTAATACTATTCACGACCTTGCTTTTTTAAGGGATAAAAATCTTTATCGTCAGGATAAAGTTAAAACTTCCAATACTTACTATCGTGGTGTTATAAATTTTTTGGTTAAATTTTTTACTCTTGGTAAATATCGGGCTAGTTCTCTTGACTATCTTTATTGGTCAACTAAGTTTGCCCTAAGAAAAGCTTCTAAGATTATTGCTGTTTCTAATTTTACTAAAAAAGAAATAGAAAATTTTTACCCTAAAATTAAGTCTCAAAAAATTAAAGTTATTCATAATGGTTATAATTCGGAACTTTATTGTCCGCCTGATAACGAAGAAAAAGCCAATAAAGCTTTATGTAAGTATGATTTAGAAAAGCCATTTTTTCTTTATGCTGGGCGTTTAGAGAAGAAAAAAAATACTCCGTCTTTGATTGAAGCTTTTGCAATTGTGAAAGAAAATTATCCAGAAATTAAAGAGAAGCTGGTTTTAATTGGTAATGCTAGCTTTGGTTATGATGAGGTTCAATTTATGATTGAAGAATATGATTTAGGAAGAGAGATTTTGATGCCTGGTTGGGTTGATGAAGCGGATATGCCTTATATATTTTCCTCTGCCTCCGCTTTTATTTTCCCAACTAAATACGAAGGTTTTGGTATCCCTTTATTACAAGCGATGGCCTGTGGTTTACCGATAGCGGTTTCAGATATACCGGTTTTACATGAAGTTGCCGCTGACGCCGCTTTATATTTTGATCCAAATAATTCTGCCGCCATTGCCTTTGCGATGAAGTCATTAGCTTTAGATTCGGCTCTTCGTGCCGAGTTACGAGCCAAAGGCTTAGAACGGGTTAAAAAATTTGATTTTGAAAAATGCGCCCGGGAGACTCTAGTTGTTTTAACTGAGAGGTAAGTATTGACAAAAATAGATGAAAAATCAGCAGTTCAATAATGAAATACTTATTTATGAAGGCGACAACGGTAAGCCTGCTATTGATGTACGGTTAGAGGATGAAAGTGCTTGGCTAAGTCAAGATCAGATCGCGACATTATTTAATAAGGGTCGTTCAACTATTACCGAACATATAATTAATATTTTTAAAGAGGGCGAATTGGATGAAAAAGTGGTATGTCGGGAATTCCGACGAACCACCGAACTATAGGCAGTATAAGAACAGCCCGCGGGCTGTTTTGCTTTATAGCTGGGCTTTTTTATGTGATATTTGCTGGAAATTTCGCTGATATTGACTTTTTTTTGAAAATATTCTATAACGTAGGCGTTAGAATTTAAAAATAGAAGTCTGCAGAAAATTAAAAGTTCCTTAAAAAATAAGGTTAAATTTGGTTAATTGCTAAAATTGTCTGTAAGTAGGCGGAATTAGTAATTAATCAAATTGTTGTTTAACTTTAATACATGAAAAATGAAAACGAAAGCTGAATTTAGTGCTGAGCTTTATAATAAAGCGAAGGCAGATTTAAAAACCAAAAGACTCATTGTTGAGTTGATTGCTGGCATACCTATTGCAGTGATGCTCTCCGCGTGGATGTTCTACTCGAAATTAGAAATTTTTTTTGTGCTTAATTATTTTCCCCTGTTTGTATTGATTTTTTTATGGTTATATTTAGGATGGAATCAAAAAACGTTTACTAAAATTTCTCAAAGTAAAATTGAAAAAAGAGTCGGGGAACTATTAATAAGCACCGAAAAAGAACTAACCGATTTCATAGAAGACCGTGAAGCCGATATTGAATTAGCCGAAGAAGATATCTGGTTATGTAAACATGAGTTGGAATTATTGAAAGAAATTAAGATTTAGTTAAACTTTAAAAATTATACAATCACGAATGATTACTTAATAACAGACGAAAGAGGTAGTTATCTCACAAAATCTTTGTGGTGGTATGGTAAACTCATTTTATTTAAGCCTTGATACTCATTTGAGAATCAAGGCTTTTTTCTTTTCCTCAATCCCTTAAGTCTTTGATTTTTTCCTCTCTTTTATGCTATTATGTTTTTATGAATAGAAAATTTATATACTTTTTAATACTCTCGTTTTTAATCGGAACGCCTCTTTCGGCTAGTGTTAGTCCGAACGATTTTTATTATAGTAATCAATGGTATTTATCTAAAATAAAAGCCGATAAAGCTTGGGAGAAGATTTCAACTAGCCCCGATGTTATTATTGCCGTGATTGACTCAGGTATAGAAATAAGTCATCCCGACTTAGCGCAAAATATTTGGGTTAATGAAAGGGAAGTCGCCGAAAGCGGAAAGGACGATGATAATAATGGTTTTATTGATGATAAATACGGTTGGGATTTTGTTAATAATGTTCCTGACCCAGCACCAAAATTTATTGAGGGTTGGAGTGAGTCAGGAATTTCGCATGGGACTTTAATTGCGGGAATTATTGCCGCAACGGGAAATAATAGTGAGGGTATAGCAGGAGTTACTTGGGAGGCAAAAATAATGGCTTTAAAGGCTTTTAATGATAGGGGCGAGGGAAAAATTAGCGATATTGTTCGCGCGATTGATTATGCGATAAATAATGGTGCTCATATTATTAATCTAAGTTTTATGAACTTAGAGTATAGTGATTCCTTACAAGAAGCGATTATGAGGGCTCATCGAGCTGGTTTAATTATTGTGGCGGCGGCGGGGAATGAGCTTGGTGGTGGTCAAGGTTATAATACAAAGGAAAAACCGGTTTACCCAGCCTGTTATGATGGACGTTTAATTGGAGAAAATATGGTTATTGGTGTAGCAGCAACTGATGCCTTAGACCAAAAAACAAACTTTTCCGCTTATGGTGAAAATTGTATTGACATTAGCGCTCCCGGTATTAGTTTTTTTGGAGCAATTACTAAAGGAGGAAATTTAACTAAGCCTGAACTTATATATGATGGTTATTGGTCTGGAACTTCAATGGCCGCCCCTCTTGTTTCGGGAACCTTGGCTTTAATTATGCAAGCTAATCCTGAACTATCAAGACAAGATGTCGTTAGTATTTTATTTGCTTCAAGTGATGATATTAGTAAATTGAATCCGAACTACCAAAACCAATTAGGTAATGGTCGCTTGAATGTTGATCGGGCGGTTGAAATGGCTAAGACAAAATTATATAGTCGTTTAGGGCTTCTCTTAGTCTTGCCTGATAAAAAAGAAACTTTAGATAAAGATGGAAATAAAAAAGAAATAAGTTTTCGCGGGCCAAACGGTGTTTTTGCTTTTAGTGTAAATAATAAAAGTTTTGATGGTTATAGTGAAATAAAAAGCGGCGATACTAATGGCGACGGAAATTTTGAATTTGTTTTAGGAGCTTCTATCGGCGAGGAGCCGAGAGTAAAAGTAATGACTTACGACGGGCGAACTAAAGCAGAATTTTTAGCTTATGATAAAAAGTTCTTAGGAGGAATAAGTTTAGCACTCGGCGATATAGACGGAGACGAAAAATTAGAGATTATAGTTGTGCCGAAGACTAAGGGAAATGGCAAGATTAAGATCTTTGATATAAACGGAAATTTGAAAAAAGAAATTAACGCCTATGACAGAAATTTTAAAGGTGAAGTCGTTCTTGCTTCTGGAAATTTAGACGGAAAGGGAGCGGATGAAATTGTTTTGGCTTTTGGCGAAGGTAGAAGATCAGATATTAGAATTTTATCAGGATCTGGGAAGTTAATCGGCGCCTTTTTTGCCTTTAATAAAAATTATTTAGGCGGAATTGAACTCGAAGTCGCTAATTTAGATGGCCTAAAAAATGGGGCTAAAGCGGAAATAATCGTTTTACCAAAAAAGGGAATTATGACCGAAGTTAAGATTTTTAATGATAAAGGGAAACTATTAAATTCTTTTCCCGCTTTTTCTCGAAGCTATAAAAACGGAGCAAATTTATCAGTCGGTGATTTAAATAATGACGGAGTTTTAGAAATTGTCGTGGCTGCTAGCGCTGGAAATAACTCCGCTCCTCATGTTAGAGTTTTTAATATGAAAGGAATAATTATGGAATCTTTTTATGCCTGGGAAACAAATTATAATGGTGGCGTTTATGCGATTGCTTTAAAAATAAAAAATTAAATATATGAGTAAACAGGTTATTTTTGATAAAAAAAATGTAATAGTTGCTGGCGGTGCTGGTTTTATTGGTTCTCATCTTTGCGATGAGCTAATTAAAACCTGTAAAGTTATTTGTATTGATGATTTTATTTCTGGTAACGAAAGAAACATTGATCATTTATTAGCTAATCCTGATTTTATTTTCCTTAATCACGATTTATCAACGCCGATTGACCTAGAAAACATTGAAGTTTTAAAAAGATTTAAAATAGAGTTTCAGGGGATCCAAGAAATTTATAATTTAGCTTGTCCGATGTCACCAAAAAGATTTTTGGAGAATCGTTTAGGGACTATTCTAGCTAATTCTTATGTGGTTAAAAATTTATTAGATTTGACGATTAAGTATAACTCAAAGATGCTTCATTTTTCATCCTCAGTTGTTTATGGACCTCGTCATGAGGATGACACAACATATAAGGCTAAAGAAACTGATATTGGCTTAATTGATCATCTTTCTCTCCGCGGTTCTTATGATGAGGGTAAAAGATTTGCCGAAACTATGGTTTTTAATTATCGAGACATATTTAAGATTGATGCTCGAATTATTCGTTTATTTAGGATTTATGGGCCAAGAATGGAAGCGGATGACGATCAGATGATTCCTGATTTTATTAATAATGCCCTTGATGGCAAAGATTTAGTTATTGCCGGTAGCGATGAATTCTCCTCTTCTTTTTGTTATATTGAAGATGCGCTTGATGGTATTTTTAAGTTTATGAATTCTAATTTAAGCGGACCAATAAATATTGGTTCTGATGTTGATATTAGAATGCTTGATTTTGTGCGTTTAATTATTGAGGAAACCAAATCAACTTCAAAGATAACTTACGAGTACAAAAAACTATTTTTCTCAGAATTAATTTTGCCAGACATCCATTTAGCCAGAAACGAGCTGAGCTGGATGCCGGTTGTTACTTTGGAAAACGGTATTAGAAAGACAATCTTTGATATAGAAGCTCATAAGAAACTTAAGAATATGCATAATTAAATTTAGAATCTTCTTAAGAAAAACTTTCCAAAACTTTATGAAAATTTAAAGACCCCGTCAGGGGTCTTTTGTTATAGTGGGGAGGCTTATTAATTTATCTAAATATAATTTTATGACCATGAAAAAAAAGTTATTTCTTTTAAGCCTAAGGATTAAAAGAAAATTAAAAAATTATTTGAAAAAATTTTTTCTGCGCGAAGATTTAGGGCAGAAATTTGATTTTAAACTAGCTTCTTGGCGACGTTTATTTAAATGTTTGCGTCCAAATAGTTTAGTTTTAGCTTTGAGCGTGCCTATTACTCTTTTTGGTATTTATTATTTAGTCGCCTTTTTTAGTATTAGCCCAAAAGCAGTTTGTCTTGAGGCGCTAAAGTTTTCTTTTGAAAATGATAAAGCTTGCCGGGGAAATTGTGTTCTTTATCGTTTAGAAAATAAAACTTGTTTGATTGAGGCTTTAAAAGTTAAGAACGATATTCAAGCTAGCCCCGGAGTTAATGATAAAAATAGTTTTCAGTCCTCAAGTTTAGAAAAAAAGATTTTTAGTTATTTAAAGGATGAAAATCTTGATTATAATTTCCGCTTTGAATTAGTTAATGTTATTGCTCAAGCTTCTTCTGATGGGGTAGTGCCGGATTTTTTAGTTGCTTATCTTGATGGGCCTCTTGGCGATGAAAAAATAAAAGCCGAAATTTTTAAAGCTTTTGATTGGGAGCTAGTTACGGGTGAGCCCCTAGCTTATTATTTAGCGATTATAAAAAGCGAAGCTTCTTTAGAACTTCGTTTAGCGGCGGCTCTAAAAATTAGTGCCTATCCGGAAAAAAGCTTAGCTTTTAAAGTTAAAGATTTAGAACTTTTAAAAGAGGTGATTTTTAAACCGCAAACGCCGGCTTATTTGCGTCAGTCTTTAGTGTTGCTTTTAGGTGATTATCGCCATTATTTTCCAGAAGAGAGCAGTTTATTATTAGCTGAAATTGAAAGGACTAATTTTAGAACTGATAATATTAGTCGCGCCTTTGCCGCTGATTTTATCGGTTTACCGTTACCAGAAATAAGCCAGGAAGAATGGAACAGGTATTATAATAGATAGATTTTAGCTTTAATTAATTTAATTTATAAATATATGAAATTTAAAAATTTAAATTATAAAAAAGTTTTGGCCTGGTTCATCTCTCTGTTTGCCTCTATTTTTTTATTATTACCCGGAGTGTGTCGGGCGATGCCGCCAGGAACTTTGCTTTATAGGACAACTGATGAAGGGAAGATGTTTGGTTATTCCGGCGATCCCTTGGTTGAATCGGTCGCTGGAGTGATGACGGGTATTAATCCGGGGCACGTTGGGATTTATATTGGTCAGGAAGAGGGAATTGATTATGTTGTTGAAGCTTTAGCGGGTGGGATTGTTAAAAATAAATTAGAATATTTCATTAACGAGAGTTTGGGTGAAAAATTTTTGGGAGCAAAAATCCCTAAAGATTTGAGTCCTTTAAGGCAGGCAAAGGCTGTTACTCTAGCTAAAAATTTAGCCGAAGCTAATTTAAATTATGATCTTAACTTTAAAAAGCAAAAAGGTCCAAAC
>Ga0100380_10002776_pt1 | contig 18762 bp, 19 predicted proteins | sample CryGeymeta201504_FD_80417 | JGI IMG/M metagenome (GOLD analysis project Ga0100380, IMG submission 80417) | Groundwater microbial communities from Crystal Geyser aquifers in Utah, USA - Crystal Geyser metaG 2015-04 | ecosystem: Environmental > Aquatic > Deep subsurface > Groundwater | place... | reverse complement strand
CGATGTCCGCCACGTCGGCGTCCGGCAGGCGCTCGTTGAGTTGCACCGCAGCCATGACCCGCACCGCCTGGTCCAGGGTTTCGACCCGTCCGTTGTGGAAATAGGGCGCGGTGAGCGCCACATTGTGCAGGGTGGGAATCTTGTATTTGTGGTGATCGGCTTCGCGTCCGGTCACCGCCTGGCGGCCCTTGTCCTGCCTGAGTTGAAACTGTTCGACATAGGGGCCGTCGTGGAACGGGAACACCGCGAAATGGCCGCGCGGCTTGTGCGGCCCGGCAAACGTCGGCGGCTGGTGGCAGCCGGTGCAGCCCAGTTGATCGAAGCGGCTTAGACCGCGTATCTGCTGCGGCGTCATGGCGCCGGCATCGCCCTTGGCCCAGCGGTCATACGGGCTGTCGGCGGTGATCAGCGTGCGTTCAAACGCCGCTACGGCTTTTGCCGCATTGTCCACCGTGACCGGTTGTTCGCCGCCGAATACCCGCGCGAAGGCTGCGCGATAACCTGGAATGGCGCGCACCCGGCCAATCGCCTTGTCCAGATCGGCCATGCCCATTTCCACGGCGGCGACTACCGGCCCTTTGGCCTGTTCTTCCAGACTGGCGGCGCGGCCATCCCAGAACTGGCTGGCGTGGAAGGCCGAATTCCATACCGTCGGCGCGTTACGCGGCCCGGTCAGGCCATGCACGCCCATCGAAACGGGCCGATTGTCGTCGCCGCCCAGCATGAGGTTGTGGCAGGTGTTACAGGACACCGTGCCGGTCGAGGAAAAGCGCGGATCGAAGAAGAGTTGTTTGCCCAGTTCGATCTTCTCCGGCGTCATCGGGTTGTCCGCCGGGATGGGCGGCGTGGCGGGCAAGGCATCCCAGGCGTGGACGCTGAGTGCGAGCGCGGTGCCCATGAAAACAACAGCGGTTCTATACATGGCGTTCTCCAGGAAAGGGAGAAAAAAGCCCGGCCGCCATCGCCGGCGCCGGGCAAAAATCCGACGGGCTTGCACCGCCAGGATTGAGGAGCCTTTCTCAGCGCGCGGCGACTTTCAGGCTCGCGTCATAGCTACGGGTCAACGCCTTCATTTCCACCGTCGGCACGATGACCGCTTTTTCGCCGAGCAGATGGTCGGCCACATGCTGGTCGTAAGACTGGTAGTTCAGCCTGGCGACGACCTTGAAGCCCTTGGCGTCGGCCGGCAGGTGGAAGGCGTACTTGCCGTAGCGGAAACCCTTGGGCGGGATGGTGTTGAGTTCGTCGAAGCGGGCGATTTCCCAGGGATTCACCGTCGAGTTGCCTTTCTTGTCGACCGAATGGTTGCCGAAGATCACCGTGTCCGCGTCCACCCGGTTGTGGCTGTCCAGTTCGCCGGAACGCAGCAACACGCGACCTTTGTCGTCACTGATGGTGACGTCCAGCCAGAGACGGCGGATGAAGGTCAGGCTGGTGGGCAGATGGTGGCCGGCGCGCAGGTTGGTGACCTTGACGCGCAATTCATTCACCCCGCCCTGGCCCTTCTTCACGTCCATGTCCAGGTCGGCGGCGCTTTGCAGGCGCTTGATGGCTTCCGCCTTGTGCTCTTCCGCGCCGGGCACGCCCATGGCGGCGGCGATTACACCGTTGCCGCCGACGAAGCCGTGGTCATGCACAATTTCGCGTTCCTTCTTGGCGCCCTTGGCGGCCAGCCCGCCGAGACCGTGGTTGGGCACGTCCTTGGCGCGCACCATGCGATCGGCGACCTGAATCGCCACCTCCACCGGCACCATATGGCAGTCCTGACAGGGAATGCCAGCCTGAGCGTAGGGCGAAGCCTTCCATTCGTCATAGGTGTGCTCGATCGGGAACTGGTTTTCCGAGTGGAAGATGTTGTGACAGTTACCGCAGAACTCGGCCTTGGTGTGCAGTTCCGAATATTGCGTTTCGTGGTAGCCGGATTTGGCGTCCTTCAGCGGCCCATACTTGGTCTCGCCGGGATTCAGTTCGATCGACGCGTTGCCAGGCTGGCCCAAGGGCGAGCGGCTGGCGGTGGAGCCGGAAACCGAATGGCAAACGTCGCAGGAGACACCGTGTGCGGCCTGGGCGGGCGCGGTGAAGCCGCCGTGCTTGCCCAGTGACGAGTCGAACTTGACCGTGCCGGTGGCGATGCCGATGGGCGTGTGGCAGCCGCCGCAGTCATTCAGCGCCTTGCCATCCGTGGCCTTGTACGCCAAGGCCCATTCGGCCTGCAACACCGGGTCCTTGAACGACAGGGAGTGCATCGAGCCCTGCCAACCCTTGATCTGGCGCTGGTGGCATTTGCCGCAGGCCTTGGGTTCCTCGAAGTCCTCGGCAGTCAGTTTGCGGTGTCCGGCAATGGCCAGGTTGGAGGGGTGGAAAGGAGCTGGAGCGGCGGCACTATTGGCCGCCTCCGGCGGCGTTTCGGCGCTGGCGGAAACCATCAGGGTAGTTGCCAGGCCGGCCACGAGGCCGAGCACGAGCATGAAACTGGATTTTCTGGACATGATTTTCCTCTCCCTCGCTTGCGGGTGTGGTGGCGGCATGCGTGGCCGCCACCGGTTGGTGAAAACGCTTGCTTGGCTGGCCGCCGGTCAACGGCCTGCGTCGAAGTTATTGCCCACCAGCACATCCACCCCGGCCTGGGGTACATGGCACAGGCTGCAGAAATGGCGTCCGTTGGCCATCTTCGGTTCGCCGCCACCCTGCACGTAATGACTCTCCGGCATGGCGGTGGGTTTGCCCTGCTTCTTGTGGCCGATGGCGTCGGGATCGTCGTGGCATTCCATACATTTGTTCAGCTTGACGGTGATCGGGAAGAATTTGTCGACGCGGTGCGGGATCTGCGGCGGCGCATCTTCATAAGCGCGCGGCAACACGCCCGATTTCTTCGGGTCCAGGGTGGAGTAGGCGAATTCGGCCGGCGCCGGGTCGTCGAACACGCTGGTTTTGGACAGGCCGATGGCGTCATCCAGCAATGTCAGTGGGTCGGCCTGCGGCGCGCCGAAGGGGAAGGCGGCTGCGATGACGAATAATGCAATTTTGCGTTTCATGGCAATCTCCTCCTTGGGTTCAGGCCCGATAGACCTTGACCGCACATTTCTTGAAGTCGTTTTCCCGGGAGATAGGGCAGTAACTGTCCAGGGTGACCCGGTTAATGAAGACGCCCTCGTCGAAGAACGGCACAAACGTGTAGCCGCGCGGCATCTTGTTGCGCCCGCCGGTCTCGATGCGCACGCGCACTTTGCCGCGACGCGATTCCACCCAGACCAGGTCGTTGCGCTTGAAACCACGCTTTTCCGCATCGGTCGGATGCATCCACAAGACTGCGGACGGCACGGCGCGATGCAGTTCTGGCACGCGCCGGGTCATGGTGCCGGTGTGCCAATGCTCCAGCACGCGGCCGGTACACAGCCACAGGTCATAGTGATCATCCGGCCGCTCCACCGGGGCGGCATAGGGGCGGAAGAAAATCTTCGCCTTGCCGGCCAGGCTGGCCGGCTTGGGGTCGGTGACACCATCGAGGTTGCCGCTGGGCAGCGCCTTGGCGAAATCGCCATAGAAGTCGAAGCCGGAGCCTTTCCTGGCATAGGGGTCGTACTGCTCGTTGAAGCGCCACAGGGTCTCCACCCACTTGCCGTCCTTCTCCACTACCGGCCAGCGCAGACCGCGCACATCCTCGTGGTGATAGACATCGAACGGCGCCAGATCGTGGCCGTGGCCGCTGCCGAAGCTGCGGTATTCCTCGAACATCGCCTTCTCCGGAAACCAACCGTCGCCCAACAGGTCGGCAACATGGTTGCCGTGACCCTGAGCCACAGCGTCGGGCCATTTGAACTTTCTGCTGCCGGCGTTGGCGAACAGCGCGTCGTACAGCGTGGTATCCGGGGTGTAACCGTGTTTCTCCACGTCGTTCAACACGCTGGGCAGTTTGCCGTCGGCGAAGCCTTCGGCCTTGAGGCCGGGCAGTTTCTGTTCGCCCCACACGTCCTTGAGCCGGATGCGCTGGGCGAAGGCCAGCATCTGCCAGATGTCCGCCCGCGCCTGGCCAGGCGGCAAGACTTGCTGGCGCCAGTGCTGGGTGCGGCGCTCGGCGTTGCCGTAGGCGCCCCACTTCTCGAAGATCATGGCCGCCGGCAGGATCAAGTCGGCCACCTTGGCGGAGACGCTGGGATAGACCTCGGAGACGACGATGAAGTTGTCCGCCTTGCGCGCCGCCGCCAGGCCGTGGTTGGCGTTGGGGTGGTGCTGGAACGGATTGTTGACCAGCACCCAGCACCATTTGACCTTGCCGTCTTCCAGGCCGCGCATGATGCTGGAGATGTCGGCCCCCACCTTGGGGTTGAGCGTGCCGGCGGGCAGTTGCCACAGGTGCTCGCTGTGCTCGCGATGCTTCTTGTTATCCACCAGCATGTCCGCCGGGAGACGGTGCGAGAACACGCCCACCTCGCGCGCGGTGCCGCAGGCGGAGGGCTGGCCGGTGAGGGAGAAGGCGCCGTTGCCGGGCTGGGCGTGTTTGCCCAGCAGCAGGTGGTTCATGTAAGCCTGTTCGTTGACCCAGGTGCCGCGCTGGTGCTGGTTGAAGCCCATGGTCCAGAAGGAAATCACCTTGCGCTTCGGGTCGATGTACAGGTCGGCCAGGTGTTGCAGCTTGGCCTTGAAGTCTTCCAGTGATTCGTCCGCATCGCCCTTCGCCAGCTCGGCGACGTAGTCCAGGGTGTATGGCTCCAGTGCCGCCTTGAAGTCCTCGAAGCCGATCTTCCAGTGCTTGCCGGCGGCAGCGGCATTTTTCTGCTCCACCGCCTCGCCCGCATGTCTGCGCTGGCCGATGGCCTCGTGGCGGTCGAGTACATGGCGCTTTTCGTTGGCGACCACGTCGCGTTCGGCGGCGGAGGCGTATTTCTCGGCGTCGCTCGCGCGAAAACCGTAGCCGATGTCGGCAGGGCCGGTGGCGAAAATGGTGTGGCGGTTGACAAAATCCCAGTTCACCGCGTTGCGGGCGATGATCTCGCGAGCAATGTAGTTCTGAATGGCCAGATCGCCGTTCGGGCTGATGATGATTTCCAGATCGGCCAGCTCGGACGAGGCGTTGTGGTAGGTGGAGAGGTTGACGATGCGGCAAGGCTTGTGGCTCAAACGCCGGTCGGTGATGCGCGACCACATGATGGGATGGCATTCGCCCATGTTCGAGCCCCACAGGATCATGGTGTCGGTGTGCTCGACGTCATCGTAATTGCCAGCCGGCTCGTCGATGCCGAAGGTCTGCATGAAGCCCGCCACAGCGGAGGCCATGCAGTTGCGTGCGTTGTTGTCGAGGTTGTTGGAGCGGAATCCGGCCTTCATCAGCTTGCTGGAGACGTAGCCTTCCATCACCGTCTGCTGGCCGGAGCCGATCATGGCAATGCCGGCCGGCCCCATTTCGCCATAGGTCTTGCGGAACTGGCGCTCCATTTCGTCCAGCGCCGCCTCCCAGCTCACCGGCACGAACGGCCCGGATTTGTCGAATTTGCCGTCCTTCATGCGCAGCAGCGGTTGGGTCAGCCGGTCCTTGCCGTACATGATCTTGCCGTTGAAGTAACCCTTGATGCAGTTGAGTCCCTTGTTGACCGGCGCTTTGGGGTCGCCCTTGGTGGCGACGATGCGGCCGTCCTTGGTGGCGACCATGATGCCGCAGCCGACGCCGCAGAAACGGCACACCGCCTTGTCCCATTGCCAGTCCTTCTCGCCCGCCTTGATTGCGGCCTCGGCCTGTTTGGACAAGGGCATGCCGACCGTGGCCGCGGTGCTGGCGACGAGGCTGGATTTGAGAAAATCCCGTCGGTTCAGATTCATCGAAAACTCCTTGCGATTTGCAGTCCACGCCTTGAGCGCGAAAAAAAGCCCCCCACACCGGCCCGCAAGCCGGAGTTTCAAAAAGAAATATGCGGGGGGTGCGGTTTTCCGCGCCGATCAGGCGAAGGCGTCGGCCATGATGTTTTTCAGCCAGCCGATGGCGTACTCCGCTTCCAGCTTGCGTTGCAGCACGAGCTGTTCCTCGCTTGCCATCTTGACCGGGCTGATGCCGCCGGCTTCCTTGATGTACACCAGCTTGCCGTCCTTCACCCGGTAGACGTGCACCACCGAGAAGCCCCATCCCGGCGCGGTGATGCTGTAGCAGGTGTTGACGAAGAAGGGTTCCGGCGCCGGCAGGCCATGCAGTTTGGCGATGATGGCGCCGACGGCGACCTTGGCCTGGGTGGCGGCGGAGTGGGCCGCCTTGGGCGCGGCATAAACCGGCAGGTCGCCATGCACGCAGGCATCGCCCACTACGTAGACATCCTTGTGCAGCGTGGACTCCATAGTCAGCATGTCCACCGGGCACCAGCCCTTGTCATTGGTCAGGCCGGCGTGCTTGGCGATGGCGCCGGCATGGTGCGGCGGGATGATGTTGACCACGTCGCCCTTGTAGGCGTTGAAGTCGCTCGATGCCGTGTTGCTGGCAGCGTCGAACTTGACCACCTGGCCACCGTTGGCGCCGGAGACCCATTCGATCATGCCAGGGTACTGCCGCGCCCAGGCCTGTTCGAACAAGCCCTTCTTGGAGAAGGAATCGTTGGCGTCGGCGATGATCACCTTGCACTTGTTCATGCCGTGGTGCTTGAAGTAGCTGGCGACCTGCGAGGCGCGCTCGTAGGGGCCGGGCGGGCAGCGGAACGGGCCTTTGGGGACGGACAGGACGAAGGTCTGGCCGTCCTGCATGCCTTCCAGTTTTTTCTTCAGCGCCAAAGTCTGCGCACCGGCCTTCCAGGCATGGGGATGACTGCTGTTGGCCAGCGCCTCGCTATAACCTTCGACGGCGGTGTAGTTGAAGTCGACGCCGGGGGAGACCACCAGGGCGTCGTAGTTGAGGGTCTTGCCGCCCTTGAGGCTGACCGTCTTTTTGGCGGCGTCGATGCCGGTGGCGTCGTCGAAGAGGACGTTGATGCCGCGCTTCTTGAGGCCATCGTAGCCGATTTGCAGGTCTTCGATCTTGCCGTGGCCGGAGATGACCTCGTTGGACAGCGGGCAGGAGGTATAAATCGGATTGCGCTCGACCAGGGTGACGTCCAGGGCCGGGTCCATCAGTTTCAGGTACTTGGCGGCGGTGGCGCCGCCGTAGCCGCCGCCGACCACGACGACGCTGGCTTTTTTGCCGGCGTGGGCGGTTTGCGGAAGGGTGAGGAAGGCGGAGGCGGGGGCGGCGGCGATGGCAGCCTTGATGAAGTTGCGGCGATTGAATGAATTCATGGGGATCTCCGGTTATTCGGGTTGGGCGGCGTAGAAATGAGCGACAGCGGGTACATCAGCCGCTTCCAGTTTCTGGGCGTTCTTGCGCATCTTCTTGTGCGTCATGGCCACTTCGCCGTTGCGGTATTTCTCCAGTTCCAGCGCCAGGTAATGCGCCCACTGGCCGTTCAGGCGCGGCGTTTCCGCGTCGTCGGGCTTGCCACCGGTGGCGCCGTGGCAGGTCTCGCAGCGATCAGTGGCCTCCTTGCCGTGCGCCAGAACCTTGGCATCGGCGTGCTGCACCACGGGCGTCCAGGGCAGTTGGGAGAAATACGCGGCCAGGCCGGCCAGTTCCTCGTCGCTGTAACCCTTGAAGTGGCGGCCCATGGTGGCGGAGTAACGCTTGCCGCTCTTCCATTGCAGCATGATGTTTTTCAGGTAGGCCTCGGACTGGCCACCGATGCTGGGCATCGAAGGGCCGGCCGAGACGCCGTTGAGGCCGTGGCAACTATTGCAACTGCGCGCCAGGGCTTCGATTTTCGGATCGGACGCGTAGGCGGCGCCGACGGCCAGGCCAAGGACGGCCAGCAGCAGGACGGATTGCTTCAGTTTCATGGGTGACTCCTCTTGCGGTGGTTGGGGTGTGGGTTATTTGGCTAACGGCTGGGCGCCGGGGATGGGCAGCATCTTCAGCAGGGCGGCGGGGTCGAAAGGGTTGCCGGCGGCGGGCGTGGCGGTGGCGGCGGCCTGGGCCGGCGCAGCCAGCATCTGGCCCAGTCCGCCATAGGTAGCCGGGTTCATGCCGGCGCCCAGCCAGTTCATGTACAGATTGGGGTTAATCGGGGCCATCATGGTGTTCATGGCTTGCGGGCTGACCGGGGCGGTCATCCAGTTGCCGTACAGGGCCGGATTCAACATCTGCATGCCCATGTTCATGGCTTGCGGGCTCATGGGCGCGGCCATCCAGTTCAGGTAGTTTGCAGGGTTGATGCCTTGCTGCAGGAGTGCGGTATAAAAGTTCGGGTTCATACCTGCCGCCAACCACTTCATGGCCACGGCCGGGTCGCTGAATTGCATGTAGTTTTGCAGGGCGGCCGGGTTCATCATGCCGGCGGCCATCCTGGTGAGGGTGTTGGGGTCCATGCCCTTCTGCATCAAGGCCATGGAAGTGGCCGGGTTCATCATGTTGGCCGTCCATTCCGTGAATGCCTTCGGGTCCTTGAAGGCGGAGGCGTTGCGGGCGGGATCCAGCATCTTGTCGGCGGCGGCCTCGGGGGTATCTGCGGCCAGGGCGGCCTGGCTCAAGGCCAGGGCGGCCTGGCTCAAGGCCAGGGCGGCCAACAACAAAGTAGCGCGCTTCATGTGTGCTCCTTTAGTAAGTGACTTCGAGGGTTACAGTTCGCCGTTGGCGGCGGCCTGCATGATGCTGTCCATCTTGACCTGAATGTCATTGGCGTACTTGGACAGTTCCGGGTTGATGCCCATCTTGCTCTGCACGGTATCCAGCCAGGCCAGGTCCCAATCCAGCGTGATGACCCAGATCGCCTTGTTGGCGTCTTCCATGATGGCGATGCGGCACGGCAGGTAGGCAATGGTTTCCGGCGCCGCTCTTAGCACCTCGCGCCCGGCGGCGATGTCGCAGTAGTGGAACACCTCCATGCGCGGTGCTTCCTTGTCGCCCAGTACCGCCTGGATGTCCTTCCACATCGGGGAATGGCCGACCTTCTTGAAGTTCAGGACGTTGGCGCGCAGTTCCATCGACTGCACTACTTCGTCGAAGGTGAGGCCGTCCTTGGCCTTGTATTTGGTGGACATGAAACTCATCGCATCGCGGATGCCCATGCTCGGCATCATCGCCATCATGCCCTGCATCAAAGCCTTCTTCTGCTCGCGCGGCAGCGAGGCGGACATTGAATAGGGCTTGGCGGCCATGGAAGGCTTGAAGGTGGCGATGGAACCAATCAAACCCAGGTAAGTGGAAATATTCGGCAAAGTGATGCCGGGAATGTTTACCAGATAGGGATTGGCCGGCGCGGCGGGTGGCGTTTGCGCCAGTGCGGAAATGGGCAACATCGCGGGCAACATCAAGGCGGCGATCAGGGTCGGAATGTGGCGTTTCAAAGAAGTCTCCTTACTTGGTGGCGGGGGCTGCGGTGGTGGGGGGGGCTACAGTGGATAAGCCCAGCATCTTCCAGGCCTGCATGCCGCCTCGGTACCACTTGAGTTTGTGCGGCGGGTAGCCCATGGCGAGAAGTTGCTTGATGTTGGTGGGGGATTGCCCGCACCAGGGGCCGTTGCAGTAGAACACCAGGGTCTTGGCGTTCTCGAAGTTCCACAGCGCCCCCTCGTGGGTGGCGCCGAAGCGGAACACCAGGGTTTCGACGATCTTGTCCGCATCGGTATGGGCCGGATGCAGTTTCTGCCAGGGCAGGGAAACCGCGCCGGGAATGACACCGGAACGCAGCGGCCAGTCGCTGTCGCGTGAGTCGATCACCAGCACGCTGTCGTCGCGGCCCGCTCGCTTGAGGTAGTCGATCACTTCCAGTTCGCCGAGGGTCTCGACGCCGGGCGCCAGGTGCATGGGCTGGATGCAATAGGGCGGGCAGGGGCGCGAAGTCAGCGAGAAATCCGGATCAACCATATTGTCCGTGTCCGGATTGCGCTCGATGCGCGCCGGCTTGCCGTCGTGCAGCACCTCGACATAGGGCAGATCGCGGGTCAGGTTGACCGGTTTTTCGGCCTGGGCGGCCAGGGGCATCAGCAGGCCGAGAAGCAGGCTGACAGACAGCAGGGGCAGGCAGCGGGCGAATCGCATCGTCATCTCCTTGAGAACAAAACAACGTCGGGTCAAAACAGTTCCTGGCTAGACGCCTGCATCTCTTCTTCGAGCAGGGCGATGGCTTCCAGCAGGGAGTGGGAAATGCCCACGAGCTGCTCGGCCAGCGCCGCTGCCCGGGCCTGCTCGCCGTTGCCACAGGCATTGAAAACCAGTTGATAGACGGCATGCAGCAATTCGTGGGAATACTCGACGTCCTGATAAATCTGCCAATGGCCGAACGCCCGGAAGCCGTCGTTATAAAACCAGTGGCCGAAATCGCATTCCTTGTGGTGAATCGGCGCGCGCTTTTCCTCGATCTTCAGGCCAGCCACCATGGCCTGGACATAGGCGCGCCAGCGGATATGCGATGACTTGGCCAGGCGCACCTGGCGCAGCGCTTCTTCCTTGGTCATCCGGCGGCTGTGATCGAGCACTGGGTCGTGCGCCGTGTGTGTGTGCACCATGCCAGTCAAAACAGTTCCTCCTCGGTCTCGCGGATTTCCTCTTCGAGCAGCCCGATGGCGTCGAGCAGAGTGCGGGAAATGCCGATGAGTTGTTCGGTCAGTTGCTGCGCCTGGCGGGTCTTGCCCGCCTTGCAGGCTTCATAGATTTTTTTGTACAAGGCATGCAGCAATTCGTGGGAATCCTCGATGTCCTTGTAAATCAGCCAATGTCCGAAGGTGCGCGCACCGTCGCCGTAATACCACTTGCCGAATGAACATTCCTTGTGGTGGATCGGAGCATGCTCATCTTCCACATCCAGTCCGGCCACCATGGCCTGGGCATAAGCGCGCCAGCGAATATGGGCAGACTTGGCCTGGCGCACCTGGCGCATTACTTCTTGTTTCGTCATACGAATTCCTTACCAATCGATTGGCGCTTGATGGCGCCGCGTATTAACAACAAAGCAAACCCCATGCCAAAGCAAATAATATTATTTGTTTACGTTAAAACAATGGCTTACTGTATTTCTTACGAAGCCAATCAGGATAGAGAGAGCGAACTGTCATGACCCCCCTGCGGTAGGGTCATGACCTGTCAGGCATCGGTATGCGATTTGAGCTTGCGGTACAGGGTGCGCTCGGTAATGCCGAGTTCCTCGGCGGCCAGGCGGCGATTGCCACGGTGTTTATGCAGCACCTCGCGCACATGCTCGGCGTCGGACAGGCCATGTTCCGTGCAGGCGACGAAATCGCCCGCCGCATGCACCGGATGAACCTCCGGTGTGCGATCCTTGTGTACGACTTCGTCCGGCAGGTGCTGCACCTCCAACCGGGTGCCGCGCGACAGGGCCACGGCCCGTTCCAGGATGTTGCGCAGTTCGCGCATGTTGCCCGGGAACGGGTAACTCAGCAAAACCTCGAAAGCAGCGTCGCTGATACCAGCGCGGTGGCCCGCCCGCTCCAGGAAATAGTTGATCAACTCGGGCAGGTCGCCGCCGCGATGGCGCAACGGCGGCAGTTCGATCTGCATGCAGTTGATGCGGTAATACAGGTCGGCGCGGAATGCACCCTGTTGCACCATGTCCTTGAGATCGCGGTTGGTCGCGCATACCAGGCGAACATCGGCATGGCGCTCCCGCGTCTCGCCCAGACGGCGGAAATTGCCGGTTTCCAGCGCGCGCAACAGCTTGGCCTGGATGGGTAGCGACAACTCGCCAATCTCGTCCAGAAACAGGGTGCCGCGATCGGCCAGTTCGAACAGCCCCATCTTGTTCTCCACCGCGCCGGTGAAAGCGCCGCGCAGGTGGCCGAACAGCTCGCTGGCGAAGCGTTCCTCGGTGAACTGGGTACAGTCGATGGGGACGAACTCTTTGTCGGCGCGGCGCGACTTGCGGTGGATGAGTTGCGCGGCCATTTCCTTGCCGCTGCCGGTCTCGCCCAGGATCAGCACGGGCGCTTCGGTTTCTGCGACCGAGACCAGGTTATCCAGTACGCGCATGAAGGAGGGGCAGCAGCCGCTCACCATCTTTTCCGCATCGAAACAGAGATCCCGGCCGTGGCTGATGGAAGTCATGCTCTCGCCGATGAGTACCACCTTCTCACGCGCATTGAAGATCGGGCTGGCGTGCACGGCGACATAATCCGGCTGCTGGAATTGGTCGAAATGCCGATGCACGACCTGGTAGGGCTGGCCCATCTGAAATACCTGCTTCAACGGGCAGTCCTCATGCACATCGCAGGGGGTATCGGAGTTGTGCGAAACCTCATGGCACTTGTGGCCCACCACGGTCCGCTTGTCCAGGCCGGCGTAAATTTCGGCATAACGCTGGTTCGCCGCCACGATCCGATATTCCTGGTCCACCAGGCAGAAAGGCTCGGGATGCGAGTCAACCAGGCTTTGCAAGAAAGCCTGGTCGGGAAGAGAGGTATCTTGGTTCATGTCGGCGAGTCAAAGCTTGGACAAGGGATCGCCAGACTATCGGCGTCCGACGGCCTGGTGGAGACCGTCGGGCCGAATGGTCAAGCAATGCTGGCTTCGGCGGCGTTCTTGTCGCCGGTGTTGTCCAGCCAACTCACGACGACCTTGTCGCCCTTGTTGGCACCCTTGACCTTGAACGCCAGGTAGGGGTTCTTGGAAATGCCGCCGCCCCACTCGGCATCGAGAACGATCTTGCCATTCACGGTTGCGGTGACATTGGTGATGTGGTGCGCGGGTATCACGGCGCCGGACTTCGCATCTTTGCGCAGGCCGGTTTCCATCGGGTGGTTCATCAAGCACTTCACAGCGGCGGTGTCGCCGGACACGGAAGCGCGGATCTTCATTGATTCAGCCATTTCATGACTCCAGAGTTTGTTTCAATTTCTAAGTTTCGGGGTTCGCCCTGCTCAGCCGCCGCAGCCGCCGATGGTGACCTTGACTTCCTTGTGGGCCTTGTAGACCTTGCCGCCCGCCTTGACCACGGCAATGACGTTGGAAGTAGCACCCATCTTGATGCGGGTGGAGATGAAGCCTTGCGCGCCATTGGAGAGGTTGAAGACTGCGATCAGCGGCAGGGAGTTCTTCTCGCCGACGATGGCGATGGATTCGGTGCCCGCGATGCTGGAGTTGATCTCAACCGGAACGACGGCACCGTTTTCAGCGATGTCTGGCGCTTTGACGCTGATGTCGCCAGAAGGCACCGCGCCGCTTGCCCCTATCGTGCTCAGAACACCCCCCAAATCCTTAGATTCAAAACCGGCCTTGTTCCAGTCGGCGGCCAACACCGCAGTCGGTTTCAAAATTCCTGCGGCTACCGCTACGCCGACAACACCGGCGCCGCCGGCACCCTTCAATACAGACCTACGCATCGTGTTCATACGATCTCCAGTTGACCTCGTTGAAGAAGCTCTAGCCATTTCCATACACCGAGCATTCATGTCCGGACAATGCCAGGCAAGGTGAAAAGCATTATTTGTGCCACCATGGATATGGCGTTAACCCATTGATTAAACAGCACCATTAACCCGAACGCTGAATTGCAACCCAGCTGAAAGTCATGACATGTCATGACTTTCAGCTGGGTCAGGCGGGGCTCTCTTGATGCGCCATACGCAGCGCGAAGTGGCGAAACCGTGTGGATAGCAGATCGAGGCCGGCCCGTTCCCGATCCGTCGCGACGATTTCGGCGTGAAACGCTTCGCGCCCGGCGGGGCGGTGCTCCTGGATCACCAGGCGGTCGGCGCCGGCATTGCGTATTTCGTCCGATAGCGCCAACAGATCGGCAGCGGACAACCACGCCGGGTGCCAGGTGCAGCGCAGTTCGTGGTCCACGCCGGCTTCCACAATCAGGCGCAGGCTCTCGAACACCGCCTCGCCACTACCGGGTGTGCCGGTGATGCGGGGATAGGCGTCGCTTGGCGCCTTCACGTCCAGGCCGATCCAGTCGACGAGCGGTAAGACGCGCGCCAGGCGTTGCGGGTACATGCCGGCGCTGTGCAGGCCGATCAGGAAGCCCATCGCCTTGGCTTCACGCATGGTGTCGGCGAGCCCGCCTTGCAAGGTGGGCTCGCCGCCGGAAAACACCACGGCGTCGAGCAGGCCGCGCCGTCCTTCGAGAAAACGCAGGATGTCCGGCCAGGCGTGGCTTTCCGGCCCATCCGCCGGCAGCAGGTGCGGGTTGTGGCAGTAGGCGCAGCGCCACGGGCAGCCCTGGCAGAACACCACGGCGGCAAGCCGGCCGGGGTAGTCGGTGGTGGTGAAGGGGGTGAAGCCGCCGATGCGCAGGCGCTCCCCTCCCCTACGACCCGGCCGGGGAGATGGGTTTAGCCGTTCAGGCCGCAACTCGTTTCCTGATAGAAGCGGCGCTCCGCGTATTCGCCTTTCTTGCCGGTGTTGAAGCTGGCCACCGGCCGGTGGTAGCCCATCACGCGGGTCCACACCTCGCAGGGCTGGCGTTCTTCGTCTTTCAGTTCGGCTTCAATGATCACGTGTTCGGTCATGTCGTTCATGGTGTCTCCTCGGTTGACTCCCCTCTCCCGGGCGGGGGAGGGGCTGGGGTGGGGGAAAGGTCAGGCTGCTTTCAATTGCCGTTTCTTCGCCAGGATTTCGGCGTCGCACTTTGGGCAGAACTTGTGTTCACCGGCGAGGTAGCCGTGTTTCGGGCAGATCGAGAAGGTCGGCGTGATGGTGATGTAGGGCAGGCGGAAGTTCGTCAGCGCGCGCCGCACCAGGGTCTTGCACGCCTCCACGCTGGAGATGCGCTCGTTCATGTACAGGTGCAGCACGGTGCCGCCAGTGTATTTGGCCTGCAGGGCCTCCTGCCGGGAAAGCGCCTCGAACGGGTCGTCGGTGAACCCCACGGGCAGTTGCGAGGAGTTGCTGTAATAGGGCTGTTCTGGCGTTCCGGCTTGCAGGATGTCGGGCCAGCGTTTGCGGTCTTCCTTGGCGAAGCGGTAGGTGGTGCCCTCCGCCGGCGTGGCCTCCAGATTGTAGAGGTGGCCGGTTTCCTCCTGGAATTCGACGATGCGGGCGCGGATGTGGTCGAGCAGGCGGCAGGCGAAGGCGTGGCCCCAGGCGCTGGTGAGGTCGTGCTCGTCGTCGCTGAAGTTGCGGATCATCTCGTTGATGCCGTTCACGCCCAGGGTCGAGAAGTGGTTGCGCAGCGTGCCGAGATAGCGCTTGGTATACGGGAACAGACCCTGGTCCATCAGCCCCTGGATCACCTTGCACTTGATCTCCAGGCTGTTCTTGCCCATCTCCATCAATTCGTCCAGGCGCGCCAGCAGACCCGGCTCATCGCCCTTGTGGAGATAACCGAGGCGGGCGCAGTTAATCGTGACCACGCCCAGGCTGCCGGTCTGCTCGGCGCTGCCGAACAGGCCATTGCCGCGCTTCAACAGCTCGCGCAGGTCGAGTTGGAGCCGGCAGCACATGGAACGCACCATGTTGGGCTTGAGTTCCGAGTTCACGAAGTTCTGGAAATAGGGCAGGCCGTATTTGGCGGTCATGTCGAACAGCCGGTCGGCGTTCTCCGAATCCCACGGGAAATCCGGCGTGATGTTGTAGGTCGGAATCGGGAAGGTGAAGGCGCGGCCCTTGGCATCGCCCGCGGTCATCACCTCGATGTAGGCGCGGTTGATCATGTCCATTTCGACCTGCAGGTCGCCGTAGCTGAAGGGCATTTCCACGCCACCAATGATCGGAATCTGCTCCTTCAGGTCGTCCGGGCAAGTCCAGTCGAAGGTCAGGTTGGTGAACGGCGTCTGGGTACCCCAGCGCGATGGCACGTTGAGGTTGTAGACCAGTTCCTGGATGGCCTGGCGCACCGCATCGTAACCCAGATTGTCTTTACGGATGAACGGCGCCATGTAGGTATCGAAGGAGGAGAACGCCTGCGCGCCGGCCCATTCGTTCTGCAAGGTGCCGAGGAAGTTGACGATCTGGCCGACGGCGGAGGACAGATGCCTGGGCGGCGCTGCCTCGACCTTGCCCGGCACGCCGTTCAAGCCTTCGTGCAACAGGGTGCGCAGCGACCAGCCGGCGCAATAGCCGGCCAGCATGTCCAGATCGTGGATGTGGATGTCGCCCTGGCGGTGGGCTTCGCCCACTTCGGGGGCATAGACATGGGACAGCCAGTAATTGGCGGTGACCTTGCCGGAGACGTTGAGGATCAGCCCGCCCAGCGAATAGCCTTGGTTGGCGTTGGCATTGACGCGCCAGTCCTGGCGGGTGAGGTATTCGTTGATGGTGGATTCCACATCCACCAGGGTCTTGCGGTCGGCGCGCAGCTTGGCGTGCTGCTCGCGGTAGACGATGTAGGCGCGGGCGGTCTTCAGGTGGTTGGCGGCGATCAATGTTTGCTCCGCCACGTCCTGTATCTGTTCGATGCTGGGTGGCTGGCCATGAAAGCGGTGGATCAGCACCTTGATGATCTGGGCGGTCAACAGATTCGCCTCGTCGGCATCGAACTCACCGGACGCCTGGCCGGCACGGGCAAGGGCGGAACGGATCTTCTCGGCGTCGAACGGCACGTGGCGGCCGTCGCGTTTGACGGCCTCGCGTGGCAGGGTAAGGACTGGCTGGGGCGGTGCGGGCTCGGTCATGTTGTCTCCTGTTTTGATGTAAAGACACTATTGGTAGTGCCTAGACTACAGATTAACAACATATGTAGTTACCGTGACGATCCACGCAACGCGATTTTTGTTTTCCTTGCCTTAGGTCAAGCGTGCGACCGGCACGCCCTTGAAACCCGCGGTTGGCATTGAATGCGCTGATATTTCAATCGAATGCGGCGGCTATGTAGGCGCGCTTTCAAGGCTTGTGCCAGTCGTGGTTTCTCTTATGGACCACAAACCCGACTGGATTTATCTGGTACTGGCGCTATGGTTAAGTTGTGTTTCCACTTGATAGGAGTCAGACATGGCCGACCAAATCCAGATTGCCATCGACCGGGACGTTCTTGAGCGGCTGCAACAGATCATGGTCCCTCCGATCAGCGACCCTAACGCGGTCATCAAATCTTTGCTTTATCACGATGGGCACGCCAGCCGAGCTGCCATCGCGCTGGAAGCGGATGAGCACCATTTCACCTTTGCTCAGGAACTTGAACGCTCCAGCCAAGGCATCTACGAGTGTGGCGGTGGGACATAAGACTCACGCGGCAACCGAGGTGACTTGGCAAGGAACATTGCGCAGGCAGTTCGATCCCGCTACCGGGTCGAAACACTCGCCGTCGATCAGCCGGTTGGCATCGCCCGAGCCGTCCGGGTATTGCCACCAGCCGTATTGCGCACACACCACCTCCGGCGCGAGGTGGTGGTCGAATTTGGCGCGGGCGCGCATGGCGCCCATCGAGGTGACCACTTCGAGCCAGTCGCCGTCGCGGATATCGCGTGTCTCCGCTGTTTCCGGGTGTATCTCGACCAGGGGTTCGGGCATGCGCTTGCGTAGTGAAGGCTGGTTGCGCTGCTGGCTGTGGCAGTACTGCAGCCACTTGGCGGTGGTCAGGGTGAGCGGGAAACGCGGGTCGGGCAGCACGTTCGATGCGACGTAATCGGGCAGCGGGTCGAGGCCGACACCGCGCAGACGCTCGCTGTGCAATTCCAGGCGCCCACTGGGAGTGGCGAAACCGTTTTGCTCGTATTTACGGTAGCGGGTTTCCAGCTGCAGGGCGATGCCGCCCGGTGCGGCGCGCAGGTCTTCCGGGGTGAGGCCGGTCGGCACCAGCATCTGCGCCAGGGCGGACTCCGGGTCGCCGCCGAAGAACTGTTCGGCGAGGCCCAGGCGCTTGGCCAGTTCGAACACGATCCAGGTGTCGGAGCGGCTTTCCCCGCGTGGCGCCACCATCGCTGGACGCTGGACGCAGTTGCACCTGGGCCTCCGCCGCCGCACTGGCCTGGAATCCGGCCTGCAAGCCTTCGCGTTCCCACGCGCTGCACACCGGCAGAAGTAGGTCGGCGTAGCGCGCGGTGGGGGTTTCCAACAGTTCGGTCAGCGCGAAGAAATCGAGTTTTTCCAGAGCGACTTCGGCCAGACGAGTTTTTGGTTTGGAAAGCAGGAAGTTGCTGCCGAAGGAAATCAAACAGGTGACCGGATAGGGTTCGCCTTCCACCACGGCGCGGAACAGGTCGCGGCTGGTGATCCAGCCCTTTTGCGGCGGCCCGTACGGGCGCTCGCCCATGCCCAGCGTGAGCGTCCGTTCCTCCGGCGTGGCCCAGGCGAAACCCATGGCATCGGCCACCGGCGGCTTGGCGAACCAGACGTTACCGCCGGGCGCATCCAGACAACCGGTCAGGCCGTAGAGCACGGCAATGGCGCGGCCGCTCTGGGTGGCGTTGCTGTGCTGGCAGGTGCCGGTCCAGGTGAAGAACGACAAGGGCAGGTTTTCCGCAATCAGGTTCGCCGCCGCCTCGACCTGTACGGCCGGAATGCCGGTGACTGCCGCGACACGGGCGGCGGGCCAGGCGCGGCAGCGTTCCGAGAGCCGGTCGAATACCGGGCGGCAGGCGATCGCGCCGCGCAAGGTCGGTACCGTGTAATGCCCGCGCAAAGCCAGACGGGTTTCCCGGGCGGCATTGGGTGGCCGCGCGGGGCAGGCCAGCGCGGTGCCCATCGCCGCGTCCCAGACCACACGCTGCCCGGGGTCCCCATCCGCGCGCAGATCGGCGCCGGTCAGCGGACGGCCATCGTCTTCGGCCACCAGGAAGGGGGCATCGCTCCAGCGCATCAGAAAGTCATGGTCATAGCGCCCCGATTCGATCAGGGCATGGGCCAGGCCCAGCGCCAGCGCGCCGTCG
>Ga0100380_10002770_pt1 | contig 18780 bp, 19 predicted proteins | sample CryGeymeta201504_FD_80417 | JGI IMG/M metagenome (GOLD analysis project Ga0100380, IMG submission 80417) | Groundwater microbial communities from Crystal Geyser aquifers in Utah, USA - Crystal Geyser metaG 2015-04 | ecosystem: Environmental > Aquatic > Deep subsurface > Groundwater | place... | reverse complement strand
CTCATCTCATGGGGCAGGCGACCTTCCATTATTGCAAAGTCAAACCAACTGATGCAATTGATGGATGATCAGCCCTTTCAGTTTATTACACAGGCGAATCCAAACGAATTTAAACAATTGGAGGCATTTGTTTACCGCACTTTTAATTCCTCTGACCTGTTGTTTTTTATTCAGGCATTAAGAGGGGTTTATTTGGAGCAGGGAGGTCTTGAATTCGTGGCGCAGCAGGCATGGAATACTTTTGGAGAAATAAAAATGGTCGTTATCAAAATGAGAGAAACCTTGTTGAGCTATCCCCACTTAGTCAGATCAGAAAAACACCTGGCTAACCCGGGAGCCGGATCAGCAGCCAAACGCATCAACATGTTTTTGAGATGGATGATCCGGCCCAATACTGAAGGAGTGGATTTTGGCATTTGGAAAAATATCCCGACGAATGAATTGCTTTGCCCTCTGGATGTACATACGGCGCGTGTAGCCAGGCGTTTAGGTTTACTCGAACGTACTCAAAACGATTGGAAAGCGGTGGTTGAATTAACAAACAACCTAAAATCATTCGATGCTGAAGATCCAATCAAATATGACTTTGCACTTTTCGGACTGGGTGTTTACGAAAAATTTTAGCGATCCTTTTTTTTAAAGAATAATAGGGAAATTGAATAGCCTATTTTAATCGTGTATCTTTGCCGGGTATAACGACTAACTAATCATGGTTTGTTGTTCAATAATTTTCTAAAATAGATGACTCTTCAAGATCTGCGCCGAAAAATATACGAAATAATATTCGAAGCCGATACTTTCTGGGGGAAGTTTTTCGACATAGTTTTGTTTTACACCATTATCCTGAGCGTAATTGTGGTGATGCTAAATAGTGTACAATCCCTTCACGAGTTATATGGATTTTGGTTTCTGTTAATAGAATGGTGCATCACCATCCTTTTTACAATTGAATATTCCATGCGGATATGGGTGATTAACCGTCCGGTGAAATACATTTTTAGCTTTTATGGTATCATAGATTTTTTATCTATCCTGCCCACTTTTCTGAGCTTAATTTTTATTAGTTCGCATTATCTAATGGTGATCAGGATGTTGCGACTGCTTCGTGTTTTTCGTGTGTTGAAACTGGTCAGGTATGTTGGCGCATCGGATTCATTATGGCTGGCTGCAAAAAATAGCCGACTGAAAATTATTGTTTTTTTGGAGGTAGTGGTGATTATTGTAGTGATTATTGGCGCCATGATGTATTTGATTGAGGGCCCTGAACATGGTTTTGACAGCATTCCAAAATCGGTTTATTGGGCAATTGTTACCATTACTACCGTTGGTTATGGCGATATCGCGCCTCAAACCATCGCAGGTCAATCACTAGCCTCATTGCTAATGATCACCGGTTTTGCCATGATTGCTGTCCCTACCGGAATTATCACCGCAGAAATCAGCAGGGCCGAAAAACGAAAGAACACACAAATTTGTAGCTATTGCCAGTATAGCGATCATGATGATGATGCTTCGCACTGCAAGAAATGCGGAAACAAGCTGTAATGTTAACAAAACTTAACGATTCAATAATTAGGTGGTGTTTTATTCCCCAAAACTGATTTATTATTACTTTTGTCGTGTAAAATAAAATCACCCGTCCCAAAAGGTTGTCATTAGATGACCAACGACGAATGAAAGTTCTAAATATTAAAATAACAACCAATGAAAAAAATTGTTTTTGCAATTGCAATCTTGTTTTCCATGGTGATGGTAAACGCACAGGATGACGCCAAGAAAGCCAATGGACCTGAAATTACTTTTAAAGAAACCATCCACGATTATGGCACCATCTTTGTCGATGATGATGGAGCTTATGATTTTGAATTTACCAATACTGGTAATGAGCCTTTAATTCTCAGTAAGCCTCGTTCTTCATGTGGATGTACCGTGCCTTCATGGCCAAAGGAGCCTATACTGCCAGGCGAAACCAATAGCATCAAAGTTACTTATAACACGCACAAAGCCGGACCATTCAACAAAACAGTAACGGTGTATTCTAACTCTGCTACCTCGGCCAATGTGATGTTGCGCATCAAGGGAACGGTAAATCCAAAACCAGGTGAAGTACTTCCTGAAAAAGACAACAGCAACGGAACTTCCCCTATTAACGAGTAGGTATTGTTATATGGTAAAACAGCCTTCATTTGCTCAGGTATTCCTGACATGAAGGCTGTTTTAGCATTTTACAGGAGAAATTGTCTCTTGGAATTCCTGTTTTTAAGGGAGATCATTCTGATAAACAGTTTCGGATTTCATTAACAAAAATGAATCATCCATAATATAAACCGGATCATGTTAAGTATATCAAAAAAAGGGCAGCAAATGCCGGAATCTCCCATCCGCAAGTTGGTGCCTTATGCTGAAGAAGCAAAAAAAAGGGGGGTTTATGTCCATCACCTGAATATCGGACAACCCGATATTGAAACTCCAGAGATAGCCTTAAAGGCAATAAAAAACTTTCCTGATAAAGTAATTGCCTACAGCCATTCGGCGGGGATACTTTCGTTGCGAAAAAAATTAACCGAATATTACGAAACGGTGAATATCCACCTTGAACCGGAAGAAATCATCGTGAGTGCAGGTGCTTCCGAAGCCCTGCTTTTTGCCTTTCAGTCCATCATGGATCCAGACGATGAAGTGATTATTCCTGAGCCTTTTTATGCCAATTACAATGGTTTTGCCATGAATGCGGGCATCCGGATAGTTCCCATTTTTTCGAGTATTGAAAGCGGATTTGCACTTCCTCCCATCGAAGAATTCGAGAAAAACATTACCCCCAGGACCAAGGCCATTCTGGTTTGCAATCCGAATAACCCTACGGGATATTTATATTCAAAAGAAGAGCTTGAGGTGCTACGCGACATTGTTAAAAAGCATGGACTTTTCCTCATAGCTGATGAGGTTTACCGGGAGTTTACCTACGATGGCAAGACCCATTATTCCTGCATGTACCTGGATGGTATTTCTGAAAACGTAATCCTCATCGACTCTGTTTCTAAACGTTACAGCGCATGTGGAGTAAGAATTGGATGGATGGCCTCGAAAAATAAAAAATTGATGGCCACTGCATTGAAATTTGCTCAGGCCAGGTTAAGCCCTCCCTCACTCGGGCAGGTAGTTGCTGAAGCTGCCGTAGATACCCCCAAGGAATATTTCGTTTCGGTAATCAAAGAATATATTGCGCGGCGCAATGCTGTGGTTACCGGAATAAACAAAATACCGGGGGCGTTTTGTCCCAATCCTGAAGGTGCCTTTTATGTCGTGGCCAAATTGCCTATTGATGATTCCGATCGTTTTTGTCAATGGTTGCTCGAAGATTTCGCTTTTGAAAACCAGACCGTTATGCTCGCACCCGCTTCAGGGTTTTATTCCACCAAAGGCAAAGGAAAGGATGAAGTCAGGATAAGTTATGTACTTAAAGTGAGCGATCTGGAGAAATCAATTCATGTTCTGGAGGAAGCCTTAAAGGTGTATCCCGGCAGGACCAATTAAGTTATTTGATTAGATGTACCATGCACGAATTTTCAATTGCTATCAGCATTATCGAGGCCGCCGAGTTGGAAGCAGCCAAGGTCAATGCAACAGAAATTACTGATCTGGTATTGGAAATTGGTACCATGGCCGGAATAGAATTCGAAGCATTGGATACCGCCCTGGAAGCGGCAGTTCGCCAGACAAAGCTCGAAAAAACACGCATTCAGGTGATTAAAATTCAAGCCATTGGTCGATGTACAGATTGTGATAACGAGTTCGATATTAATGATTTCCTTGATCCCTGTCCCCAATGTGCAGGTTTGTTTCATCGGGTGTTGTCAGGGAAAGAGTTAAAAATTAAATCGATTGTGGTGGAAAACTGAATTTACCTACTGATGAGATTGTTTAAAAGCAGGCTGGATAACACCCTGCTTTTTTTTATCCGTTTTACGGTCCACCAAAAAAGGGTATGCCATCAACCTGATTAATTTAGTATTTTTGTGTTTCATAATCACACGTAAATGACGCCAAAGGCCAATAAATTAAAATCAAATTCTTTAAAAACACCCCCCATCGAACCGGAGATAAAAAAGGGGAATAACAAGACTGAAATAAAAAAGAAGTCCGCCTCCGTATCAGGTAAGTCAATCCGTTTATCCGACCCAAGGTTTGCAAAGGCAATGGGCTTCTTTCTGGTGTTTTTTAGTCTTTACCTTTTTTTTGCTTTCACCTCATATCTGATCAATTGGTTTGATTCAAATCCCGGCAGCATTTTCATGCCGGCAGACTCCGTGTTTTTTAAGGATCATGCCGAAATTGTTGAAACCTGGACCGGCAGATTGGGTTCTTTTCTTTCGGAGTGGTTTATATTTAATGGAATCGGTTTAGGCGCCTATTTGATCCCTTTGGGCCTGTTTACCCTTGGCATGAGGCTGCTGCTTAAAATAAGAATGATCAAATTTTGGATATGGGTCGAGTTGCTGGTGCTTCTTGGATTGTGGATGCCATCGTTTATGAACCTGATTTTCCCCGAACATCCGGAGAACATCCTGGGCGGATTGACCGGTCATCAGCTAAATATTTGGTTGATCAGTTATCTGGGGAGTTTAGGACTCATCATGGGGCTCATTTTTGTATTGGCTATTTTTCTGATTATTCATTTTTCTTTTCTTTTCGATAAACGTTTCTTTACAAAATTCAGTGATCAGGCAAAACTCAACAAACAGAAATCGGTTCAAAATGAAGACCTTTATAATACGGTTGAGTTTTCTGTAGAGGATGACGAGGATCAGGAAGAAGATTTTATCTCTTCAAAAAAGAAAGCTGGGACAAACGAATATAAAATACTGATCGATGACCGTGTTGGCGATGATTCACCTGATAATGATTTTGAACCAATTGATCCTGCCTTAAAAATCAACACTGAAGATATTGAGCTCACCATTGAACATCCTGTAGAAGAAAACAAACACACGAAGTTAGTGCCCGGAACTCATTTTGGTGTCGATACCGAATTCGATCCTACACTCGATTTGCCCGATTACAAAATGCCACCGCTCGATTTATTGGAAGATTATGATTCGGGAAATGTGACTGTTGACAAGGATGAATTGGAGGCCAACAAAAACCGCATCGTCGAAACACTTCAGCATTATGCCATCAACATTACAAAAATAAAGGCCACCATTGGTCCAACCGTTACATTATACGAAATAGTACCGGCGCCGGGTGTGCGCATTTCCCGCATCAAAAACCTGGAAGATGACATCGCGTTGAGCTTGTCGGCCATGGGTATCCGCATCATTGCACCCATTCCCGGAAAAGGAACCGTTGGGATTGAGGTTCCCAATCGCAATCCCACCATCGTGTCGATGAAATCCATCTTCTCCTCCGAGAAGTTCCGAAACAACACCTATGATTTGCCTTTTGGTATTGGGAAAACCATTTCGAACGAAAGCTTTGTTGCCGACCTGGCCAAGATGCCCCACGTTTTAATGGCAGGTGCTACGGGGCAAGGAAAGTCGGTAGGATTGAATGCCATCATTGCTTCGTTGCTTTATAAAAAACATCCGGCCGAGCTCAAGTTTATCCTGGTTGACCCGAAAAAGGTTGAACTTACCTTGTTTTCGCGTATCGAAAGGCACTTTCTGGCAAAGCTTCCCGATTCTGAAGAAGCCATTATTACCGATACCCGAAAAGTAGTTCGTACGTTAAATTCCTTGAGCATCGAGATGGACAATCGTTACGAATTGCTTAAAGATGCTCAGGTGCGCAATATAAAGGAATACAACAAAAAGTTTATTTCCAGAAAGTTAAGTCCGTTGCATGGGCACAGGTACTTGCCATATCTGGTGTTGGTGATTGATGAGTTTGCTGATTTGATTATGACCGCTGGAAAAGAAATTGAGAGTCCCATTACTCGTCTCGCTCAGTTGGCACGTGCGGTGGGTATTCACCTGATTATAGCCACACAAAGGCCTTCTGTCAACATCATCACAGGAACTATCAAGGCGAATTTTCCTGCGCGTATCGCTTTTAGGGTGATCTCAAAAATCGATTCACGTACCATTCTTGATTCAAGTGGTGCCGACCAGTTAGTGGGAAGGGGCGACATGCTTTTTTCCACGGGCAGCGACCTGATCAGGTTACAATGTGCCTTTATTGATACTCCCGAAGTAGAAAAATTAACAAGCTATATCGGTGCTCAACGAGGTTATTCTGATGCACTTCATCTTCCGGAATTTAAGGATGAGGAAAATGATTCGAAAGCGGATGTTGATCCTTCAGAGCGTGATGAATTGTTCGAGGATGCCGCATTAATTATCGTACAAACCCAGCAGGGATCAACCTCTTTGCTCCAGCGTAAATTGAAGCTTGGTTACAACCGCGCCGGGCGTATCATCGATCAGTTAGAAGCAGCAGGAATCGTAGGACCATTCGAGGGCAGCAAGGCACGGGAAGTGAAAGTAGGAAGCGAAATGGCTTTGGAACAATATTTGAGGGATCTACATTCACGGGAAACTCCTCAATCGGATTTATAGTGAAAAACTCATCAGTTGACATATTACATAAAATCAAAATGAAAATGAAAAATTATTTGTTAACCCTGTTGGTCCTGGCGATGATGCCTGCCTTGGCTCAAAATGAAAAAGATGCCGAGAAGCTTCTCGAATCGGTCATCAATAAAACTGCTTCTTATTCCAATTTCAAAGCCCAATTGGCTTATACCATGGTGAATGCAGAAATGAATATTGACGAAAAGAAAACTGGCGTTATTTATGTCCAGGGTGATTCGTACCGCATCGAAATGGAAGGACAAGAGATTATCAGCGATGGAAAAACCGTTTGGACCTATCTTCCCGATTCAAAGGAAGTCATGGTTAGTGAGGTGTTGGAAACTGAAGAAAGCTTTTCGCCAACTAAGATCCTAACTCAATACAACGATGATTACGATGCACGCTTCGATGCTGACAGTAAATATAAAAATGCCAACTTAAAAGTCATCAACCTCAAGGCCAGCGAGGGTAAAAACTTCGACAGAATTAGCGTTACGGTGAATTTGGAAAAGCTTTCGCTCGAGAGTTTTTCGATGTATGATAAAGACGGTAATGTTTTTACTTATCAGATTGTTTTGTTGGAACCAAATCTTAATCTTTCTGCCAATACTTTTGTGTTTAACGTAAAAGATTATCCCGGAGTTGATGTGGTGGATATGCGCTAGGTTTTGCTGGTCTGCTTTTTGTGCTTGTATGTAACGCCCGCAATAAACAGAACTACCCAGCCCGCGATCATCACCAATGAACCAAAGGGAGGGAATGCTGAAAGTCCGCTAAATGCCCCGCCCGTGAGTTCGGTAATAGATGTAAGGTACATCGGAACGGAAAACAGGATAACTCCAATTAAAAATAAATAATACATGCTTCGCAGGTAGGCTCTTACCACATAGCGGTTCATAAAAGTGATGGCCAATAAAACCACCGTGTAAAACATCTGGTTTAATACACCTGTGTTGAATTCTTGTAAATGAGATTCACTGATGTTTCCCTTAAGGATGAAACTGCCAACAGCGTCAAGTATCACGGTGGTTGATCCCAGGACACTAGCGGTGATGAGAAATTGTTTAGTCATTGTTTCTTATTTTTTTCAAAGATAGCAATTATGAAAAACGTGTACCTTTGTAGGGCAATAATTTTATAAGTGATGAATATTTCAGTCGACATTAGTTACTATCCTCTAAAAGAAGAGTTTATACCTCCGATTAAGCACTTTATCCACCGAATGAACCAATATCAGGCTCTGGAGGTTCAAACCAATGGCATGAGTACACAGATTTTTGGCGAATATGGTGAGGTGATGGAGGCCCTTACACGTGAAATTAAGGATTCTTTTAACTTGCCTCATTCGGTATTTGTACTAAAAATAATCAATGCCGATTTGCAAAAATATGCCTAAGCCTGATTGATGAGCGAATTTTTCCTTTTCTTTCTGCAACCCTATCAATCGGCTACTCCTGGTAATATCATCCTTGAGTTGGTAGCAGCGTTTTTTGGTGTGATCAGTGTGTTTTACGCACGAAAACAAAACATCCTGGTGTTTCCGACAGGTATCATCAGTACGGCCATATATGTTTATCTGCTTGCCCAATGGGCTTTGTATGGCGATTTAATTATCAACATTTATTACACGCTGATGAGTGTTTATGGATGGTACATGTGGCAAAAAGTAATTAACGACCAACAACAACACATTTCAATCAGTAGGTCGAACAGAGTAGACAAATTGAAAGCACTGGGTATATTTTTATTTACCTCCTTATTCGTTATCGCAGTATACAGGCATTATAACGTGATGCCCAACGACCTGGGATTCCTGGATAGTGTAGTGTATGCCTGGAGTCATATCACCTCCGGAAATCTAAACGATCTGAGGGATGTTACACCCTTTCTTGATACATTTACCACCGGAGTTTTTTTTGCAGCTATGTGGTTGATGGCCAATAAAAAACTGGAAAACTGGACTTTGTGGATTATCGGGGACATCGTATCCATTCCCTTATATTTTGTTAAAGGGTATGGCTTTACGGGATTGCAATACGCTATTTTTCTAACCATTGCCATCATGGGTTATCTCGAATGGCGTAAACAAATTAACCTGGCATTGAGTCATGATTAAACGCGTTGCCATCACCGGACCTGAGTCCTCAGGAAAGACAGAACTAGCCGACTACCTGGCTGATTATTTCCGGGATTTATGGGTTCCTGAGTTCTCAAGAGAATATCTGGCCGAAATGGGTCTGGCCTATCGCCTTTCAGACATTGAAGCCATCGCCCGCGGACAGTTTCAAAGAGAAGAGCAGATGATATCAAAAGCAAAAAAATACCTGTTTTGTGATACCGACTTTACCGTGACAAAAATATGGAGCGAAGTGGTTTTCGGCCGTTGCCCGGAGTGGATTGACAGTAGGTTTAATGAGGATCACTATGATCTTTATTTGCTTTGTTATCCTGATTTGCCCTGGAAGCCCGATCCTTTACGACAAAACCCCGATAACAGGAAAGACCTGTTTTTATTGTACCAAAAGGCATTGGTCAGTATCGGTGCAAATTTTCATCTGGTAAATGGAATGGGGGACGAAAGAATACAAAAAGCAATTAGCTTTGTACTCAGCTTGTAGAAGATGACCTTGAAAAAAGAATATATAACGGTATTGCACTTCGCACGTTGGTATCCCAACCGCTACGATCCCATGTATGGGTTGTTTATCCAACGACATGCAGAAGCCGTTGCCCTATATGGTGAAGTGGGAGTGGTATATGTACATGCCACAACAGACCCTTTAATTCCGAAGCGCATGGAGGTATGTTATCATCTGGAGAATGGGGTACATACTGTCCGTGTATATTATCCTGTTTCACGTTGTAAGCCAAAGCAAATTGGGCAATTGACCGGAATGATACGCTTTTATAAGGCTTGCAACCTTGGACGCAAAAGGATTGCCCGGGAAATGGGGAAACCGGATGTGGTACATCTCCACATTCTTACCAGGATGGGGATTTGGGGGTTGTATTATAAATGGATTCATCAAACACCATTTGTTATCAGCGAACATTGGTCACGCTATCTGGATCGAACAGGCAGTTATCAAGGATGGTTGCGTAAATATTTTACCCGAATGGTGGTGAAGAATGCATCGTATGTCACTACCGTGACTCAGAATCTGGCCGAAGCCATGCAGCATCACGGACTAACAGGGGTGCCTTATCAGGTGCTGCCCAATATAGTCGATCCGGTATTTTTTAACCCACCGCTGATTAATAGTAAAACCTCAAATCTCAAAACATTCATTCATGTGAGTTGTTTTGAAGACAAATCCAAGAACATAAGTGGCCTATTGCGCGCGGTAAAGTTATTATTTGAAAAAAGGAATGATTTTAAAGTGGTGCTGGTAGGTAACGGAATGGATTTTGACAAGATGAAAAACTATGCCATTGAGTTGAAAATGAATGGGAAACAGGTGGAATTCACCGGACTTTTACAGGGAGAGGAACTTGTTACTCAAATGAGCCAGGCAGACATGTTGTTGGTGACCAGCCACTACGAAAACCTGCCTGTGGTAATTCTCGAAAGCTTCGTATTGGGCATTCCTGTGTTGGCTACACACGTTGGTGGTATTGCAGAAATCGTTGATCCTTCCAATGGATTATTGATTCCTCCCGGTGATGAAAATGAACTTGTTGCCAGGATGGATGATTTCCTCAGTGGGGTTTTGAAGTTTGATTCAGAAATGATTAAAGCAAATTCACGCTTACACTATACTCCTCAAACGATTGGTCAACAACTCATTGACTTGTATCGTAAAACTTTAATGAGAAACGATGTGGACTGACCAAAGTTACTCGTGCATGGCCAGCATGGGAAGGTCGAGTTTGAAAAAATCTTTTTTGTTCAATTTCTGACTAAACAACGATTTAAAAATATTGGATTTATGCGAAATAAACGCGATGACATCAATATGCTGATGTTCTACAAACGTTTCAAGGGCATTCTGTTTATCTTCGGCATCTATTACAAAAAAGCGCACCTTGTCAAGCTTTTTTTCCGTTGAGAAAGCTTCTTTCAGGTCATTGATAAAAGCCACTCCCTGATCTTTTTTATTCTCTGAAACCAGGTGCATTACTGAAATATTGATTGGAGTTTCTTTAAATAGATTGAGCAACAGGTTGATTTTCGCGAAGTCATTTTCACTGGCATTGCTGGCATACATGATGTTTTGGATGCGGCACCTTTTGGTTGTCTTTGGAACTGCTATAACTGGAATGCTGGCATGATCCATGATGTTCTCAGCCATACTTCCTTCCAGAAATCCTTTTTTGCCTGCCCCATGAGTTCCCATAACAATAATATCAGGATGAAGATCATCGCAAAGATTCCTGATTTCCCACTCGGCATCACCTCCGGTAATACTATGTGAAAGGGTGATGTTATTTATTTTATTCTCAACAAGATAGGCTTCAGTTTCTTGCAGCAGACCGGTCATACGGATTTCAGACTGTTGCTTGAGTTCCTCGATGAATTGCACGTTCATAAAGGCGTCACTATCGATGCCTGAAGGAAAACTGCTGTCAGGAATCATGAGTTGATCGGGGTAAATGTGTAATAAATGAAGTGTTGTCGGGGTTGTTGCTCCTGCAATTTTGATGGCGTATTTGCATGTGATCAGTGAATTTTCAGAGAAATCAACCGGAATTAGCATGGTTTTCATCGCAGTATTTTTTTTATAAAAATAGTTATTATTTGTTGGTTTGTAAAGATCAAAAAAAAACTAATTGATATTGCATTTTTTCTGGTATTTTTACGCCTGTTAAGGAGGCTTATCGCATTGAGAACCTTGTTTGAGGATTAAAATCCATCAAAATATGAGAATACATTTTATTGCCATTGGGGGAAGTGCCATGCATAACCTTGCCATTGCCCTCAAGCAGGCAGGACATATCATTAGTGGTTCGGATGATGAAATATTTGAACCTTCTAAAAGCCGGTTACAGCACTTTGACTTGTTTCCCGGACAGATGGGCTGGCATCCTGAACTGATCAGCAACAACCTGGATGCAGTGATTCTGGGGATGCACGCCAAGGCTGATAATCCTGAATTAATACAAGCTCAACAAATGGGCGTTCAAGTGTTTTCATACCCTGAATTTTTGGCGCAACATGCTCAACACAAACAGCGCATCGTCATTGGTGGTAGTCATGGCAAAACCACCATCACCTCCATGGTGATGCATGTGATGAAACAGCTCGGTTTTGATTTTGATTACCTCGTGGGTTCAAAAATTAAAAACTTCGATGTCATGGTACGTCTCAATGATGAGTCGCCGACCATGATTTTTGAAGGAGATGAATACCTGAGTTCCCCAATTGACCTACGTCCAAAGTTTCATTGGTACAAGCCTCATATTGCTTTGATTAGTGGAATTGCCTGGGACCACATGAACGTTTTCCCTACATTTGAGAATTATCTCGATCAGTTTAACCGATTTATCCGGGGAATTGAACCCAACGGTGTATTGATCTATAGTAGCGATGATGAACAACTTGTGCAATTGGTAAAGAATAATCCTACAGTCAATTCAATTGGATACGGAGTTCATCCCCATGTTGTTAAGAAGGGGGTTACCCGGTTGCTGACGGAAAACGGAGAAGTCGCTATTGGCTTATTTGGACAACACAATCTGCAAAATTTAAATGGTGCCAGGCTGATATGCCAACAGGTCGGGATTTCTGACTGTGATTTTTATAATGCCATTGGTAACTTCGAGGGAGCCGCTAACAGGCTGGAGAAGGTACTTGAAGAAAAGGGAATGATCTATTTCAAAGATTTTGCACATGCCCCTTCCAAGGTGAAGGCCACGGTACAGGCCGTAAGGAACCAGTATCCCGATCGCAAACTGATGGCCTGTTTTGAATTGCACACCTATAGCAGTTTGAATAAAAGCTTTTTATCTGAGTACATCCACACACTCGACCTTGCTGATGTGGCCTGTGTTTATTTTAATCCACATGCACTGACATTAAAGAAACTGCCGATGCTGATGAAACGGGATGTATTAAGTGCTTTTGGCAGAGATGACCTGCATGTTTTTGATCAATCATCGGAAGTTATTGACTGGATAAGGAAGAACAAATCTGAAAATACCGTGATTCTGATGATGAGCTCAGGCAATTTTGATGGGATTAATCACATGGAGTTGGCCAAATCGCTTCTCCAATGAAAAGGTGGATTTTCAACATAATACTGGGTCTTCTCCTGGCGGGAAATGCGGCTTTTTCTCAACAGCCGGAAAACCCTTTACTCAAGAAATTTAATTACAGGGTTGGTAACCTGGGTTTCGCTGCCGATAGCATTGATTTGATTATTCCTGATGTCCCACAAGGCGTGGTCACCAAATATTCCCTCGAAGTATATAATTTCGGAACAAAACCCATCGCGTTGGCTGATGGCAGGGCAAGCCGATTTGTTTCATCCAGCCCTAATCCTGCAGTTTTAATGCCTCAAACTTCAGGAACTATCATGGTTGAACTCAACATTGTAAAAGAATTGCCTTTTGGTCCATTTAAGGCAGAGGTTTCGTTAGATACTGATGACGCCACTTCCAAATATAAATTTCTCAATCTGTTAACCAACATCGTTGTCAACACGGAGAAGTCGGGAGAATCAATTGGTTTGGATACGATTCCGCGTTTGTTCTTCGATTCGTATAATTATGATTTTGGATATCTGAACCGTGGGAAAAGACTGTATCATTCTTTTAGGTATACCAATGTGGGAGGAATGCCCGTGGTGATAAGCTATATTGATGTTTCTCCTGACTGTAGAATGGTGGTTGCTCCAAACAAAATCATACATCCGGGCGAGAGTGGCATGATCAGGTTAAAATTGATCCTGCGGGGTAGGGTAGGTGTGCAACACCGATCGGTCATTCTCACCACAAACGACCCTGTAACGCCCGTGATAACTCTTGGTCTCCATGGAAATGTGCGTAAAGATTCCCCTTCAAAAAGCAACCCGAACTTCTGTAACGAAAGTCCGGGTCGCTTTTAATATGCACCAATCAAAAAAGATTAACTATTCATCGAGATCAGAAATTCCTGATTGCTTTTTGTAAATTTAATTTTGTCTTTTAAAAATTCCATGGCTTCTACCGGATTCATGTCTGCCAGGTGATTTCGCAGTACCCAGATGCGTTGAAGCATGTCTTTGTCCATTAACAAATCTTCACGGCGGGTACTCGAAGCCACAATGTCGATGGCTGGATAGATCCTTTTGTTTGACAGTTTGCGGTCGAGCTGAAGTTCCATGTTCCCGGTGCCCTTAAATTCTTCAAAGATTACCTCGTCCATTTTTGATCCGGTATCGATGAGGGCCGTAGCCAGAATGGTGAGCGAACCGCCATGTTCAATTTGACGGGCGGCTCCAAAGAACCTTTTTGGTTTCTGCAATGCGTTGGCTTCAACGCCACCCGAAAGTACTTTTCCGGAGGCCGGTGAAACGGTATTATAAGCCCTTGCCAAACGGGTGATCGAGTCGAGCAGAATGACCACATCGTGACCGCATTCGGTAAGTCTTTTGGCTTTTTCCAGGATCAGGTTGGCGATTTTAACATGCTTTTCGGCAGGCTCGTCAAAGGTAGAAGCAATGACTTCGGCATTTACATTCCTGGCCATATCTGTTACCTCTTCAGGACGTTCATCGATGAGTAGGATAATCAGATAAACCTCTGGATGATTGGCAGCTATAGCGTTTGCGATTTCTTTTAAGAGTACCGTTTTACCTGTTTTCGGTTGCGAAACAATGAGCCCGCGCTGACCTTTGCCAATAGGGGCAAACATATCCATCAGTCGGGTTGAAATGGTCTCTTGTTTATGACCTGTAAGAATGAATTTTTCTTCAGGGAAAAGAGGTGTCAGGAAGTCAAAAGGAACTCTGTCGCGGACTTCTTCAGGGAGTCTTCCATTGATATGGTCGACCTTTATCAACGGGAAATATTTTTCTGATTCTTTTGGAGGTCGCACGGTTCCTTCAACTGTATCGCCCGTTTTTAATCCAAACAATTTAATCTGCGATTGTGAAACATAGATGTCGTCAGGAGAGTTCAGGTAGTTATAATCGGAGGAACGCAAAAAACCGTACCCATCTGGCATAATTTCCAATACTCCTTCTGCCGGTACCATCCCTTCAAATTCGAACGGAAATTCTGCGCGTTGCGGTTGAGGTTTTGGTTGAGTTTGATTAATTTCCCTGGTATTTGGACTGTCAGATTTTACATAAGGTTTAGGAGCCCTGACATCGTTCTCGAAACGAGGTCTTTTATCATAAGGCTTCCTTTCCTCCCGGTTTTCGATCGGTCGTGATACGGCCGGTTGTTCGGGTCTTACCACAGTTTCGGTTACTTCAGGTTCTTTTGACATGGTCACTGTTGAAACGATGGGCAAAGGTTTTCTTTCTATCCGTTCCCGTTTTCGGTGCCGGGAAGCATCATTGTCAGATGGTTTCCTTGGATAAGAGGTAACAGGTGAATCTGGTTTCTTTTCTGCGATCGCAGATTCGGTGGGTTTATTCTCAGGTGCTTTAACGACAGCCTCAGGAGAGGTTTGTTGAGTTCGCTCGGGAATTGGAACTTCTGTCTTTGGCTTATTTTCCACCGGACTGGTATATTCTTGTTGCTTTTTTGGTTCGGGTTTTATGGGATTATCCTGTTCCGGTCTCATCGGAGACTTTGAGTCGTTTTCCTGAGCTGCCGGTGTTACCGGTTTGTCTATAATCCTCTCCTGTGGCCTTCTGTCATCAGGTTTTCGCTTAGTCACAGGACGCCCACGTTTTTTCTTTTCAGTAAATTCTTCCTTTTGGAGGGTCTCCGGTGATGGATTTAAAGCTTGATAATCAAGGATTTTATAAATCAACTCCTTTTTTAAAAGCTTATCTGTTTTTGGAATTTTAAATTCCTCGGCAATCAGCCTTAGATCAGCTACAAGTTTGCCATTAAGTTCCACAATATCGTACATATACGGGGATTTTGTAAAATACCGAACTTGATTAAGTTCGATTAATAATAAATAATTGATTTAATTATACTGGAATTTTCAGATCCTTTTTCTTAGTTCCTTAGTGCTGCGAAAATACTACAAAAAGCATTGTAATTGAAATTAATAATCATTTATTTTGATTATTTATTCAATTTAAACTCAATTCACATAGAAGAAGGATTTTTGATTACTGGTTTTTAATGATGAATAAGCAGTTCTTATAAAATTTTTATTAATGTTGGTTGGGCAGGCATAGGTAAATGATTATTTTTGTGGCTCAAATTTACAAATAAATTTATGATACAACGTAAACAATCTGTTTTTTTATTCTTGTCTTTCATTTCATTGGCAGGATTGGCTTTTCTGCCGTTGGCAAATTTTCTTGGCGATCAGGATTCTTTGGTGATGTATGTATATCAAATTGTCAGCAAAGTTCCTGATTCGATACCCCCCTTTAGTAGTTTGTTTTTATTGCCGTTGTTGTCGATTGTGATCATCGCGGCAACGCTTTCATTTGGAGCAATTTTCATGTTTAAAAACAGAAGCAGGCAACTCATGGTTGTTCGTTTAATGATTTTTTTACTCATCGTTTTCATCGGGTTGTTTTTCTTGTATTATGTAAATGCCCTGGAAGAAATCAGTGGTGGACTTATTGAACCTGAATATGGGATGTACCTGATACCGTTGGCCCTGGTCTTCCTCTTTCTGGCCATGCGAGGCATTGTTGCCGATGAGCGTTTGGTGCGTTCATCAGAGCGTTTGCGCTAAACCTGACTTTTCCGCTTCAGTTCAAGAATTTCCAGGTCTTTAATTTGTTTTTTTTCGACTACAAACCTGACTGCAGTAATCACCTGATGAATTCCGGATGTTCCGGCAGCACCCGGATTAATATGCAATAACTCATGCTGTTTGTCATAGATCACTTTGAGGATGTGCGAATGGCCCGAAATAAACAAACCGGGCCGGTTCTCGAAGATCAGTTTTCTGGATTGTTGTGTATACCTTCCCGGATAGCCACCGATATGAATCATGGCTACCAATAAATCTTCACATTTAAAAATGGCGGTTTCGGAACATGCTGACCTCACTTTGGTATCATCAATATTCCCAAAAACAGCTATTACGGGTTTATAAAGTTCCAGTTTTTCCAATGTTTTCATGTTGCCAATGTCGCCGGCATGCCATATCTCGTCGCAAGAATCGAAAAATGCAACCACCCGGGGAAGCAAGGTTCCGTGGGTGTCAGAAAGGAGTCCTATTCTTTTCAAAATTAAAAATTAATGCCTATACCAAGCATCATGTTCTCATTAAACTGAGCGCGGGGTCCAATCGGTATTCCATTATTATCGTGGAATATCACATCATCATCGTACTTCAACTCAGAAGTAATGTTCACATTTAACCATGAATTGACCTTGAGTAAAAGCCCAACCTGCCAGTTTACATCAATGTTTTGCGGATTATCCAAATAATCGGAATACAATTCGAGTTTAGTTCCAAGGTTGACATTTTTAAATAGCTCGTATTTGTAAGTCATCAACATTTTGGCGCCAAACATGGTTTTTACTTTTTTAGCATGCTGAATTACAACCCCATTTGTGTCTAATTCTGCCGGGTCAAGTCCAAAAGCACCGGCATCAGCCAGCCTTTCATCGTTTACAATGATCCAGCGCATCGATGCCGGGGAAATATTCATCAGGAAATGTTCATCGGGGGTGTATTCGAAACCGGGTCCAATGTCGATGGTTGCCGGAGCCATGAACTTCGAAACATAGATGGTTGAATCGACTTTGTAATCATAGCCCTTGGCAAACTGGCTCTTGTAAGTTAGTACCATAGTTGCATACCACGATTTCGCTAATTTGTAACCATAGGTCGAAATAAACTCAATCTTGTCATCCGTTTTCATGGCCTTGTTTTCGCCGATGATTGAATATCCAAGTGCTAAACTCACCCAATTGGTCCATTTATGTTTTCCTTTTATATAGTCGGCTGTCAGCGTGTATTTTCCAGAGGTTGCCAATGTGTTTTCGCCCCCGGCTGACCAATTGGAGAAATAACTCTGTGCAAAATTGATGCTGATATTCTGTTTCACTTGCCAGTTCTTGATGGTGTCTTCCTGAGCTTGTAACAAAAAGCCGGATGATAAGATTAAAACAAATAAGAAGTTCTTTTTCATATTTATAAGCAGTTGGTTAATAACCAGATAAATCTGTAGAGGGATGGGATATTAAATTTATTTTCATAATAGAAACGAGCGCATTTGAGTTAATTTGAGCGCAAAAATAGATATTTATATTGAAAAAATGATCATCAATAAATCCAGCCTGATCCAATCTCATATCCCTGTATTTGATTGATTTGGGATGTGCCCGTCCTTATTTTCCCCCTTTTTAAAGAGGATATTTATTTCAAAGTAGGTTCGTACATATTGATTATCTAACATGCCTGGTATCCATCTTGTTAACTCAAGCAGTCGGATAGCTTCTTCAGTGCACCCTCCTCCAATATATTCCAGCACTACTATATTGGAGGGCAATCCATTTCGTTCCACAACAAATTTTAACTTCACGGTGCCACTAATTCCAAGTTTTGATGCGTTATCCGGAAAGTTGAGGTGTTCGTTCAAAAATTCAGCCAGGGAAGTACCGCTATCTTGCAATTGAAATTGAGGTGCGGTTTCACATTTTTTCATTGGAAAAATCGTTCCGGATGAGTCGTAAGGGGAGTAGTGTTGTGGAACATGCAGGTAGCCACGCTTTTTCACCAGGCGTCGAAACGCCTTTAGATCAAAATTCAGTTCATAGGTACTGGTACAGGTGATTTTTTTCCCCAGGCTTAGTCCCGGTTTCCATAATAGATAATCGAAAATGGCAAGGGCGGTGCTATCGATTCCGGGCGAAACACCCCGGGCGATATTTCTATCGGTGATCCTTCCTGTATTGTCCGCCGTAAACTCAACAACCACTTTCCCTTCTTCATCACGGTTTATCGATTCCTGAGGATAATCCATAAATAGTTGCAGGAAGCTTTTATACTCTGATTTTGCCATTTGCGTGACAGGTGCCGTGACTACTTGCGTAAGTCCCGGAGTGGGGGTTAACCAGAGTGAGAAAACCAGTAATCCAAAGAAAATACGTTTCATTTTTATGCCAATTGGTTCACCGGGTGAAATTAAAT
>Ga0100380_10002761_pt1 | contig 18804 bp, 20 predicted proteins | sample CryGeymeta201504_FD_80417 | JGI IMG/M metagenome (GOLD analysis project Ga0100380, IMG submission 80417) | Groundwater microbial communities from Crystal Geyser aquifers in Utah, USA - Crystal Geyser metaG 2015-04 | ecosystem: Environmental > Aquatic > Deep subsurface > Groundwater | place... | reverse complement strand
TTGCGCTCAATTTGAAGAGAAAGCACCAACTCTTTGAACTTTCTAACTACACTTCGCTCATTGGTAAGCAGTGCGTTTTTAACTAATTGTTGAGTGAGAGTAGAACCACCAATGACGCGATTTTTAAAAATTGCATTATATGGAATTCTAATCAATGTCAACAAATCGAAACCCTGGTGTTTGTAAAAATCTTTATCCTCAATCGCTACTGTGGCATTCTGTAAATCTTTTGGGATCTGATCTATTGTTACCGGTGTTCTTCTTTCATCATCAAATAAGTCATAAAGAAGCTTATCATTGCGATCATAAATTTTTGTACTGTAGCCCTCACGTCTAACAACCTCTCCAGGCTTTGGCAAATTTCTAGAAAACCAAGCAAACGCTGTAAAAAATATCAGAATTCCGCCAATGACAGCAATTAAACTTCCAAAGGCCACAAATCTCATCAGTTTTGCGTAAAATAATTGTTTGTTTTGTTCGCTCATTCTTGATTTAGCTGATCCAGACAAAATAGTTCGTCTTGGATAAACTTTTTTAAAAAACCTTACGATTTGCCTTCTTAGCTTTGATAGGTTTATTTCCATACTTCTAATTGTACCTAATTTTTCTGTAGTCACAATGCGACAATGAACCTGTGACAATGTACCTTGCAATATTTTGGAATTTATATACAATTCAAAAAATTATGAGTAAAAAAACTAAAGAGCGTGAAGCATGGAGAAAAAAGCTTGAAGAAACTTATAAAAAACCTGAGCCAATAAATAATGTTTTTGGCAAACGCATTGCAACTAGAACAGATCTTGGTAGATCCTCGGTAACTCCCGTTGAAATTGCCAGATTAATACAGGCAGGAATAAAAAACTTAGAAGAATTAAAGCCTGAAGATGATGAATAAGTCACAATAACTCGATAATACTTCTTGACATATCCCGTTAATTCTGTAAAATTCAAAAACATGAGTATATTTTGCACCACTCACCGCTACGTCTTTATTAACCTTACATGGATTAAGGAACTGCGGGGTGCGTAAATAATACTTTCATAAACATATTTTACAAACCTCGCAACAAAAGCGAGGTTTTTTGGTTTTAGAAGGAACACAAGCGTTTTTTCATACAACCAAACAAAAAAATGTGGACACTGCACATTAACAAAGTCAATAAAAAAAATTAATTTTTGGGTGGCCGCGAGTAGATTTCAAAAAAAACTGACATCTGTTGGCGGCCACCCAAAAGAAACTTGTCTTAAAATTTGGGTGAGTAAAATTCAAGGAGAATTGAAAATGGCCAGAAAAAGAAATGATGACCAAGTACCCGCAAAGCCCAAAAGGGTTAAGCCCAAATGTCCCGATTGTGGCGGCACACTCGGGTTTTTTGGGGGATGTTCTTTGTGCGCTCAACGCGAGCGGATAAGAAAAAGAGAGGAGAGGAGACAAAAGGAGGAAAATAAAATCAAACAGCACGCCCGTCAGCGCCATAAAGACGGGCTTGCCTAATTTTTTCAACCCAAATATTTTTTTATTGACTAAGTTAGGCAATCTTTTGATCGCCTGCTTAGTCTTTTGTAGTTGAATTAATTTCGACTATTAAAGACAGCAGGCGATTAAATGCAGTGTTTTACTTGTGCAAACTCAAAACAAATTTGCCACAATTAACAATCCACTATATAATCCGTTTCAGATGGTAAATATTAAATTTTTTTCTAGCTACTTTTTTAACTTCCAAAAATAACGGGAGCAGGTTGCTAATTAAAAATTAACAAAAAAACCTCAGCTCCCAAAAAAGGGAGTTTTTTTATATTTAAAAAGCAATAAAATCTAAAAAAATATGAGTTACAATGGTAATAACGGAAAAAAACAAATTTAACATGAAAACAAAACTTTTATATCTAGAGAATTCTTATCAAAAAGAAGCTTCAGCAAAAATAGTAGCTATCAATACTGAAACTCCCCAGGTAGAAATCATCTTAGATAAAACAATTTTCTATCCTCAAGGAGGCGGACAACCAGCAGATACTGGAACCATTTCAACAAAAACAGGAATTTTCATAGTTTCTCACGTTTCATACAATGATGGATCAATCCTCCATAAGGGCAAACTTGAAGGATCAATGAATGTTGGTGACGAGGTTTCGCTAAAAATAGATTGGGAAACCCGTTATCACAACATGATGCTACACACAGCAGGCCACATACTTGATCAGGTAATTAAAAATGTTGATAATAAAAATTATGGAGTTGATGGTGATCACGGTATTGGTAAAAGAACATTTGTTGCTTTTAAATTGCCTGTTAATGAGTCACTAATAGAAAAGATTGAAAACGAAGCTAACTCTATCATTAATAAAAATCTCAAAATCACTGCCGAGATGGTCTCGGAAAAAGAAATCAAAGAGAGAAAAATTAAACTTCAGTTTGAACTTCCAAAAAATAAAGATCTTAGAATACTCGGTATTGGCTCGTATAGTCCAATGCCAGATGGCGGCACTCATTTAAAAACTACTGGCGAATGTTCCAAGATCTCGATAACTGGCATTCAGGAAAAAAAGGGTCAATGGAGAGTTAATTATTCAATCGAAAAACCAAACAAAGAAACTAATGAGAAAGTTAAAGAGAGAAAATCAGACTCAATAGACAATGATCTGTCGATCAACGAACTTAAACAAAAAATTGCTGACATTAAATCTCAAATAAATAGTGATTTGAATGAGAACTTAACAAAAGAGAAATTAAGAATTAAATATCTAGCAAAAAAAGGTCTTTTTAATAACCTTGCCAAAAATATTTCCCAAATAGAAGTTTCAAAGAAAAAAGAGGCAGGTCAGATTCTAAATGAACTAAAAACTGAAATCACTCAAAACATAGAAAAGTCTGCGCCAACCTCCAACAACTCTCAAAAAAAGTGGATAGATCTCACCGCTCCTGGAATCAAACCAAAAACTGGTCATATGCATCCAGTTTCTCAGGCAATGGAAGAAATTACTCAAATTTTTGAAAGAATTGGTTTCAGCCGTTCTAGATACCCAGAGGTTGATTGGGACTGGTACGTTTTTGAAAGCTTGAACATGCCAAAAAATCATCCAGCCCGCGACGAGTGGGAAACATTTTTTATTGACGCTCCAATTAATCCAAAAATGGGCAAGATCGTTCTAACTACCCACACCTCAAATGGCCAAGTGCGTGAAATGGAAAGACTTGGAGGCAAACCACCAATTAGAATGATCAATATTGCCCGATGTTACAGACGCCAACAAGATACAACTCATACTCAAATGTTTCATCAATTTGAAGGCTTAGTTATTGATAAAGGAATTAATATCCAACATCTAAAAGGCACGCTTGATTACTTTGCCGAACAATTTTATGGTCCGGGAACAAAGTCTCGAATTAGACCATTTCACTTTCAATTTACAGAACCATCTCTAGAGGTAGATTTTTCATGTCATATTTGTCATGGAACAGGATTTTTGGACGAAAAAACAGACAAGGTGAAGAAGGTGAATTGCGAAGCAAGAGAAGCTGGCCTGGGCCATGGCGAAGCCAGAGAAGGTGCCCTGGGGCATGCTCCAGAGGATCGAAGACAAAAATGTAAGTTTTGTAAATCTGGTTGGCATGAAGTTGGTGGAGCTGGAATGGTCCATCCAAATGTTCTCAAAGCCGGTGGTTTTAATCCAGACATCTATACAGGCTTTGCTTTTGGCTGGGGTGTTGAAAGAACCTACACTCTAAAAGAAGGACTTAACATTGATGATATTAGATTACTTTACAGTGGAGATTTGAAATTCTTGGAGCAATTTTAATTTATCTATAAAGAAAGTTAATAATTATGTTTAAACAAATATGTAAAAATTAAACCTAATGAAGCAAAGATTTACAATTTTTATTAAATCTGCGAAATTGAGTTTAATTTTTACATATTTGTTTAAAAAAGAATCAATTAAATTATGAACATACTAATACCTCACAAATGGCTACTGGAACACCTTGATACCAAGGCTACTGAAGCTGAAATTCAAAAATATGTTTCGCTCTGTGGACCGTCAATTGAACGCATCTACCAAATAGAAGGTGAAAGCGTCTACGATATAGAAATTACGACCAATAGAGTCGACAGTATGTCTGTTAGAGGTATTGCTCGAGAAGCAGCAGTTATTTTAGAACAATTTGATGTTAGGGCTAAATTAATCCCAAGTAAAATTGTTAGAAATGTCAAAATTGATGTAAGTCCATCGGAGATGTTGCCACTCCCAAAAATACATAATGATCCCAAACTATCAAAAAGAATTATTTGCGTGGTCTTAAGCGGAGTTAAAAGAAATGAAACTCCAGATTGGATGGCAAAAAGATTAATACAAACTGGCCAAAACATTCATGACGCTGCCATTGATATCACTAATTATATTACCCATGAGCTAGGGCACCCCTGCCATGCTTTCGATTATGATAAATTGATGAAAACCGGTGGTGAAATTAACGTCGTGGAGGCCAAAAAAGGTGAATCCTTTTCAACACTTGATGGAGAAACTTTTACAACTGTCGGTGGAGAAGTGGTTTTTAAAAATGGGCAAGATAAAATTATCGACTTGCCATCGATTAAAGGTACTGCAAATACTTCCATCGATGATTCAACAAAAAATGTTTTGCTTTTGCTCGAATCAATCAGCCCCAAAAAAGTCAGGTTTGCCAGTATGACTCACGCCATTAGAACAATTGCCGCTCAGTTAATGGAAAAAAATGTCGATCCAAATTTAGCTGAAGATGTTTTGCTCCGAGGAATTGAACTATATAAAGAGCTGACTGACGCCAAAGTTGCTAGTAAAATTTATGATCAGTTCCCAGGCAAAAAATCACCAAACACTGTAGAAGTGACACTTACTAGAATTAATGAATACCTAGGAATAGATATCACGATGGAAAAAGTTGTCTCCATTCTCAAACAGCTTGAGTGCCGAGTTAAAGTTGGAGACACAAAAACTGCTGACGGCTCTAAAAAAACCAGCGATCTCATCACCGTTTATCCGCCAACATTTAGACCTGACATTGAAATCCCAGCAGATGTTATTGAAGAAGTCGCAAGAATTTACGGATATCATAATTTTCCAAGCGTTTTGATGAATACGCCAATCCCAACAAATAGACAAAAAGGAGTCGATTTCACAATTGAAAATAGAATAAAGAGATATTTATCAAGCATCGGACTTCAAGAAATTTATTCCTATTCTATGGTCAGTGAAGGAATTGCGCTGAAAACCGATGCTCTAGAAAACCATTTAAAAATAAGCAACCCGCTAACCGATGACAGAGTTTATATGAGACTTTCATTGATACCTTCACTCGAAGAGATTATTGATCAGAATCCCCAAGTTCCAGAAATGTCTGTCTTTGAAATTGCCAATGTTTATCCTCCAGTTAAAGATTCTCTCCCAAATGAAAAACTTCATTTCTGCATAGTCTCAACACTTCCATATAGAGAAGTCAGGGGAATTCTTGAAAGTTTAATGGAAAAATTATTTGTTGAGAATTTTAACATTGACATAGCAATGAGTTCAGATAATGAAAATATTGGTGTAATTACAGCTTTAAATTCAAATGAAAAGAAACCAATTGTATTAGGCGCAATTAAAGTTTTAGACAACGGCCGAACTGTAGTAGAAATCGAATTTGCCAAACTATTATCAGTAGTAAAAACTCACCCAAAATATGTACCAATTCCTAAAACGGCATTTATGATGGAAGACATGACCTTTACACTCGAACCAAAAACTTTGGTTGGCGATCTCATGACTTCAATACTAAAGTTGTCCGAGATGATTACAGATGTAAAACTTAAAAATCAATATAACGAAAACTATTCATTCACGATTCAGTATCATGATAACGCTAAAAATATATCTGCCGAAGATGTCGAACCAATTAGAAAACAAGTGGCACAGGTCCTAAATTCAATTTACAAAGCAAAATTAGTCGGAGAAGTTTAATATACAATCAAGGGCAAATATGACAAAAAATATTGATGAAGTTTTATCAAGAGGTGTTGCAGAAATTCTACCTAATACAGATTCACTCAAGAATTTGATGGACACAAAAAAAATCCGAGTCTACTTGGGAATTGATCCGACTGGTTCACTTCTAACTCTAGGTCATTCAGTAGTATTGCGCAAACTACAACAATTTGCGGATTTAGGACATGAAGTAATTTTGATGATTGGTAATGGCACCGTTAAAATTGGTGATCCGACTGGCAAAGATACTACCAGACCAGAACTAACTGACGAACAAATTGCCGAAAACTTCAAAAATTGGAAAGAGCAGGCTAGTAAAGTGCTTGATTTTGATAAAATCGAAATTAAATACAATGGTGATTGGCTAGATAATCTCAAAATGACTGAAGTTATTAAGTTGATGGCCAAAGTCACAGTTCAACAGTTAATTGAGCGTGATATGTTCCAAAAAAGACTTGAAGAGGGCAAACCAATTTACGGACATGAAATTATGTACCCACTTCTTCAGGGCTACGACTCAGTTGCGATGGATGTTGATCTCGAAATTGGAGGAACTGACCAAACATTCAACATGATGATGGGTAGAACTTTACAAAAAACCTACAATAATCATGAAAAATGGGTACTTACAACTCCAATTATTAATGGCACTGATGGCAGAAAAATGAGCAAATCATATAATAATTTTATTGCTCTTACTGAAAATCCAAATGACATGTACGGCAAATTAATGTCAGTCGCAGATGAAATGATTATTCCGTACTTCACCTTGTTAACTGACATTTCTATCGAAGAAATTTCTGAAATGAAGAAGAAAATTGCTACTGGCGATAATCCAATGGAGTTTAAAAAACAATTAGCCCAAACAATCACTGAGATGTATCACAATTCAGAAAAAGCAGTTGCGGCAGCAGAAAATTTCAAGATTACTGTACAGAACAAAAGTGCATCTGATATCACTCCTAACCTTGTTCTACAAACTAACGGTGATAGTTCTCACAACATAGCCACAAACGCCTCAATTTTTGAAATTGTTAAAATGGCAATGCCAAACGAAAGCAACTCTAATATTCATAGATTAATAGAGCAGGGAGCAGTCAGTATTGACGGAGAAAAAATTACTGACCCCAATGGCGAAATTACACCAAAATCAGGCAGCATTCTTAAAACTGGCAAAAGAAATTTTTATAAAATAATATTGAAATAGACCCAGTTGTTGCACTTTTTGCAACAACTCAAAAAAAGGAAAAATATGAAAAAAAGAACAAAAGATAGAATCGTGAAAGTCTTCGTGATTATATTTATATTAGGTATGGTTCTGAGTTCTTTTGCAACCGCACTTTTTTATCTATAAAAAGATGTACTCATTAGAAACATCACTACAAACCATCAGAGGTATTGGTCCTAAACTATTTGAAAAATTATCACAGCAAGGTTTTTTAAAAGTCAAAGACTTGTTATTATTTTTGCCTTTAAGATACTCCGATCGATCGGAAATTGTTAAAATCTCAGACCTTGAACTGGATAAACTTGTCACTTTCAAAGCAAAGCTAAAAAGCATCAGTAGCTTCTACAAAAATCGTCGTCGCATGGATACAGCTGTGATGGAAGATGATACTGCAAAAGTTAAGCTCATGTGGTTTAACAATAAATTTATTAGCAAGTCCCTAATTGTAGGGGAGACCTATATGATTAGTGGTAAACTGAATGATCGAGGCACAATCACCCAACCAACGGTAGAAATAGATAAAGCCGATACTATCCACACTGGAAGGCTAGTTCCCCTATATTCAAGTACGATTGATATTCAACAAGGTAGACTTAGAAGAATTTTACGTAATATTACCACCCAACTGGAAAATAATAATGAAAATCAGGTTGAAATCATCAATGCCATTATTCAACTTCATTTTCCAGACACCGAAGAAGCAATTGTCAGTGCTCGCGAGCAATTAGCTCTTGAAGAATTGCTCTCATTAATAAAAACTTCAGAAAAAATTAAAGAACACTGGAAAAATTTGCAATCTGCCGAAGCAATTACGTTATCTGAGCCACAAATACCCGACACTATTCCTTTTGAATTGACTTCAGCTCAACAAAGATCAGTAAAAGAAATTCTTTCAGATCTACAATCTTTTACACAAATGAATAGAGTGTTAATTGGTGATGTTGGATCTGGAAAAACAGTTGTCGCTGGAATTGCCGCCCAACAAGTTTTGAATTGTGGACATTCAGTTGCATTTGTGGCCCCAACAAAAATTTTAGCTGAGCAACATTTTGAAACTCTAAAAAAACTGTTTCCGAAAATGGAGTTGGTATTATTGGCGGGGAAATCAAAATTCACAGAAAAAATAAAGCCGAGCGATTCTCAAAATAGTGCCAGTAACGAAGCGCAAATGCCAAAACTATTTATTGGCACTCATGCGGTTATAAATAAACTCGATAAAATTAAACCTGGACTAATTATTTATGATGAACAACATCGATTTGGCGTCAATCAAAGATCTACGGGTGGAAATATGAACAGCAGTTCTGATATTATCAAGGCTAAAATTCAAACTCCTCACACTTTGACAATGTCAGCCACACCAATCCCAAGAAGTTTGATGTTAACAATTTTTTCTCATTTGAAAGTAAGTTTTATTGATAAAATGCCAGCTGGAAGAAAAACCACCAAGACTTGGATTGTTCCGGAGGAAAAACGAGAGGCAAGCTATGAATGGATCAAGAATGAATTAACAATCAAATCGACAGATCATGTCGACTCCAAACTAGCACTAATCATCTGTCCTTTTATCGACCCTTCAAATTACGAAGCATTAGAAAATGTTGCCTCCACTAAAGAAACTTATGAAGATGTGAAAAAATACTTTTCTAACAAAAAATTGGAGACTAGCGCCACTAAATCTGAATTGAAAATTGGCCTTCTGCACGGACGAATGAATAAAGATGAACAACAGAAAATTATTGAGAAACTTTACGATAATAAAATTGATATTTTAGTTACCACTCCAATAGTTGAAGTAGGGATCGATTTACCAACAGCATCAATAATCGTCATTCAAACAGCTGATCGATTTGGCATGGCAAGTTTACACCAGTTGCGTGGACGTGTGGGCAGAGCAGGGCAACAAGGATATTGTTTACTTTTTTCTGAATCGAAATCAAAACTGGCCGAGAAAAGACTCAAACAGTTTTCGCAAGAAAATAATGGGCTTAAATTAGCTGAACTTGATCTTAAAAATCGGGGTTCTGGAGATATTTTCGGGACCACCCAAAGTGGGTTTTCACAACTGAAGTTTGCAACCTGGACGAATTTAGAACTAATCACAAAAGCAAAACAGACTTATGAAACTTTGCCAAAAACTTGGGAACCTTTTTTTGAAATAAGCAGTAATAAAGATACTGTAAAACCTCTAGCGAACTAAAATAATCATATAATATGACTATATGTTTGCTATAATAATTATATGAAGAAAAAATTGATCGAACAAATTACATCATCAATAGCGGTTATATTATTGTTTTTAATGACATTCACGGGAATTACTTTTTTTGCAGATTTATTTTTTAACTGGGATCTTTTTCCACCAAACGTTGAAACATTTTTAGGATTTATAATGATTTCTGGATTAATAATTATTATTTCTTCAGTCATGATCAATATCATGATTAATATAAGCATTATTGCAACAAATAGTGAAAAAAATAACAAGTAACTCAATTAGTTTCGTTTACGGCTTTGCTTTTTTGCTACTATTTTCAGCTTTAGTTGGATTGTTTATTTTTGGTTTACAATACCAAAATAAACAAAGAAAAATTAAACTCATAGAACAGTATTCACAAGAAATAAAACCTTATATAGAAAAACACAATGACGACATTATAAAAATTTTTACAGAAGTCATACCCACAATGCAAACATACTGCAATGGTTATTTAGACTCAACCCCATACAATTGTCCTCAACTTCAAAAAACAGTTTTCAAACTATTTCCAAACACAGATTCTTTTAGTAACTTTTCATCAACCTCTTTTATTAAAAATGAAACTTCAAACAATATAAATAGCGCTACACTTATGGAACTTAGCGGAGAATTGAGAGAGATTAACATAAATCAAGAAATGTTAAATTTACTTGAGGGGAAAACAAATGACCCAATAATTGGCAATTTTTATTTTGCCTATTACTATCCAGGCAACTCGGATAACATTCAAGTTGCCATCCCAATAAAAAACTCTAGCGGAGAAACAATTGGCGTAATTCTAAGAAATGTAATTGAATAATCCTTCATTGCCATTTGCCTGTCCATACAATAAAACCTTTGGCTAATTAGATAAATTTTCAATAATATTTTGCCTGCAGACGTGAAAACGCCCTGTACTTGGACAGGGCGTTTTTGGGTGGTTCTAATCTACTTCTTGGCTTGCAACGTCATGAGCATCTCCTCAGTGTATCCGAGGAATTCATTCATCTTGTTGGCCTTACGGGCCTCGAGTTCAGCGATCTGAGCCTCGAGTTCATTAACTTCCTGCCCAGTGGCGGAAATTAAATCGGCCAATCGCTGAATGTTCTGCATTTTCGGGTACATGTTCAAATTCTCCTTTTTCGGACAAATTTATGTCATGAACGAACCGACTGCGTCGGCGCTTATCCATGGCATATTTTTAAACATCAGTAATGCCTAAAAATATGCCACAGATTATTTTAAGTAGATTTTTTAAAGAACCTTTATTAATCTGGTTCGTAAAATGTTTTGTAAATAAAACATTTACAATTCCCTATTAATAGTTATTAAATTTGTATGTAACAACAGACTTTATTATATAGTAAGTTGTCTTTATTGTCAACAATTAATATTACAGGATGTTATTAATATCTCAATTTAGGACATTATTCTTGTAAAACTTAAAAACTAATGACATACTAAAATTCTATGATTACTCTAGAATCTCCAGTAAATGCTACAGGAAAAACTAAAAGGCTATTTTCAGATCCACATGAATGGGTCAATAGCTTAAGTACCAACAGAGGAAATTTAATTTCAGCAATATGCACCTCAATTGAAAACAATGGAGTTGGCAGTATTGGTATGCATGATATTAATTCGTTGTCAGATTGCATTGTTACAGCATTCAATCTTAACAAAAAATTTGATGATGAATCTAGAACAGCCGTAAGAATGCTTTTGCTACTTACCTTATCAAAAGAAAAAAAACCTCTATTTGAAATAAAATCAATACTTCTTAATTTAGTTAAATTAATTTCTGAAAATGAAGAAGATTTTGATTGGCTTTATGATCAAGTCATTTCAAATTTTACAGAATCACAGCTTACCAAATTAATTGAGGCGTATGGTTTTGATTCAACAATGAATATTAAATCACCAACAAAAGAACAAAAAATTGAATTGCTAAATAAACTCATTATATTGTCAACAAATAGCGGTAATATTCTGGCAGAAAACCGTTACCCTAAATATCTTAGTCGGAATGATTCGTCATCATTTTTTGGTTTAGACGACTCTGCTAAAGAAGCAGCTTGTTGGCAACAACTAGAGATGAGTAAATCTCATAATATTGATTATGCCAGAATAGCCGCAACCATTGCTTGGAAAACTTGGCTTTTCAAAAGACCGTTATTAGAAGAATATTGTCACAAAAATGATATGGATCATGAAACTTTAAGTTTTTCAGAAAGAGCTAATTTAACAAAAAAAGCCGTATTAAGTTATTCTGAGACAGAAATAGCAGCCATACTAGATTCTTCTATAAAGATAGAACTAGAGAAAAGAAAATCTCAATTAAAAGTCGAAGAAAATAAAAAGTTTATAAATAAAAGAGTTAGCATGGGTATTGAGCTCGAGATTGGCGAACCACCATTTGAAACTGCCTTAATCTATGCTTGGTATGAAAATTTAGATAGACAGCAATATGGAGATTCAATTGCCTATTCTGAAAAAATTGAAGAAATGTTTGAACATTTATCTAGGTACCGCGACAAAAAACAAGAGCTTCAAGTTGTCAATGAAAAACTCTCGGAAGCTGAACGAATATTGGAAGATTTTACTTTAAATGATAAAAACAAGGAACAAAAAATATTAGATCGGATCAAGAATTTAATTAATAACATTCAGGATGAAAAAATTAAAGCAAATCTTTTAGGCTGGCTAGATACAAATGAAGTTAGTAAAGAATTTCTAGAATTAATAAAAAAATATTTTCAGAATAAATCAAAAAGTACCAATTTAGAACTTGGAAAGTCAGATCTTGCTTTTTATTCTTTTCTAGAAAAAGAGAGATCTGCTAATTATCGGCCTCAAAAAACTAGTACAAGTACTAACCTGCCATGGGAATCTTCAGATGAAACACATATTTTATTGGATTTGTTTAGTCATCATATGGGAGAAATTCAAGCAATTGGTCATCCAGTCGGTGCAGATGCTTATGGAGAGTATAACTTAGAATATACCTCTCCAAATTTTAAAAACCCATACCGAGTAAATATGAGACAAACTTGGGAGCTTGCAAAGGCTGGATTTCATGATCTAGAGCTTAAATCTAGACCGATTCACGCAACAATTGGTTGGAAAGAAGATAAAAAAACAAGAAATTTTGAAATATATAACTCTGATTTACTTAAAAAAGCCTCTATATTAAATTTTGCTTTGATGACAACTGGATGGACAAATATGCAAGCAATTATCGACATTAAAGAACAAAGCGCTATTAATGATATAAATGGCATGACAACAGAAATTACTAAGTTTACAGATACTGGCAAAAGAGAAATGCTTCTTACAAGAATTAGTCTCGATGAAAAAATTGAAGCTATAGAATTTAGAGGTCTAAGACCAAAAAAAAATGATCATGCAAGACTGTTTTCCGCCTTAGGAAATTTAGGTACTATAATGAAAGCAAATTTAATTGTTGAATCAAACTCTATTCAACCACCAGGTAAAGCCGATGATGTTGATAAAAAACTGAGTGACATATGGGTTAAATTTGAAAGAAAGGTATTAGATATTTATAACACATTTGAAAATATTCCGTCTTTACATGTGGCTAACGAATGGGTTAATAGTGGTTATTTACCCGAAATTACAAACTTCTATCATAAGATTATCGAAGACTTAGACAAAAGTGACGGCGTCGTGATACAAATGAGAAATTTAATAAGAGAAACAAACATGGAAATTCAGGCCGTTTTTGAAGAATAATCCCTCATTGCCATTTGTGCCTTATTACAGTAAAATTCCCCTCTGACCACTTTTTGGTTAAGTGGTATACTTTAATAAGAAAAACCAGAGATTAATAAGTTGAAAGGCAGCCATGGGCGCACTACCAAAAAACAAAATAACAAGAGCGGAACGAGGTAAAAGACGTAGAGGCAATACTCCTAAATTAAATAAGGACGTTAATACTACATCTATTCCAATGCACAAACAGGGTTTTGTTGCACAATTTCTTAAATCTCTTGGTATAGAAAAAAAATAAGTCTAATGTAGAAGGATTGCAATGCCAGACCATAGACATGATCATCGCGTTAAATTGATGCAAGATCTGTTTGCTTGCACTTTTACCCCTGGAAGCATCGAAGATTGCCTCAAACACAGGCTCAAAGATTCGATTGTCTACCAGATAGTAGCTGATCTGAGTTCGATTGATGAGCAAATTCAAGAATCTGCTCCCGAGAGACCCCTTGGAGATGTTAACAAAGTTGACCTTGCAATATTAAGGTTAATTGTGTTTGAATCAATTAACAAGAAAACGCCAAAAAAAGTTTTACTTAATGAGGCAATTGAATTAGCCAAAGACTATAGTGGCGAAAAGTCACCAGGATTTGTGAATGGTGTGCTTGCAAAAATATTACTAACTGAATAAATTAAAAAATATGACCTCTAAATCCGCTCGCTTTGAAGAGATACTTACCATTATCCAAAATATTATCGCCGACATGACTGGAAACGAAATTGAAGATGTCGATCCTCAATACAATCTAGAAGATGATTTGGGAATCACAGAAATTGATTTCAAAAGAATCCTAAAGACTATTAACTCCTATTTTAATATTGAACTTAATCATAAAGAAATCTCTGAAGAAATTGAAACAGTAACTGAACTAACTATCTTGGTTCAGGACGAATCAGAACTTGGATAATAATATGCTACCTGAATTTAAAAGCAAATTACTTCTTGAAACTGCGCTAACTCATCGAAGTGCTTTGAATGAAAAGAAGTCAGACGCTAAAGTTTCCAATGAAAGATTAGAATTTTTGGGTGATGCGGTTTTAGAACTCTCAACTACAAAGTTTTTATTCGAAAAATTTCCAGATGAACCTGAGGGAGTACTCACTGCATATAGAAGTTCTTTGGTCAAAACTACAACTCTAGCAAGAATTGCAGTTAAACTAGGACTAAATAAAATGCTTTTAATGAGCAAAGGCGAAGAAGCTACCGGTGGTAGAACAAATGTGGGTATTTTAGCAGATGTTACCGAAGCGGTTTTAGGAGCAATCTACATCGATCAAGGTTCAAAAGCTGTTGACGAACTGTTAGGAAAAATTCTTTTCCCAGAAATTAGCACTATTATTGAAAACAAACTTTATAAAGATAGTAAGAGTTTTCTCCAAGAAGTTGTGCAAGCAAAAAACTTAGAAACACCAACATATCAAGTAATTTCAGAGATTGGACCAGACCACGACAAAGAGTTTACTGTTACTGTCACTATTGGTGACAAAGTCGTTGGTAGAGGAATTGGCAAGAGCAAACAACAGGCTCAACAAGCAGCAGCTATTGAGGCTCTTAAGAAATTTGATGCCTCTTGAGAAAAATGTGTATCTAAAGTATAATTCTCACTCTTGGGCAAGAAAACCTGGATTTGAGTAAAATAAATTGAAAAGAACAAACTAAATATGTTGAAAATCAAATTAGCAAGATTCGGTAAAAAAAATCAACCTCATTTTCGTATTATCGTTAACGAAGCTCGTTCAAAGCGAGATGGAGAATATATTGCACTTCTAGGATCTTACGCTCCAGCTGAAGTTCCAAAACTTTTAGAAATTGACATAAAAGCATATAACGAATGGCTTAAAAAAGGTGCACAACCAACCGAAACAGTTGCTGCGCTTACAAAACGTTTTACATCTGGAAAACCATTTCCAAAAAAGAAAAGTCAATTATCAAAGAAAGCAAAAGCTAAATTAGTTGCAACAAAAGAACAATGAAGAACCTACTAGAATACATCCTAATTCATTTAGTTCAATTCCCTGAAGACGTCAAAGTTGAAGAAGAGACTGACGACAGAGGCTCACTATTTACCATTCATGTTAATCCAGAAGATATTGGCAGAGTTATTGGCAAAGGTGGAGCAATCATTCATTCAATCAGAAATATTGGCAGAATCAGAGCAATAAAAGAGGGCATAAGAGCCAGAATCACAATTGCTGATGGAAATGAACGCGAAACCGATCTAAAATAATTTATTCAAAATTAATTGGATCAACTCCAAACAAATCTTCCAAACCACCACCCTTGATTTCAAGTTGCTCTGGTAAATCAGAACTTGAAAAGCTGGCTAATTCTTTAAGAACGTCTTGCTCTTTGGTACTAAGTATTGGCAATGGTGCTTCAATTGTGGCAGAAACGGTTTGTGTAAAAAAGTGTGACTTGGTTGTTAACTTTGCCAACATATCACGCTCTTGCTGATCAAAGTCATCTCCACGAACTTGAGAATTTAAAGACAAAGTAGTTATTGTAGTAAAAGGGGAAATCTTTTCTAAATTAATCAAGAAAACCTGAATATTTTCGAAAGACCCCACAACATTCATTGACACATCGAGAGTATCTATACCATCTTTGGAAAGTTCTTTTGCATAATAAGCTTGAAGTTCGGCGGTGTCAGACGCAATAATTCCTGGATTTAAATCAAAGTCTTTGATCTGAACTGAACTTGCAGCGGCAATTGAGCTCAAGCTTGAAAGCAATTCTAGTAATGGTTTTTTTGAAGGTAAAGCATCATTTACAATCTCTGATTGAGCAAACTCTGGAGTAAATTGAATATTTTCAAGCTCGACAAGTTTTTGCTTCAATTTTACCAACCTTGGAGTTTCATTATCTAACTCAGATTTTAATGATAAAAATTCTCGAAATTGAGGAACAATAGCAAATAATATTAATCCAAATGAAACCACTCCTAATAGAACCGCAATAACCATCTGCCTTCTGTTGGTTATAATCATTTCAATATTTAGTGGTTTTTGATTTTTCATTTTGTATTAACATCTTTCGTACTAGAACCAACGTTAGGTAATCCAACCATCTCAGGAAGTACCACAGCCAGGCTTAGTGTGTAATTTCCAGATGCCGAACGAGTCATATTACTCTTTGTAATATTCGGATAATTAATATTAACTTTTGGGTCTTCAAGAGTTTCAAAAACTCTTTCCATTACAAATACATTTGGAGCTTTAATGGTAAAAGAAACTACATCTTCATCTGCAGAACTATAATCAATTCCACTGACAATCACATCTTTTCCAAAAATCTCACTGAAAAAAATCAAAGCTTCCTGTTTATCTTTTCTTTTTCCAAAAAACACCGATAACTTCTTGAGTTTTTGAGCAAATATAATGTATTCTTTTTCAATGGTTTCGTGAGATAAAATTACCGTCCTCACGTCTGTTTGTTGATCTTTGACTGTTTTTAGTCTAAATACATAAAAAATTCTTAATCCCATCACGACCAAGAAAATTATAAAAATACCCACCAAAACATTTATCATGATGTTCATGATTTTCTTATCTTGCTTCTGGGTTTTATTTAGACGTTTTCTTCTGTCTCCGACAAAATTAATTGATTGTGACATTATAACTCTCGTTGCAAAAGCCCCATGCAGACACTCATTGCTGGGTGATTTACATTTTCAGGAATTTCTCCTTCAATACCTGTGAATGGTGAAGAAACAAGAACTTCGACACCAAGTTCATTAGTAATATGTTGAACAATTCCTGGCAACAAAGCAGTCCCTCCAGAAAGAACAATACGCTGAACGACTTCTTGAGGATTTTGATTTACAAAAAATTGAACTGATTTTCTAATCTCGCTAATCAACATATTCATGGCTGGAAGCAAAGCATCTTTAACCTTGCCCTGAAATTGATTGCCATCAAGACCATAGCTTCGCTTGTATTGCTCAGCTTGTGATGCATCCAAGCCAATTGAAGCCTCAAGTGCTTTGGTGAGCATCTGACCACCATTCATTTGAGAAATAACGAATTTTATTTCGCCATTATGAATAATTGCCAAATTCATACTAGAAGAACCAATGTGAGCAATTAATGTTGTTGGATCCTCTGGAGTAAATTGCAATGATCTGATGATTGAGATCATTTGAGTTTCTAGTAGGGTAGGCTCAATACCAATTTCGTTAAACATAGCGACATATTTCTCGACCATTTTTTTTCTGGTGCCTACTAATAGAACACGCATTTGAGCATTCTCTTTTTTGGCTGGTCTATACAAAACTTGATACTCCAAAGATAATTCTTCTGGAGGAATTGGAATATGTTGCTCAGCTTGCCAACCAATAGCTGATGATAACTCAGCGTCTGAGAGTGGGGGAATGTTAATAATTTTTGTTGAAACAACAGTCTCAGGCAGTGATAATCTAACATCATTTCTTGGAAGATCATTGTCTCCGAAAAATGAATCGAGCAATTCTCCGAGTTTTGACGAAGTCATGTCGTCAGTTGGAAGAGCTATCCCGGTTTCGTTAAAAACCTCAACGACTCTCTGAATAACTGGAACTTTTCCAGGTTTTGCGTGAATCGATTTTATACTGTATGTTCCAATGTCTAATGCTACGGCAGGCATATTTTGTTCCAATCTAATTAAATACTATTCTTGTGCGAGAGCTCCTCCCGAATAAACTGCATAATCCATAAATGATGGGCCCGTTGAAAGACTTCTTCCAACTTCAATTGCTCTGTTTTCATCACCTAAATCATTGCCAGCTTCAGAGTTAATGACAAAAAATTGACTAGAAGCTTCTGCTCCTGTTACTCTAAGCGGAGTGTCATTATAAACAGCTTTTATTCTCATATACAAAGAACCTGCTGGGATGCTAACAACCTTTTTGTATATGTAATCGTCTAAACCAGAGTCCACTACTTGATCAAATTCATCCGTGTCTCTTAAACCAGTGCAAGGTGAAGCTGGCCCGAATGCTTCATGCTCAACTTTTGTTGTTCCGTCATCATCATAGTAAGTTGAAGTAATGATGGATGCTGAAGAATCACATCCAGATAGTTTTGACCATTCAATCGTAACATCAGTACTAGAACCGGCAAGATTGAGATGGACTGTTGAACCTTCAGTTATTTGAGTTTCTAAAACACCTTGAGGAGTAATTATGGTTGTCACCGATACGTTATCATCGCTTATATCAGGAACTGTATAACTTTCTGAAATGACAGAGAAATCTTGAGATAAGGCGTTTTCAACTCCGGACTCAGCTGCATTAAAGACTCTTGTGGATTCTGCCTCTTGTTGAGATAAGAAAACTTCTTGAGTTGTTCTTGAGGCCAATGACAAGCCAACCGTCAAAAGGACAACCATTATTAACAAGATAACTATTGCAATTTGACCAGAATGTTTTTTCTGCATTTTAAGTGAGTTCCAACTCTACAATAATAATACCTTAGAAATAAGTAAAAATGCAATGGGAGGACTAGGAAGCAGAATTACTCTTCCATTTGTTTACGAATCAGGGAGCGGATATAGGAGGCTCTAGAAATATTGTTG
>Ga0100380_10002756_pt1 | contig 18827 bp, 10 predicted proteins | sample CryGeymeta201504_FD_80417 | JGI IMG/M metagenome (GOLD analysis project Ga0100380, IMG submission 80417) | Groundwater microbial communities from Crystal Geyser aquifers in Utah, USA - Crystal Geyser metaG 2015-04 | ecosystem: Environmental > Aquatic > Deep subsurface > Groundwater | place... | reverse complement strand
GAAAGAGAAATCAGGATTCTGCCAATTATGTAAAAAATTTTTCAAACCTAGAGTTAATACTAAATCCTTAATTAAATCTAATGGAGATTCTAGGATTAGTCAAAATACAGTTGATTTGTATTTTAATAACTTGAAAATTATGTATGCAGTTGGTTTAGAATTTGGATATCAGCTGCTAGCATACTGGCAGCCAGTTATATTTGATAAAATTACTCTAAGTAAATCAGAGCAAAACATGAAAAAAAGCCAAGAATTCTGGTCAGATTTTTATTCTAAAATCAAGCGATCTCTAGAAAATAAAGTTCCACCTAAATACTTTAAAAATTTAAGTGGTTTTTTTGCAGATTATAATGAATCTGCGTTCATTGATCCATGGCATGTAGATGAAAATGCTAATAGAAAAATAGCTGCTATTATTACTGAAGATATTGTGAAAAAAATAAATATTCGAGAAAATATAAGTACAATTTAAAAGATCATTAGCTATGAAAAAAATTCATCCATTATTAGGGAATACAAACCAAAATAAAAATTTAGAGATTTTCACTTATGCCAATGAGTGGTCTTGCAAAAATCTTCCTTATTTATATGATTACAATTTATTTGGGTATAATTTTATCGCTGGTGCTGTGTACATTGAAATGTTCTTGTCAGGATTGAGAGAATTAACTGATAATAGAGAAGTGGTTTTGTTAGATATGATGATTAACAAAACCATGTTAATTCCATTATCTGGCCAATTAGAGGTACAGTTAGTAATAAACCAAAAAACAAATTTACTTGAAGTTAAATCTTATATACCTGAACAAGGGTTTATAAATCATGCGCAAGTAACTTACCTTGAATCAAAAAAGATAGAAAAAATAGTTCCTTCATCTTTTACACAATCTACGCAAGAAATAGAATGTAAAAAATTTTATCAAAACCTTTATAAAAGTGGTGTAAAATATGGTGAAAATTTCAAACAATTATCCAAAATGGAGCTGGGTAAAGCATTTTCTACTGGTCTCGTAAATATAACTCAAGATTATAAAGAGTATACCATTCACCCATGCACGCTTTATGCTGCATTCCAGTTGATGACTGCGCATTTGGCAAATTTATCCATAATAGATCAAACGCTTTATATGCCTGTAGGAATTAAATCTATTCAGAGTTTTGAAAACATTGATGCACCAAAGAAAATAGCTGTTACAACTAAATTCAAAAATATGATTCATCAATGTGATATTTTTATTTTAGATAGCAGCGATAGACCAATTATAAAAATTTATAATTTTATGTTCAAATCGGTGTCACCAAAAGAGTTATTGACACAAGTTAAAGATAATATGAATAATTTGATTGGTAATCGGTCAAATTTTCAAAATATTAAAAATATTTATATTAATACAATTTCTTTACTTGAGAAATTAAACAACCAACAGTATAGTGAAAAAAAATTTAGTGAAATTTGTACTTTAATAATTCTTTGGGCGACTCGTATTATTCCGTTTTTTGATTGATTTAAAGTAGCAGTGTCTATTAGGAGGATAGTGTGGAAACTATAAAAAGTAATTATGAAATTTTCAATGATAAAAGCTTATTATTTCCAACGTGGCATAAAATTGCTTCGATTCGAACCCGTCCTAGACGGATTTTTCAAATAACTGAAAATGGTTACTATTATCCGATTACAAGACAGCCTATTTGTTTACATAAAAAAGTTTCAGATCGTGGTGATGACACAATAAAATGGATTTTACTTCAGGCAGCATACAAATTTATGTATGATATTGCATACGTTGAAGTAGAGCTGATTAATAAAACTGCTTTAAAAATATATAACGGATCAATTGACATTAATTTGCCGAAAAATGTTAAAAACGATATGTTATCAATTGTCATTGATGAAGCTTTTCACGCATATGTGGCGATAGATTTTATTGATCAAGTTAAAACTAAAACGAATGAAGAATTAGTCTACTCTAAAGGGACGGTAGAGTTAGAGTTAGCAATGAATAAATTTATTCCAAAATTACCCCATGAGATTCAGGGCATTTTTGAAGCGATATGTATTTGTATTGGTGAAAATACACTAACAAAAGAGCTTTTTGACATGACAAAAAGTGATGATTTAAACCCATTTTTTCATACTGTGATGGCTGATCACATGTTTGATGAAGGCCGACATGCAGCACTATTTAGAAAAGTTCTCACTTTTGTTTGGAATGATTCTAGTGAAGAAATTAAACTGCATATAGGCGCACTTTTGCCTGATTTTTTGTTAGAATATTTAAGTGATAATATTCGGAAAGAGTGGGATGAAAAAATACTATTACATCTAAACTTTTCAGAAAATGAAGTAAAAAATATCATTAATGACGTATATCCTAAAGTAAATAATTCAATGCTTACCAGAATTAACCCAGTTGCAAGAAATTTTATCGATGTATTAACTACTTGTGGTGTACTAAAGCACCAACCTACAAAAAATGCTTTTGTAGAGTCTGGGTTAATTTAATAGTTAAATTCTTAAACAAAATCAACCGAACAAGGATTTTATTGGAGCGTATATGAGTGACACTTTATTAGATTATTTAAACCAAGCCTGTTCTATTCATGCTCATCGGATAGCAATAGACTATGATGGAAATAAAATAACTTATTCTGAGTTAAATATAAAATCTTCAAACTTAGCGTACTGTATAAAATCTTATTACGAAGACGTAATGGGTGCTCCTTTAACTAAAAATCAACTTATTGGAGTTTATTTAAATCGATCTAGTGACTTAATTATCACTATACTTGCAATATTAAAGCTAGGATGCACATATGTTCCTATTAACACGGATTATCCTGAAGAGCGTATTAAGCGAGTTTTTGAGCATGCTAATCTTAAGTTATGTATCACAGAGATAGGTTTAAGAGCTTGGCTTCATAGCTGTATACGTAAATTAAACGATGATACTGTTCTTATAGAAGCAGATGATAGATTATTCCTTAACGCGTATGAAAGTATCGATTCGGATATTTATAAAACGAATAGTGAGAGCCCGGTATATTTAATCTATACGTCAGGTAGTACTGGGCTTCCGAAAGGTGTACTAGTTGGTCAAAAAAGTGTTATTAATTTAATTTTATGTCAAACAAAGCTTTTAGATATATGTCCTGAAAGTAGAGTCTTGAATTTCGCAAATTGTAGTTTTGATGCTTCTGTGTGGGAAATTTTTGCCACTTTGTGCAATGGTGCAACTTTATGCGTGACGGCTGAAGAAAATATTATTCCTGGTGAGACTCTAGTTGATACGCTGAATAGATTCAGAATAACTCATGTCACATTACCCCCATCAATATTAATGACAACGCCATCTGATAATGTTAAAACAGTCAAACTGATAATATCAGCTGGAGAAAAGTGTAATTCAAAAGTTGTCACCAAGTGGTTAAAAAAAGATCGAAGATTTTTTAATGCTTATGGGCCCACTGAAGCAACTGTTTGCGCGACAATTACAGAAATTCTTGATCCTAATGATGTTCATATTGGTGTTGCACTTGAAGGTACTGAAATCTTAATACTCGATAATAATTTAAAAAAAGTTGCCAATGGCCAAGTTGGTGAAATATGTATTGCAGGGATAGGGTTAGCTCTTGGTTATTTTAATGACCCTAAATTAACGAATGAAAAATTTGTTAAATATGAGAGCGATACAGGTAAAGTTATTTATAAATCTGGTGATTTCGCGAAAATAAGTAGCGGGGCCCTTGAGTACATTGGACGTAAAGATGACCAAATTAAACTGCGTGGATTTAGAATTGAGCCCAGTCATATTGAACATTTCCTGGAGCAGAGTTCAAATATAGATCGCGCGAAGGTCCTGCTTAAAAAAGCTCAGCCAAATGATTTGCTTATAGGATATTGTTTATTAAAAGATTTTAATAAACAAATTGATGTGAGTGCAATAAAAAAATTTCTTAAAAAACATCTTCCATATTACATGATTCCAGACGTGATCGTTGATTTGAAAGAGTTTCCAATTGATATGAACGGTAAAATTGACAAAAATAAACTTCTTGAAACAAAAATAGATTTTGAAGTAACTAAACATGAGAATACCGATGACATTGTCAGGGATAATTTATTGCATATATGGAAATCAGTGCTAAACATTAAATCGATATCAAAAAACGATAATTTCTTCGATATTGGTGGGCATTCTTTACTAATTACACAAGTAATTTTGTTAATTAAACAGAAGATTAATATTGATATCACTGTATCAGAATTTATTAATTCGGAAACTTTTGATGATTTATATCAAATAACTAAATTAAAACATAAAAAAACCAATGCAAGAGTTGACAGTAGTATTTTGCCTACGATTGATTTAGCACCTGATAAGAAAAATTCTCCATTTCCACTCACTCCTATTCAGCAAGCTTATTATTTAGGTAGAAGTGGCTATTTTGAGTTAAGTAATATTAGTACAAATATTTATCGAGAATTCGTCCTCAAGCAAGTAGATATTAAAAAATTGGAATCAGCTCTTAACACGTTGATTAAAAGACATCCAATGTTAAGATCAATAATATTGAATTCTGAAGAACAAAAAATTATCGAAAATGTTCTAGATTACCAAATAAAAATATATGATTTGTCTGGTTCTAGTGAAAGTCAAATCAATAATCACTTGAAAAAGATAAGAGAACACGCTTCTACTCACGTACTCCCTATCGATCAAGCTCCTATACTAAGCATTAGTGCTAGTATTTTTGATGATAGAATTCATTTACACTGCTTATTAGATGCGTTAATTTTGGATGGGTGGAGCTTTTATATTTTTTTTACTGAGTGGGAAAATATATATTTAGGTAATGATAGTGACATGAATGATTTAGAGCTTACTTTCAGAGATTATGTAATTGCGGAGCAAAAGGTAAAAGAGAGCGATGCTTACGTAAAAGATAAAGCATATTGGCATAATCGCTTAGAGAAAATGTCTTATGGCCCTGAGTTGCCATTAAAAATACAGCCACAGGATGTTACTAACCAGAAAAGTAAGGCTTTGCGGACTATCATTGACAAAGAGACTTGGAAGAAAATTACGCGGTTTATAGAAAAACATGATATATCAAAAACCACCTTATTATTAAGTATATATGCTGAGATATTACATTATTGGTCGACGAGTAAACAATTTGTTATCAATTTGACATTATTTAACCGCTTACCTATTCACCCACAGGTAAATCAAATAATTGGAGATTTTACATCACTAGAATTGCTTCAAATAGATTATGAAGATACTAAAGGGATATCCTTTTTAAAACGCTGCAAAATTATTCAAGAACGTTTATATAATGATCTAGACCATCGATTATATACTGGAATTGAAGTACAAAGAGATATTGCAAAGCTAAATAAATTAGGATTTTATAGTGCTATAGCGCCCGTAGTTTTTACTTGTTTTTTACAAAGTATTGAAGTAGACGAAAATGCAATGAAGATGTTTAATTTTGACAACCTGGCCTTTGGATCTACACAATCTTCTCAGGTTTGGTTAGATTACAAAGCATATGAGGAAAATGAAAAGTTGATTGTCGAGTGGGATTATATTTATGATTTGTTTCCTGAAAATATGATTGAAGGCATGCATGAAGCATACTCAAATGTGCTTTCTGAATTGTCAATTAACGATGACTCTTGGAACGAGACCAGTCTTTTAAAAGGTGGGAAAAATATTTCCAATAAAAAATATGAATATTTCGAAAAATCTACACTTCCATTTGTACATGATTTAATAATGGATAGAGCCAATCAACAACCGAAGCAAACAGCGATAATTTACAAGCAAGAAGTTGTTACTTACGAAAAATTAATCAATGAAAGCTGTCACGCAGCAAATTTCTTACAGCACCACGGAATACAAACAGGAGATATCGTTGCTTTACATTATGGAAGATGTCCTCAGCAAGTGTATATGATGCTAGGTACAATTATGGCCGGAGCAGCCTATTTACCAATCGACATTAACTTGCCTAGTAAAAGAGTATATGAAATCTTGTCAGATGCCTCACCTAAAGTTCTTCTTTCTCAATTAAAATATATTAAAAAAATAAATTTGGATGGTCATATAGTAGGTGAGAACACTGATATTCAAATTGTTGATACGGATGGTGAAAATTATAAAGGATGTTCGGTAGTAAAAAATATAGATTGCCTACAAAAACCTAACAAGCTATCTTCATCAGACCTTGCCTACATTATTTATACATCGGGGTCTTCTGGCAAGCCTAAAGGTGTTATGATTCAACATTACGCACTAATGAATACTTTGCTAGATATTAACCAGAGGTATGAAGTAAATACTAGTGATACAGTACTAGCATTGTCAAATTATAGTTTCGATTTATCAGTTTATGATATATTTGGTTTATTAATTGCTGGCGGAAAAATTGTTTTAATAGAAGAAGAAAAAGCTATCGAGCCACAACATTGGCTTGATCTCATAGAGAAAAATGATATATCAATTTGGAACTCAGTCCCGGCTTTAGCACAGATGTTAGTATCTCATGCTTCAGTAACTAATAAAAATATCGAAAAATTAAGATTGTTTTTGCTAAGTGGGGATTGGATACCACTACAGCTTCCTGATGAAATACGTGCATTACATCAGAACTCACATCATTTAAAAATCACCTCATTGGGTGGAGCTACAGAATGTGCCATTTGGTCAATATTATTTGATATTGACCAGAAAATAGCCCAGCATTGGAAAAGCATTCCATATGGATACGCGATGAAGAATCAAAGTGTATATATACTAGATGAACACTACAATATATGCCCTAAGTGGGTTGTAGGTCACATATATATTGGGGGAAACGGTCTTGCTCAGGGCTACTTAAATGACCAAGAAAAAACTAACAAGCACTTTATAATTAATCCGAATAATAACGAGAGAATGTATTTTACTGGTGACTTAGGACGTTATATTGAGAATGGCTTAATTGAATTTTTAGGCCGTGATGATTGTCAAGTAAAAATATCTGGTTATAGAATTGAGTTAGGGGATGTTGAAAATACTTTAAATAACCATCCTTTAATAGACCGCACAGTGGTTGATATACATCAGCAGGGGAAAGATAAAAGCTTAATTGCATATATATCTGGGTATAATCATCCAAAAAACGAATTAACTAATGAATCGATGTTTAAATCTGAAGAGGAAATTTTTAATTTTAAAATAAATACAAGTAACATTGAAAATTTTAAAAATGGTCTACAAGAATACCAACTGGCTATAGACGGAAGCATAAATTTTGCTAAACATTATTGTAAAATCCGACCATATAGAAGGTTTGATATAAGAAACTTTTCCCAGTTTGGTGTAAATAACCTTCTAAATAACCTTGTAAGAAAAGACGTTAATAATAGCTTGCTTAGTGTGCTCAATCATTTGAGCAGTTGTTACAGTAAAGATAAAGAAAAGTTTATATATTTGTATCCTTCTGCAAGCTCACTATATTCGATTCAGGTATATATAAAGATCGTTAATTCTACAATGTCTTTAGATTTGGGTTATTATTATTTTAATCCTGAGAGTAAAAAGTTACAATTGATAAAAAAAATAGAAAATTTTGACCTTTCTGAAACAACAAATAGTATCTATTTCGTGCAGAAAAAAACATTAATTGAACCAATTTATGGAAAGCTTAGTTATAGATTTGGAATGTTAGAGATAGGACATATGTTAGCTTGTAGTGGCTTAAATATTCTTAAAAATTATGACTTTTTAGAAGTGTATTCTGAAAGTGATCTAAGAGGAAGACCTCAATTAGAGAAATTAAATTTAAGCTGCGATGACCACAAATTATTAGTAGATTATCAGTTGCCTGACCATGTTGCAGCGAGCAGTGATATAATTAAATCTGACTTTAATAAGTCTTCTGTGGTTATATATTACAAGTCAGATAATGAAAAAAATATCTCAGAAGGTTGGTATCGATATCATTCGAACAATAGCTTGAATAGAATAAATATTGAGTATAAATTAGATGTTTCAGATTTTATCGCAGATAATCAGTTGATATTTCAAGATAGTCATTTTGTTATATTTCTACTTGCCGATTTTGATAATTATAAGTCTAGCTATGTTAATATCGGTTACTTTGCTCACAATCTTCAAATGAATGCTATAAATAATAATATAGGATTATGCCCAGTGGGCACCGTATCTAACAAAATAAATAGATTTTTTGAAAACTCATTGGGTCAAAAGATTATTTATACTCTTGTTGGTGGGGGGCTATGTATTGATAAATATGATATTGATTACTGTTCGATTCCAAGAGATGATTATCGCTTGAATGCGGTGGCCCTAAGGAATTATTTAATTGATCTTCTCCCTGATTATATGGTGCCAAGAAATTATGTGTTTATAGATGAAGTGCCTCTAACCGCGAACGGGAAAGTAGATCGTAATAAATTAAAAAAATTAGCAGATAAGTCGGTCACAAATAGATCAAATAATCAGAAGAAGCCAAGTAATAGCTTAGAAAAGCTTATTCATAAGCACTGGGAATTCATTTTAGACCAGGAAGTTAATAGTATCCATGAGTCTTTTAGATATTATGGGGGAAATTCCCTAGGATTATTACGTTTAGCTAACGTGTTGAGTTCAGAAACTAATGTAAATATTACTATTACCGACTTGATGAAAAATGACTCAATAATCGCACAAGCGTCTTATATTGGTCGAATGAACACTGAAAGTTATCTCCAACTGCAAGAAGAAGTGATCGTTATTTGACTTTGCTTATTTGATAAGAAGGAAAAAGTTTAAATCTATGGAAAATAAATTAATAGAAATACTTAATAGCGGAATAATTTTAAATATCGATAATGACAACCTTGTTATTAAAGGTAATCAAAATTTAATAACGCAAGATATTATAAATTTTCTCAAAGTTAACAAAAAAAAAATAATGTGTTATCTTGAAAATTCATTAAACATGGACAATCCTGCAAAGAGTTTATCAAGTAAAGTTAATATAATGAACAATAATATAATCAAACTAAAAGATAATAATGTAGATAATTCGCTTTTTTTAATTCACCCCATTGGTGGTAGTGTAAGTTGTTATTATCCCCTGGTTGATAAGCTTCCATCAGATTTTTCTATTTATGCTATACAGTCAAACAGTATAGCTGACACTAGAAAACCATTAGATTCAATTGAAGATTTAGTGAATTATTATAAATCTCTTATTTTATCGATACAACCAAGCGGACCTTACTACTTAGCTGGTTGGTCGTTTGGTGGGATTATTGCATATAGCTTAGCTTATGAACTAATGAAAATACATATGGAGGTTAAATTTGTTTGTTTAATTGATGCTATGTTTTGTTGGGGGAGAGAGGAAAGTCTAGTTAATACTGATTTTTTAATTAATTTGTTTATTTGTGATCTATTTGGACATAAAGAATTCTCAAAAAATAATTTAACTAAAAAAAATAGCACTAACGAAAATGAAAAATTATTACAAGCCTATGAATATTGCTTGGAAAATAGTTTGTTTGATAGTCAAATCAATTTGGAAGTGTTTAGTCGCTTATTTGTAATTTTTAAATCACACAATAAGGCACATATAGAGTTTAACCCTAAACCATATGATTCACCGATATATCATATTATTGCTGATCAAAAGTCAGAGCAAACAGATAAATCAATCGAATTATGGGGATCGCTTACATACAATCAACAGACTTTAAGGGTAACAAATGGAAATCATTATTCTATTTTCTCTAAAAATAATATTGATAGTTTAGCATATGAGTTTAGTAATGTTTGGAAACATGCAGTGAGGACCGTATAATGTGTGGTATATTAGGCGCATATGGCAATAATTTAAATTTTAGCCAAGAAAAAATAATACAAAGCCTAAACAGCTTATCTCACCGCGGACCTGATGATATGAATTATTGGATATCTCTAAACAAAAAAATTATGTTAGGGCATACTAGGCTTCAGGTAATGGGTTCAGAATCTTCAAGTCAGCCTTTGTATAGTTCCAATAAAAGCATTGTTGCAGTTGTAAATGGTGAATTTTATGAATTCGAAAAAATAAGATCGGCTCTCCTTGAAGATGGTTATCAAATCCAAACAGATTCTGATAGTGAAATTCTGATTGCTTTATACCAAAAATATGGTATCTCTTGTTTAGAATATCTAAGGGGAGAATTTTCTTTTTTATTGTGGGATGAAAACAAGAATCAATTGTTTGTGGCAAGGGACCGTTTTGGGATAAAGCCATTGTATTTTACTATTATAAATGAACAATATTACTTTGCTTCCGAGGCGAAGGCTTTATTCTGCCTAGGAGTGATCCCTAAATGGAATGAAGACGTTGTTTATAAAAATAACCATTTATTTTTAATCTCAGCTGAAGAGTCATTTTTTAAAAATATCGAACAGGTCAAGCCAGGTCACTTTCTTGTAGTCAATCAATACGGCTTAGAGCAAAAATTATATTGGGACAGTTCTTTTTCAGATCAAGAGACGGACATTAATCCAGAAAATGAGCAAACTGTAATTGATATCACAACGTCACTTTTAAAAGATTCGATAGGTATAAGACTGAGATCAGATGCGAATGTTGCATGTTACTTAAGTGGAGGAATAGATTCTTCAGCTATATATGGAATGGCAAACGAAATTTCTAATTCTCCATTGAGTGCATTTACAATTAGTTTTGGTGACTTAGATTATGATGAAGCTGATATTGCTAAACGAACAGTTAATCACTTTGGAGGTAATATTGATATTCTTTCAATTGGTGAGTCTGATATCGCTGACTCACTTTCTGATGCAATTTATCACAGTGAAGTAACAATGTTTAATTCTCATGGGGCTGCAAAATACCTTTTAAGCAAACGTGTCAGGGACATGGGGTTCAAAGTAGTTTTAACTGGTGAAGGCGCCGACGAAAGTTTTGGTGGATACTTGTTTTTTGTAAAAGATGTATTAAATAATGTTAACTCGAATCAAAAAACTGAGGAATATCTGAGCCTATTAAATCAAGAAAATAAAGTTTATGGTTCGATGTTTAACAAATGTATAAATGATAATCTGAATCAAGTTAAAAATCTACTTGGATATATTCCATCCTATATGGAGTTTGCACACGTGTTTTCTGAAAAATTTATTCCACTTTGCGATGGTAAATACATCAGCAGATTCAAAGAAAAAGATATTTTTTGTGAATTTATTGATAAAAACTTAAATGATTCACTTAAATCAGCACGATCCAACCTCCATAAAACAATGTATTTATGGTTAAAGTCTCATTTTCCTGCATATATCTTAAATGTTGTAGGTGACAGAATGGAAATGTCTCACTCTATTGAAGGCCGTGTGCCTTTTCTTGACCACAAATTCGTAGAGTATATTCAATCATTGCCTGCGACTATCAAAGTTAAAGGAAATAATGAAAAATATTTACTTAAAGAATGTGTAAGAAAATTTGTAACGGATGAAGTTTACTCTAGACAGAAACAACCATTTGTAGCCCCGCCTTACGATTTAAGTAGAACCTCAAAATTGGGACAGTTAGTATATGATACTTTTCATAGTACCGATTTTAATAGTATTCCTTTTTTTGAACAAGCGGCGGTAATAAATTTCTTAGAGCAAACTCAGACACAAAGCTATGATGAAAAAAAAGATAGTGAAAAGATTATTTTTAATATTCTTAGTTTGTGCCTGTTGCGTGAAAATTTCAATATAAGTATGTAGGATTTAATCTTAAGGAGAATCAGAAGATGTCGAAAATGTCTTATCTTAAGCCGAATGTAAAATTTGAACCTTTAATATGGCGTTGGTATGCTTGGCCTCATTTAATACAGCCACTGACGGCTGGATGTAATGTTTTAGATAGGCATTTAAAGATCATGGAGTCATTTATACAAAGTCCTGAAATTCACGAACAGTCGTTAAAAATCCCTGAAATGATAGGTGGGCCGTTTGCTAATATCCACAAATCTCGAGTTGGTGAAGTTGAATCTCTTTTGAAGAAAACTAATGAGTGGTGTGAGTCGATAATCAATCTGGCTATTGATTATAAAAAGTTTGATATATTTCTACAAGAAAATGCACATGGCTATTCGTTAGATAATTTTTACAAAGAAGCTCCTGTCTCACTTGATGGGATGTTTGAGCTGGTTTATGATGGCAATAATTCACCAAAGATCCGATTGTTTGAGACATTTATATATAAAAATTACTATAATAAAAATAATCAGTGTTGTGTAATGTCATCGATCGAAAATGACAATCGGCCTTTTTTGTTGAGCACACCTAGGTTGGAAGATGAAAATGAATTGGCTATTAATTTAGAATTTTCTAACCCTTTGTATGATAATTTATTTGCAGCAAAATATGAGCCTGTCGATAAATTTAAACTATTTGAAAGTTTAGAAATTCCTACTAGAAAATATAACTATTTTAGTGAATTTTTCTCGGATGAGAAAAGCATTCAAAATAAACCTCATGATTTCTCTGAGCACGAATTAAGAGTTAGATATTTTGGTCATGCAACTATTTTGTTAGAAACAAAAGATTGCTCTATTTTGATAGATCCAATTATTAGCTATAGCTATAATCAAATAATTGATAGATATACATATAATGATTTACCTGAAAAAATTGATTATGTTTTATTAACGCACAATCATCAAGATCATATTCAAATAGAAACATTAATCCAATTACGTCATCGAATTAACTATATTGTTGTTCCATCTAATAATCCTGGATCTATATTTGATCCATCGATGAAACTAATATTACAAAAACTCGGATTCAACCGAGTGATTTCATTAGATGACTTTGAAAGTATACAGCTAAACAATGGAAAAATTTTATCATTACCTTTCCTTGGCGAGCATGCTGACCTTCCAATTTATACGAAAGCAGCATATTGTATTATTTTAGGTAAAAAGAAGTTGCTATTTGCTGCAGATTCGAATAACCTTTGTAAATCTCTGTATTCACAAATATACTCTTTTGTAGGAACTATAGATATATTATTTTTAGGAATGGAGTGCGAGGGTGCACCATTGAGTTGGGTATATGGCCCTCTAACCTCTAAGCGATTGGAAAGAAAAATGGACAACTCAAGAAGACTGTCAGGCTCGAATAGCGATAAAGCTTTAGACGTAGTCAAGCAATTAGGGTCGAAGGAGATCTACGTCTATGCAATGGGTATGGAGCCATGGTTAAGTTATATCATGGGGCTTAGCTATAGTGATGACTCTATTCAAATCCAAGAATCGAATAAATTTATCTCGCGATGCCGACAACAAGGAAAAATTTCAAAGAGATTATATGGTAAAGAAGAATTTACATATTCTGTAAATTAAAAGTTTAATATAATTGTGTATTTAAAAAGGAGAAACCTATGGCACATGAAAATTTTGATACTGGGAGTGAAAAGTCTAAAAAAGTCTCTGGCGACAATTATCTAAGTCCTAGTATTTTACCTGATAGTAGCCATGATATTGATTCATATGTTTATGATAGCTCAGTGGCTTCAGACGAAGTTATTCAGGGTAAATCTACCTCAGAGCATGATGAGAGATTAGCAGAATCAATCAAAAATTTTTTACTAACGGCCATACCTTATATTATTTCAACCGGGGTCACTTCGGGTGGGAACTTTCTTACAGCAAAAATATTATCCTTAGGTGGGCAAACTGATTTAGCAGCCAGTGGGCTAATTACTTCTGTTTTGCTTATTCAACAAGGCTTTTTGTATAGTCCAAATTATGCTGTTGGCATCCTCTCTGCCGAAGGTGTGGGACAGAATAATATTGAGTTGACCAATGCATCAATTCAACATGGTATGACTGTGTCTACAATGTCAAGTATCCCTATGATATTGTCGTCGGCCTTCGTTGGCCCTATTTTGACCTCAATTGGCCAAGAGTCAGATATAGCTGATGTTGCACAAGATTACTTTAATGGTTATTTATGGGGAATATATGCTGATGTTTTCTTGATAGCAACTCAACAACATGCTCTTGCTACAGGACATCAGAATGCGTTATTAGCTTCTACTATATTTGAGAAAGTCTTTAATATATCACTTGGCTACTGCTTGATGGAGGGGAAGCTGGGCTTGCCTGAAATGGGTCCTTATGGAGTGGGGTTAAGTGCATCTATTGCTGCGCTAACAACATTTACTGGTTTAAATGCGTATCTTATTGCGAGAAAGAAAATATCTGTTCCTGATATACTAAATCTTAAAAAAGCTTATACTGAGCGTTTAAGCGTTCTTACTAAGTTGCTAAAGTTTGGTGCGCCAATAAGTATTCAAGTGGGCGTGGAGTTGGCAATTTTAGCACTAATGATGCAGATGTCAGGCTTACTTGGTGAGGATGAGTTGATTGCTGCGGAAGTCGCGTTACAGTATTATGGGTTTATTTTAGTCCCAGTGATTGGAGCGTCACAAGCAGCAGGGGTACTCATCTCTTCAAAAATGGGTTCAGACTTACCTAAAGAAGCGAATCGTTACGCCAATATAGCTTATACTGGAGTTATTATACCTCAGACAATAGCAATTGCTATGTGTTTAGCTTATAAGCCATTAACAGATTTCTTTCTGAATTCGCCAGATGGTGAGCCAAGCGATCAAGATGAAATTTTACAGCAAGTATTGGCTATTTTTATTATTAATGCATTTGCTATTTCTTTTGACTATACAAGAAATGTAAGTATTGGTGCACTACGCGGGTTATTTGATACAGCTGTGCCAATGGGCGTTAATACAACTTTATCAATCCTGAATTTAGCCGGTTCTTACCTTGCAGGTATTACATTGGGGTATGGTAATATTGGAATATACTCAGTTAAAGCATTATCAATTGCAGGAATCGCAGCTATTCTAACCCCACGATGGATCTTAAAAATTCGTAAGCAATTAAATAAAGATATTCAGGCAAATGAAAAAGATTTGTTAGTTAAAGTTGAAGAATATGATGAGGGTACTGATGATTTTGCTCCTCTAGAAGAATCCAGTAAGCTTTCAAGTAATTATAATACTTTTTGGAATAAAAAATCTGCAAATAAGCATAGTTCAAACTTTCAAGTAGACGAAGAAAAAAAGCCTAAAAGTTTGTGCAATCTATTGTAAAATAAATATTTTTAAAAATAATAGTTAAAAAGGTATATTATGAAGAAAGTAGAATATATAGAAGTGGAAAAAGTAAGTCATTTGATTCCAGGTGACTTACCAAACAAAGCTGTACTTGATGCAATATTTTTAGGTAAAGCTTTTGCTGATATGTGGGTAGACGATGATACTGAACCGTCTATGATTTTTGTGAACACTAAATCCTTGTTTAGTTTCGCTCTGGGAGAAATATCAGAGGCATCTATGCTGAAAATATTTCAAGAAATTCAAATTAATTCACCTTTTTATCTTTATATTGATAAAAGTCATTATTCTCTTTTACCAGTGATACATAAAAAATTCACAAAAATGTTACAGTTTAAATTGACATACCCAGAAAAATTAAATGATCTTCAAAGCCTACCTCCTGGGTTTTCGCTAAAAAAAATAGATGATGAAAATTTTAACCGATGCCAATGGTATGACCTTATGGTTAAAATATTTGGCAGCGAAAAAGATTACCTTAGATATGCAAAAGGATACTGTATTTATAATAAAGGTAAAATTGTAAGTGAAGCCCATACTGGTTATATTTCAAAAAACATGTTTGAGATTGCAACTATTACCGACGAAAAATATAGGAGAAAAAATTTATCAAGTCACGTAAATGCAAGTTTAATAACATGTGCAAAAAATAGTGGGTTCACCCCTATTTGGAGTTGTGAGGAAAGTAATATTGCTTCAACTTCACTCGCGAAAAAATTAGGTTTTATGGTTGATAGGAAATATTCACTAGTAAGTTTGCATTGATTATCTTATCAAATAATAGATTATAGGGGTTGGTATGAGTAGTTATATTCTTGGTTTGTCTGCATATTTTCATGACAGTTCTGCGGCCATATTGAAAGATGGTGAAGTGATTGCTGCAGCTCAAGAAGAGAGATTCACACGTGTAAAACATGATTCTAGCTTTCCGTATAACGCTATTTGTTTTTGTCTAGAAGAAGCAAATATATATTTAGATGAAGTTGAGTATATCGTTTTTTACGATAAGCCTATTTTGAAATTTGATAGGATATTATCTAATTTTTTAAATTATGCACCTTTAGGAGTTTTTAATTTTGTTAAAACAATACCTGTATACTTAAATAAGCTTTTTGTATCTCATAATATAAAAAATGAATTAAAAGATTTAGGATATAATAAACTCCCAAAAATTTTATACGCAGAACACCACGAATCACATGCAGCAGCGGCTTTTTTTCCTAGTCCCTATTCACAGGCGGCTATATTATGTGTTGATGGCGTTGGTGAATGGGCAACAACAACAGCGTGGGTAGGAGATAATAATAAAATTCAATTACTATGGCAAATTAATTATCCACACTCTTTGGGATTGCTTTATAGTGCTTTTACATTTTTTATAGGTTTTAAAGTTAACTCTGGTGAATATAAACTTATGGGATTGGCACCATATGGTGATCCAATTTACGTTGATATTATAGAGAATAATTTAATTAATATTAAGTCTGATGGTTCATTCATGTTGAATTTAAAATTTTTCGATTACATGAAAGGAAACAGTATGGTAAATCATCGCTTTGAAAAATTATTTGGGATCAAAGCTCGAAAGCCCTCTGATGATATTAAACAAATACATATGGACATAGCCAGTTCGATTCAAAAAGTTACAGAGAACGTTATCACTAAACTTGTGAATACTTTATCAAAAGATCCTTTAGTCAATACGAAGAATTTATGTCTTGCCGGTGGAGTTGCTTTAAACTGCGTTGCGAATTCCAAGATACTAAAAAACACTCCATTTGAAAATACTTGGATCCAACCTGCTGCAGGTGATGCTGGTAGCGGTCTAGGAGCAGCTTATCTTGCTTGGCATCACTATAAAAATGAGCCGAGATATTCTGATGAGCTTTATGATAAAATGAAGGGTGCATATTTAGGGCCGCATTATTCTAATAGTCAAATTAATAATGCTTTGCAAAAACTAGATGCAATTTTTGAGTATTATGAGCAAAATGAATTAGTTAAACGAGCAGCAGAATGTATCGCTTCAAATGCTGTGGTTGGATGGTTTCAAGGACCTATGGAATTTGGTCCTAGAGCGTTGGGAAATCGGTCAATTTTAGGGAACCCGACAAAGCTCGAAAATCAAAGCTTTATCAACCTGAAAATAAAGTATCGCGAATCTTTTCGCCCTTTTGCTCCAGCTGTGATTACAGAAAAACAGCATGAATACTTTGAATTAACTAATAAAAGTCCTTATATGCTTTTAGTCAGTGACGTTGCTAAAAAGCAGCTCGTTGATACAAAAGAAGCTAAAGGTTTGAAGGGTCTAGATAAATTATATTCGAAGCGCTCTTCTATTCCAGCAGTTACCCACATTGATAATTCTGCACGTGTGCAAACGGTAATGAAAGAGACTAATCCATTATTTTATCAGCTTATAGTTGAATTTGAAAAACAATCTGGTTGTCCTGTTGTCATCAACACGTCATTTAATGTTAGAGGTGAGCCAGTCGTATGCACTCCTGAAGATGCTTATAAATGTTTCATGATGACAGATATGGATTACCTTGTGATAGGTAACTATTTTCTTGCTAAAAGTGAGCAAAAAAACAAGGAAATCTATCAAGGAATGCATGAAAATTTTGAGCTAGATTAGAGATCGATTTGTTAAATTATATTTAAGTGAGAGATTAAGTGAAAATGTTAAAAAATGGGTTTTTGATCATAATTTTAACTGTTATATTTTTTACCATAATTACTCCTTTGGGATTAATTCGTAGACTATTTATTCCAAATGAAGTAAAAAGTAAAGATACTTTTTTATTAACGAGTGATTCATCAACTTTAAATAATATGGAGAAGCTATTTTGAAGAGCATGATTTTAGAGATTTTAAGGTACGGGCGCAGGAAAAAGAGCTTTTTATTTATGTTGGTTTCACTGATTTTAATTTGTCTAAAGCCATTAGTTGCTAAGCATATACCCCAACAGAAAAATATAAAGATGTATACATTTTTTTAATAAATATTTTATGCTTATTGTTAATAAACAAATTTAACATATGGAGATAATATGAGCAATTTTAAATACGTTCTAATTTTTATCGGGATTACTTTATCAGTTGTTATGGTGGATATTGATATGACCGCAATGAATATCGCGATTCCAATGATAGCCAAAGATATAGGTATTTCAATATATGGTGAGCAGTGGATCATCAATGGCTATCTTATTGCAGCGGCATCATGTATGGCGCTAGGTGGTATCGTTGGTGATCGTTTTGGCCACAAATTTATATTTTTATGGGGGCTGGTTGGTTTTGCTTTAGCTTCGCTACTTGCAGCGTTTTCGAATACTGAAGTGGTGTTAATTTCTGCAAGAATCGCGCAAGGTTTCGCTGTTGGGTTCACTTTTCCACTGAGCATGTCACTTATTAAAATAGCTTTTCCTGAGAATAAGCAAAGCATTATGGTCAGTGCTTTGATTGCTATAGCGGGAGTTTCCCAAGCACTAGGCCCCACTTTTGGTGGATTAGTCGTTACCTTCCTAGATTGGAGATGGTTATTTTGGGTTAATTTACCGTTGTGCTTGGCTTCTTTCTTCCTAGTGAGTTTGATTAAAAATGTCGATCTTTTCAAGACTCAAAAG
>Ga0100380_10002741_pt1 | contig 18893 bp, 16 predicted proteins | sample CryGeymeta201504_FD_80417 | JGI IMG/M metagenome (GOLD analysis project Ga0100380, IMG submission 80417) | Groundwater microbial communities from Crystal Geyser aquifers in Utah, USA - Crystal Geyser metaG 2015-04 | ecosystem: Environmental > Aquatic > Deep subsurface > Groundwater | place... | reverse complement strand
TCGTTGCCGGTCCACCTAAGTTGTGAAGGGTTCAAAACGTCTTCCACGTAAGCAATACTTAAGGGAGCAAAGCAACTTCCTCAACTTCCAACTTCCATACTTTTTATCCAAATCCTCCCATTATCGATCATGATGATGACTTTATGAGAACCCGATAAAAACAAGAGGGAGTACGTACTAGCGTACTTTAGTTGATAGTACTCCGGAGGAGTACTAGTAGTACCTGGTAGTCGAGTGATAACTCAACCAGGTCATTAAACCAGCAACCAGCGTGAGCAATTTCGAGACGACTAGACCTAAGATCTAGAGATTGGGCATTTTTGGCGTCAACAGAAGATACCCCAGCAGGATCGTTGAAACTTGAAACCCAGAACCATCTGTTTGAGCTTTTGGGAAGCTCGATTTGCACCCTTCTCATTTCATCAAATCATTTTTTTCTCTCTGGCATCTAATTATTATTACCATAAAAACAAAGCAAAATACTATTAACACCACTAACATTTACGAGTACTCAATAAATACCAAAATCAACATGTCTGACAAATTCGACTATCTCAACGACTTGCGAGCCAAGTACAGCCACCAACCTACCTTCCTTCAAGCCGTCGAAGAGATGGCCGTGTCCGTACACCCCCTTTTTGAAGACGAAAAGAATGGATCCTTTTACAAGCGAGCTTTCTTGGCCATGACAGAACCTGAGAGGACTATGTCCTTTCGCGTTAGCTGGGAGGATGATCAAGGCAATATGCACTACAACAGAGGCTGGCGCGTCGGGTTCAGCAGTGTGCTGGGACCTTACAAGGGTACGTGAATATGAGGTTGTACATAAACAATTGTTTGCATGCAGTATGATAGTGATTTCGTGCACTCAACGTATTGTGTCCATTCTAATTATTCGGATTCCTGCCTCAGGAGGACTCAGGTTTCATCCCTCTGTAGATGAAGGAATCTTGAAGTTTCTAGGCTTCGAACAAGTCTTTAAGAATGCCTTGACAGGTCTAGCCATGGGTGGAGCTAAGGGTGGATCTGATTTTGACCCCAAAGGCAAGAGTGATAGAGAAATACGCAGGTTTTGCCAGGCTTTCATGTCTGAGCTCTTTCGATACCTGCATCCATCCACTGACGTGCCTGCGGGTGACATTGGAGTCGGAGGCCGGGAGATCGGATACCTTTATGGACAGTATAAGGTACAGTATGCATTGTTGAATGATAGTGTTGAAACATTCGCAATATACGGTAGTTATGATCTCACAAAGAATCCTATTTGCATACTAAACCTGAACCTACTCATATTTGCAGAGATTGTCAAACAAACACGGTGAAGGTGTGTTGACAGGTAAATCTCTGAATTTTGGAGGCAGCCCGTTGCGTCCCGAGGCTACAGGCTACGGAACCGTTTACATGGCCAAGCTGGCAATGGAGAAGAAACTCAATCGCAGCCTGGACGGCATGCGATGTGCTGTCTCAGGAAGCGGAAATGTTGCTCAATTTGCTGCAGAGAAATTGATTGAATTCAATGCCAAGGTCATTACCGTAAGCGACTCCAACGGCGTGCTTATCTTTGATGATGGCATGACAACAGAAGACTTGGAAAAGATCATGGAGTGCAAGAATGTCCAACGCGATCGTCTCAAGTCTTTGGATGGCAAAGTCAAGGGACGCTACGTGGATGGAGAGTCCCCTTGGTCTTTGGAGGAAAAATATGATCTAGCTTTGCCATGTGCCACGCAAAATGAAATCAATGGAGATTCCGCCAAGCGTCTTTTGAAAAATGGACTCATCGGCGTGTTCGAGGGTGCCAATCTCCCAACAAATACTGAAGCTCAACAGATCATTCGAGATAAAAAGGACGTGATCTATGTTCCTGGAAAAGCCAGCAATGCTGGTGGTGTCGGAGTAAGCGGCTTGGAGATGTCTCAAAATGCCCAGCGCTTGACCTGGACGGAAGAAAAAATTGACGACAAGTTACAAACTATGATGGAAAACATTTATACTCAAATGGAAAATGCCGCGGGCGAAGATGGAACCCTTGAGGAGGGTGCCAACAGGGCTGGCTTTATCAAGGTTGCAGAAGCAATGCAGGAACTTGGTTGGGTCTAAAGAGAGGACCGGAAAGGACGTGGAAAATCTTTATGAGGGTGTGTCTGTCAGTGAAAACTGCGAATGATTGTGCATCTATTGCCTACCGTCAAAGTTGCACATTTGCCTACCGTCAAAGTTGCACATGTGGAAAATGAACTAAATGAGGTCTACTCTATTTATGAACATTAATAGCTTACCCATCCAACGGGGAAAAGAAGAAGAACTATTGGTTGCCCTTCGGATTGTCATAACAAAGCTCTACCTTACAATAGCACTGTAGTACTTTCAAACTTTCGATCATTACTTTCGAATCTGCTCGTAGTTTTTGTAGTGGCCAGAGTTTATCTATCCTATATTCCGAGTACCAGGTAGGGTTCTTCAATGGGCAAAACGATAAAGAATAACGACAACAACATTATTTCGTTACTGTATTTTTTGAAGAGATAAAAAACTCCAGTATCCTCATTGTAGATTTAACTGGCCCGGGTGGATGCATATTACCTTCCAGGTGGCATTAATAATGAACCTATATCCAACAGCGTCACGAAGAGGTAATACGATAGACAACTGTTTGTTGCCCCTCGGATTGCAAAGCTACTAGCACCGTAGCACTTTCAACTTTCAAACATTCTCTCTTACATCATTACCTTCAAACCTGCTTGTACCTCTTGTAGTGACGAGAGTGTTATTTGACTGTGGCTAATCTTTCCGATCAACTGTGAAGTAAATATAAATGCACTTGCACTGTGATAGATCGAAGACGAGTCAATACAGGAGGGGACGATTGATGGTAAATGGTATTGATTCTGTGACCTGTGACCCAAAAGCCAATAAAGAATTGAAACGAACCTGAGGACGCCGTTTCCTATCCCAGCTACGACTTTTTTTAGAAAGCAGAGATATTCATAAACCAGGCACAACTCGGTCAGAAGATCTACACGCGCATTCATACATACATGCATACGAGGACCGTATCATCGCAGGCCTCGACAAAAGAATAATATTATCATCATTACGAAAACCAACAACTACTGCAAATAACTCAAAATGATTGACATTACAAGTTTCTTAATGCGATGGTTCTTCCTGTGTAATTTGATACGCGACGCTGAAATACAAATGCTTCCGTATTCGCCTTCATATGTGCCACAGCAACCGAGCATCCAGCAACACCAAAGCATCGTGCCACAAGATCTGAATCATCCACACCATCACCAACAACAGGCAAATGAACATCTGTCAGAGGCCCCGCCTCCAGCACCTGTATCTCATTACGAAAACCCGGAAGAGGAATGGCGAGACCACTGTCTGCGAGGAATCTTATCATATCCGCCCGGAACCCAGCGCCTGTTGGTTATGGATGCCATGAGAGCGGATTTGGTCCAGCAACTGAGTCACTACTTACGGCACGTCGACTCGACGTTACAGAGGATACGAGATTTTTCCTTTCGCAGACGTAGCAGCCCAGAACAATCCACTAAAAAATTTGCCACTGATGATCCATATCTTGATACAGATACGAATATTGTCCACTCGTTTGAACAAGGGATAGAGTCGAACAATGCAACTTCTAAAAAAGCCGAGCCTTCTGTTTTGGTCGTATCTAGAGATTCTGTCCGACAGCAAAGTAACTTTGGAGATTCTTTGGCAGTTACGCAGGAGGAAATCGAAGTGAATCGGCAATCGCTGCGACATATCCGAGAATGCTTGCCTCAGCTTGTGGCTGCCGTACTCAAGTCGCCGCACCCCTTTGACCCGAACCTTGTGGACCCAGTACGAAAGTTGCGGCAATTGATAATATCTCGCTGTCAATCAGACCCCAGTTGGGGCATCGAGACGTGTTGGCTTTTGGAGGCAGAGGTGGGGCGAGCCTGGAAGTCTCTTTTTGAGCACAGACAGCAGACTGGGAGGCGATTAATTGTAGTGCTCCAGGCTGACAAAGCGGCCGTTCTTGCTAAAATAGGATCGGAAAAGCGAGAAGCCTTTGATTTATTACAAGATGCGGAACGAGTCACCGCTTATGGTTATTCGGATGATACTGGGACCAAACCTCCATCAAGTATCAGTTTATTGCGGTGCAGCCACTTTGGTGATACAATGCATTTTATCGACCGCCTTACCAAAATCTCATCGGACCTGCGTATGGTGCCAGCTCTCCAACGAAATGTACGTGCTACCATCTCTTTTGTCTGTCCGGTGGGATTCTTACTACTTGAATGCTCTGACCTCTGACGTTCTTTCTCTCTTCTACAGGCTTACTTGCAAGAGTCTTTGTACGAGATGAATAGGCGTCTACGCAGACGTATGGTAACACGGGGTGAAATCAGCCTGGACGTTGAAGACGGTCTCGGACCATATGATTGGCCGCAGATCGGCGATGTTACTCTCGATACGTTGAAGCATTCTGTTCACTTTCCACTGATACCAAATGTAAGTCTTTGCTTTACATTTGTTGGAATATGATTGGTGATGTCGGAACAATAATTCACAGTTGATGTGATCTCTAACTTTGCGATTCAATCGATAAATAATGGAAATTAACATTTTGTTGGCCGCAGCAAGGAACATGGCCAACCGGATCTATAGGCGAGGCTGAAGGAGAAACAGAGGGCGGGGTTATGCAGATTCTTAATATTGTTGTACCAGAGACCCGTATTCTGGCATCAAGGGAGCGTTGTCCTTACCTGGTAAGACTCGAAGTCGTTGAAACTGGATTGGATGGCAGTGATGCTCGGCTGTATACTGGCGGTGCACCGCGACTCGGATTGACGATTGAGGAAGCCCTTGCCATGGAATCATCATTGAATGACACGACGAATGAAAGAAAACACCAACGTTGCGAAATTCCAGCAGAATTGCAAAGTGCAGGTGGGAATGTTACAGCAGGAGCTAACACTCGCGATTTACCGCGTGGAGGCTGGCAAGCGGAAAGCGGCGAAGCCGATTACATTGAAGGCAATACATACGATACTGTCCTCGAACAACAATACGAACAACTGCACCAAAATATGCAAAATGCGCTGCCAGTGCCCCATGCGTCTCGGGCTATCAACGCCAACAGGTAAGCTTTAAAATGTAAAAAATTGGCTGCAGATTTGTTTCCGGCTTTACCAACAATCTTTTTCTATCTCGTAGACCACCGTTGACAGCAGGAGAGGACCTCTTGGATCGAGTTTATGGAAAACCATGGAAGGAAATATGCGATGAGGTGCGGAAGATTTCACCGTACGGACATGTGAACGGCTGGAGGTTAGCCTCCTTCATTCTGAAAGCAGGCGAGGATATCCGAAGAGAAGCTCTAGTGATGCAAATGATATCCAAATTCAGGGACTGGTTTGAAGCCGAAATCCCAGCAGAGAGGCGTCCTTATTTGCGCCCGTATACAATAATGTGCGTCGGTGGCGATGCTGGACTAATTGAATGCCTTACTGACTCAAAAAGCCTTGACGAGGTTAAGAAAACAACCGATGGATTTATTTCCCTCAGAGACTACTTTGTGCGCGCCTATGGTCCACCGCAGCGAAGAAGACCCATACAGCCGCCTCCTGTTGGGTCAACGCCAATAAACGGCCAATCACCGCAACAAAATCCTCAGCAGGATCGCGTGGTATACTCTTCTCAGTCTCAGTCTTATGCACAAACCATAGCGCAGGAATCAGCTCAACCGCTAGCTACTCGTCTAGCTAACTTGACGTTTGAAGAAGCCCAAGATAATTTTCTGCGATCGCTGGTCGGCTACAGTTTAGTATGCTACATTCTGCAGATCAAAGATAGACACAATGCCAATATATTGATGGACCGCGAAGGCCACATCATGCATATCGATTTTGGTTATGTCATGGGCGATACGCCACGAATGGGCAAAGTTCCTCTTTTCAGTGAAAGAGCGCCCTTCAAACTTAGCGGGGAATTAATGGAAGTACTTGGCGGGTGGAATGTTCGAAATGGTGGCTTAGGTGTTAAGTTTTGCAGTATGTTCGAAGAGGCATTTGCTTGCGCTTCCAACCACAGCGATGAACTTGCGAGTTTGGTGGAAGGTATCATGCTCACACTGACAGACAATCCCACCGCGGCTCGTATGCACGCCAATGGTGTCCGGACACGCCTTCGCATGCGAGGCCCCCCTGGATCCCGTGTTCAAAAGATGTTCATCAAGGACCTTGTCGATATGGCCTTGACAAGCTGGGGGACATCGACATATGACTGGCTGCAAAAGAACATGAACGGCTACCAGTAATATTTAAGGTTGGGTTTCCTCTGTGTCCAAATTACTACTAGTAGCTACGTAGAGAAGCAGTTACCATTAAGTAGTACTCTACTCGTATGAGTAGCCTTTTTTGGAATATTCGAATAGCTGCTACCACCAAAGTAGGGCTTTTGCAATCTTGAGTTTGAGGAATCCAAAACTCGAGATTTTTCTAAATTTTACTACTAGATTCCACTGGTGGATATTGAATGCCTGTAATAACTGAGTAATGAGTACAGAACAACTGGCGAAGAAAGTACCTGGTACTACTACTAGTAGTAGAGCCTAGATGCCGAGACTTGTCAACCTCCGCTTCACAATACTCGGATGCAACGAATGATTCAGCCGCAGCTTCATCATCTTCTTCCCCTTGTTCTTCAAAAACTTGTGCAGCTTCTTTTACATGTTCCTGTTGCCTCTTTTTCTTTCTTTCTCTTCTTCGGGCAGCCTAGTAATACCCATTAGCATTATTCCCCTCTACTACTAGACTACCAAAGCTACTACTCTCTGCTACTACTGCCACAGCTACTGTAGAGTGGTACTACTAGTAGACTGCTGCAGTAGAAGTCAAGTGAAGAAGTAGGACAGGTATGATTTATTTATTCGCACATTTTTTTCACTGCGAGGAGTGCTCCACCACCACGACTTAAATTCTGCAGTAGAGATAGGTATTCGGCACTGTCACGATTCATCTCCACGGCACCCCAGGCATAGCTTCTTTACTGGCTCTCGTAGAGTTCTACACACTCCCGTCTGTGCGCTGAAAGTTTGTCAGCTCATCACACTACCAGGTACTACAGCATTCTGCTTTCTCCATAATACTACCAGGTACACTAGACTACTGTTAGTTCCCTACTACTAGTAGTAGTAGTACGTTGTGCTCGGTGTGGCTGCTTTGGGATCAACAACATTATGTAATAATAAACCAAAACAGAACCTTAATTAACGAATAATTACTTGCATGTGCCTCCGAGATAACGTAACAGTCATGTCGGAACAGGAAAAGGATATCACACATGATGAAAAAAACAGCACCATGGAAGATGAGGAGGAGGAGGAAGAGGAGAAGAAGGGAGAAGACTCTACCTCGGACACCAAAACCAATGGAGAAGACAAAACAGATGGTGAAAACGAAGCCACCGAGGGAGACGAAGAGAAGAAAGGGCCCAAGGTGGATCCAAAAGATTGGCCTCTGAGAGGCATTAAGGATCCTAGTGACAACGATGTCTTGTTTGGACGAGGAGGTAAGAAGTCTCCACGGTGCGTTGTTCGGTAGTTTCTGGATTTCATGCTGACAACTTATCCACTTTTTTGTTCGTTTAAACTTGTTTACAGGGGGAACGAACCACGCAAAAGGTAACAATACATTTGAGTGTTGGTGTTGAGTTATTTTGTCCATAATATACATTTCTCACATCCCACCTGTTGTTCCCAAAGGAAATAAGAGATATCGCAAAATGGTAGAGGACCGAAAGCTGGAATATGTCAACAGTAAGCGTCTTGATAAGCCTTTAGTGGCATTGGAAATTATTCGCCTTTGGCGGGCCCAAGATCCTCCTGGTCGTTTCTTGAAATTAGACAGCAATGGAACATGGTAGGTTGTAGGTTTGGTCTTTTTGGAGAACGAGAAACTTTTTTGAAGGCTGCACTTTTGTAATCTTCTTTTCGTGGTAAACATGTTTCCTCACTCATTGTTTGATCCCCCCAAAATTGCATGGTCTATAAACAGGTCTGATGTTGGAGATAAAAAAGGTAAGCGAATGTGAATTCGGTATATCATTTTTTAAATGTGCTTGGCAATTCCGATCGCGCAGTATTACCATGATTTCTTACAGAAAATTTTAAAAACCGGATAACAATCATTAGCGAGAGAAAAGACAAGCCAGGCTTTACGAGAAAAAGCTCCTTTGATTCGAAAACAGCAAGAAGAGGAAAAATTGGGCATTGACGATAGTGACGTGAAGGACCAATCTACTAAGAATACACGATTTGCCGAGGGCACAACAAAGGAATCCAAAGGAGGGATAAAGAAAGCTGTACTTGCTCGAGATCACAGTTTAGGACGAGAGTATCTGCAGGCGGGAGAAACTATGAATTTGGAGGGATTTTCCTGGAGAGATCCACTGGATCCTAACCGTACTAGTAGCACAGGGAGCTTACCACCGCCTGCTGGATATCCAATACACAGCGGCAGTGTAGGAATGGCTCCTCCAGAACGCATGGGTAGCGGGCGTGCGAGCAGCGGAAGTATGAGTAGCATGGGAATGCCTCCACCTCAATACAGAGTTCCTAGTCAGGGCGCAATGCCACCAGGACCACCGCCGCCGGGAGGTTACCCTTATCGAACAGCGACGGAAGAGTATGGCCAACAACCTCCAATGCCAGGCTACAGCGGATATGGCCCGCATGTCCGAACAGGAAGTTGGGCCCACAATGCTGCCCATGCCATGCCAATTCCCCGTGAGCATAGCCTGTCGCAGAATCCATTGCGGAATGCTTCGGCGACACATACGGCCCCCCTTGATGCGTTTGGCGGAGCAGGACGTTCTGGATCTGGATATTGGGGTGGGCCACCTCCTCCTCCACCCCAGCAGCCTTATGGTAGCCAATACCGGCAGCCAAGTGGACCCCGCCCTCACCCACCGCCGCATAACTACAATCCACCAGTTCCGTCCTACCCCATGATGCAAGCGCCGCCACAGGCTACCAGTTCTTCGCGACCATACGCTGTGGACGTCGCGATTGCTCAAAGCTGGTCTGGTAATAGCGATGAGGACATTTCAAAAATGTATGAGCCCAAACCACAAACAAAGCAACAGCCATCCGGTGGTTTCCACGTAGTCGGGTTTGATGATGACAGAGTTGACCAGTCAGATTTGCCTCGGCCTGACATTGTGAAACGAATGACGTCTAATCAGAATGAGACACCTGAAACCAAGAAAGATTTGGTCGGAATAGATCGTTCCGTAAAACGCTGTGCTTTAAACCGCGACAGCAGTCTTGCGTCAAATCGTCTCAAGAAGCAGCAATTCCCAGATCAATTCAAAAACGGAAAATTTGATCCTGTCCAAGAAATGAACACACTCGCCAGCACCATGGAGCAGAGTAGTCTTGGCGCGACAAAACCCGCGGCAAATTTTTTTGGTGCGGAAGGACGATCTACGTAAGTTGTCGTTTTCGTTGCCCCTGTTGTTAATGTTGTTTTTCTTCCTTTTTTGCTCTCTCACGCTTTGTCGTCTTTCAGAACCATTGAAAGACTAGCTGCGGATATGATGACCAAACCTTTAGCCATCAATGAAACTAGCCGCGTGAGCACAATTGAAGCTCTGGAGTTGGATGACCTAGAGACTGATCCTGCAATTGCTCAGAATGGTGACACTGCGTCTATTCCAAAACCGTCGGCATTGGGCGCGAACAACCGAGTGAGGTATGCTGAGAAGGTTACTCTTAATTGACTTTTTTGACCAATTCATCCAAGTCTCACTTGATTTACATCTCCTCTCACGATTCTTCAGCACTATGGATGCTTGTCTTGCTGAACTCGAAGAAGTGACTGCCAAACCAATGGCTTTAACGGGTTCTGACCGAGTATCGACGAGGGATTTTCTCGATCTTGGAGCTGAACCACTTTCGGAAGTTGATTTTGAAAAACTGCACGAAGAGGCTGTCTAGAATCGATGACTGGGATTTCGAATGATGGTATTAGCAGTGTGTAGATGTATTTTTGATAGAATGGTTTTTTGAAGCACCACTCAAGCAACGTAAAGGATCATTTTCTCGATCTCGGAGCTGAACCACTTTCGGAAGTTGATTTTGAAAAATCTGCACGAAGAGGCTGTCTAGAATCGATGACTGGGATTTCGAATGATGGTATTAGCAGTGTGCAGATGTATTTTTGATAGAATGGTTTTTTGAAGCACCACTCAAGCAACGTTAAGGATCGCTCTTCTTGTAATTAGATTCTATGTTAAACATTGAAATTTTTCACCATTAGTAAAAAGCGGTCAGCAGGGTGGCGGGGGAGGCGGTGGGGCACCTGGAGCAGGAGCTGAGGGTTCTAAGCCAGCTCCCATAGCTCCACCCATGGCCATGCCAAAATCACCGCCATCGTCCTTATCCGCGAACAAATTCATGTCGTATGAAGGCACCAGCCTTTGGGCGACCTTCAAACCCGATCCAACCGACGAAAACGACGAGGGGTCAATAGCATTGACACTAGTACCCGGTTTTGCAAACCCCATATCAGTTGTCAACCCAGACGAGGAAGCTATGGGCGCGACACCATTGGACGCAGGTCCAGCGATAGACCCGAAAGTCGATTGTCCAAGGAGCCGGTTCTCGGACTCTTTTGCACTTAATTTGTAGGAACTGTTGACTGTATTTGGAACTTCCATTGAGTCCAACGCCGCAAATCGATCCGAATTTGAGCTCATGATAAGATTTCCCATATTTGCGGCAGCTGCTACTTTCGCAGGCGGTTCGGCAATGTTCTGTAGTGACGAGACATTTTCAGAAACATTTAAGCCCAGCAAGGAGTTTGCTATTCCTCCAACGGCATCGTTACCGACCGATCTGGCAGGTACAAATGGATCAGTAGATGCTTTTGCTAACGTCGCTCCAAAGTCAAGTAGACCGCTTCCAGATGAAGTAGGAGCGGCATGGAGATGAATCGAAACTGTATCTGACGTGGCGGTTGTTCCAAAAAAGTCGGCAGTACCTCCGCCACCCATGTCTCCGAGTAAATCCACCTCTTTGATAGCAGCTTCAGCTCGTGGCTGCGACATTTCAGAAGAAAAATCGAGTAAATCCCCCGAGCCTGCGGTTCCTTGCTGTGGATTGACGCCAAGTAAATCATTGTTTTTGTTGGCTTTTGAGTTTGCTGCTTGTCTTGAAGATGGAGGTGCATAATCCGAAAAGTCAGATAGATTTGGTAAAGCGTAATCGCCAGTTTTTCCTTCATCTTTGAATTTTCGATTGGCAATTTCAGCCTGTTTGATCATTTCTTCCAGACCATGGGCGGCTCCTACTACACTTTTGCCATCTCTGGACGCATACCCAGCACCAAACCCACCAGATTCACTGGCGAGATTGCTTTTCGTGTGCAACTTATATTGCTCTTCAATGCGTTTCTGTAGCATGAAGTGGCGTACATCATCGGATACGAAAGCGACGGCATCGCTGCCCACTGGTACTAAGGAATTTGGATCGGCTTTGGAATTTCTGAGCTCTCGCAATTTTGCGGTATCAACCATCAGAGGGTACACCTTTTGTGCAGCTTCGCGAACTGGAAATCCCTTGTCAACGCCACCACCTTTGAGACTATGAAAAAATGCAGCAGCCCCTTGCTTCTTCTGGGCCATCAAAACGGTGTTGTACTCAAGCAGAGCCTCCACACCCCGTTGAAGAGCAATCGCGCTATTTACGCATTTTTCTGAGCCATAAATCAATATGTGCCTGGTAACGACAAGGGATTTTTGAAGAGTTAGGACGGAATGATCCAAGGGGCTTCTTTGTAATTCCTCGAGCATTTCGAATATTTCATCGCAGACATCATCGCCATAACTTAAGGAAGCAATTCGATTGAGTTCAAAAGAGCTCAGGACATGGACATTCTCGTTGAACAAGACATCTCCAAGCTGCTTCTGAGCGGGTGTTCGGGCGCTTGTTTGCCAGCCAAACATGCTTAATCTTCCTACAGAACCCTCAATACGACCTTTGTATTATTAAATATGAGAACTACAATTGCGACCAGAGAACGGCTTGGTCTGGTAATAAAAATACTGATGAATTACGAGCACTCTTAGCCCGGTCACAGTATTTCGCAAGAATTGGAAAAATGTGCGTCTACATTCATGACGCAACAACATTATTGTTCGTATTATTATCAATGTTGATCTCGTCAAACAGCGCCTCCCGTGTAAACAAACAAACGAAAAAAGGTTCTACGAGACAGACCGATGGCCGTGGCCCGAACCATAGGAGGTGAATCCTCCTACAGCCGTATTCTTTTATTATTTGAATTTTAACTTTGCTGAATTTGCTAAGGTCTTCCTCTTTTTCTGGTAAATTCGAAACAAAGAACTTTGAGAACGTTTAGCCAACATATAGACTCCTGTCGATCACGGGAGGAATGGCTCTGATTTGAGTGCCAAGTTCCTGTTCGACTCGTCGCAGTGACTCCTTGTCTGCTTGGGTTATCAAGTTGACCGCTAGTCCCAAGTGTCCGAACCGACCAGATCGACCAATTCGGTGCAGGTACGTCTCACTCGTTTTAGGAAAGTCAAAATTAATGACCACGTTCACAGATTGAATGTCAATTCCACGAGTGAATAAATCTGCAAATCAGGAGAAATTATGGGGTGGACATGTAATGATCAGGACATGCGAGACAAGAACAAAAAATATCTCATACATCCCTTGAGAAGCAGGCTGCAAACTTACCTGAAGTAACCAAATGCCGAGTGGCTCCGTTACGAAATTCGTGAAAGACACGATTTCGGTTCGCCTGTTGCATTTTCGCGTGAATGTAATAACACGAATACCCGAGTTCCGTAATCTTTTTGGCCAGCAATTCCACACGGTTGACCGAGTTGCAAAAGATAATGCTCTGATTAATCTCAAGCTTAGAAAATAACGTATTCAGACAATGCACCTTTTGTCGCTCTTCCACGTAGGCGTAGAACTGAGTGATACCTCGCAGAGTCAGCTCGTCCATGAGGTTGATGCTATAAGCGTTCGGTACGAATTTCTTGCAAAAGGACTTGACCGTGACGGGAAACGTCGCACTGAACAAACAGATCTGGTGTTCATCGTGGCATAGGCCGATGATCTGCTCTAGTACTGGTTGGAACTCGGGAGAAAGAAGCTTGTCCGCTTCGTCCATTATAATGGTTTTGCAATTGGTAAGGTCGGCAACTTTTTTGCTGGCAAGATCCAAGATTCTTCCTGGTGTTGCGACAATGATATGGATCGTGTTGTAAAGACGCATGATATCGTCCTTAAGTGATGTTCCACCAGTGGTCACCATACACTGTACGCCCATGTGTTTGCCAATCTCCTTGACAATGGCGGAGGTTTGCAGGGCGAGCTCTCGTGTCGGAATAAGGATGAGCACTTGGATGTGCTTTGCGGTAGTGTCCGTCTTTTCTAGACATGGAATAATATAGGCTGCCGTTTTTCCGGTTCCATTCTTTGCCCGAGCCAGCACATTTCGGTTCTGCAGAATCACTGGCACCGCTTGTTCTTGAATTGGGCTTGGCTTCTCAAATCCTTTCTCGAAGATTCCCATGAGTAATTCTCTTTTGAGAAAAAAGTCTTCAAAGTCTCTTCCTTTTGTATCCGTGACCTATTATCAAGATACAACGTGTGCATGGGCGAAGATACAAAACATGAGGAAGGCGAAGCAAAAGGATATATGCAAGTGCTGCAAAGGTTGCCTTTGCCAAAGACAACACCAATAAAAATGATGTAAACCTCCCGTTTCGATTCACTCGCATCTCATCATGTCACAAATACTTACATCTTCAGTCTTGTATCGAGTGTCTTTCTTGGGAGCGACGAGGCCATCTTTGTAGGTCCCCGTACCTTCGATGACCTGCTTCTTGCCGCCATTGGAGGCCGGTTGAACAGATGCCATCTTCTGCTAGGCGATAATTTAAATTCGTTAATAAAAAGGTTCTTTTGATTGGTTTGCTTGTGCTGCTTTTAATCTATAAGCGTATTATTGTGAAAGTATTTCCATCAGAATGCAAAGTGAGGAAGATCTTGTATTTGACTGTGCAGAGTTTGGTTGAGACCAAGCGACGTCTAAATTCTGAAGAAATGATAATCAAAATCCACTTGTCTGAACTTTTGCACGTAGAGTTGTACACAAAAAACGTACCAGAGAAGGCGATCCAAGGAAATTTTGCTGTTTTATCCAAGGAGCTTTTGAATGAACGGTTTTGTCTTGGGGAATTTTCAGAGTTAACAATTAAGTTGGATGATATGACTCTAGTAACTTCACGGTCAGGATGAGTGGGAAATGATAGGTGGCTGTGTGTTGGTATAAGGAACTACTCTACGTATCAATAATGGGTCGAAGTGCTTTGCTATTCGGTTTATGCTCGTGAAGTACTTGGTAGGTGGTAAATTGCTTGATGTTTCCGAGCCGTTGTACACTTGCCCACTGAACAAAATGACGTCCACTGAATATTATCTAAAGTCCTATCTCAGTGGTTGGCAATTCAATGCTGAACGAAGGATACTAGCTACTACTACTAGCTAGTAGACTACTACTAGCTAGTAGACTAGACAAGATGACGTTGATGCGATTTGCCACTTGACAGTGGTTGCTTAAATATTATTAACTAGCTGGACCTACTAGAGTAGTAGTACAGTAGAACTAGTCTACTCTAGCTATTTCTAGACGAGCTATTTGGGCCCACTAGCTAGTAGTACTAGTAATAGTAGTAGACTACTCTACTACTAGTCTACTAGTATGGTACTACTCGAGTAGCAGTACTGTACTTGTCGCTCTCCCCTTCATGATTTCATTATTATTTTTTCACTGATAATACATCTTTCAACTTTCAACTACTCGGATTGTGATACTGCTTACCTATTTTAAAATAACATGAAGAAGTTCCGTGATCTTGCATCCACGCTTCCGCTGCTCTTGTTGCTAATGCTTTTAGCATGTGAGGAAGCCACTTCATTTACTGCTCATTCCAAAGTTCGAGGAGTTTCAAGGACTACCAGTACAACAATCACTGCTACCACCGATTCAACGACCTACCGGCATACTCAATTGTCAGCCAAGAAAAAACGTCGCCGCCGAGAGATGGACCCTGGTGCTCCTTCCCCTTCGTCTACAGACGATCTCCCCGATTTTGATCTAGACGACAATCCCGAACCTACCAGGAAAAGCAAAAAGAAAACATCCTCCGCTGATTCCTCCTCGGATCCTTTGGGAGAAATCTCTAGAAATATGATGGGATCTGCCAGCATAACTACTCGATCAGTAGACCAACTGATTGCGGATCGATCCCTGGAAAAGACGTTTGAATTCGATGAACCAGGAGACGACACTTTACCCGATCTGGCAGTCTTGGCCAAGGAGCAAGAAACGGGTCGTAAGCGTACGCTTCGAGATGCTCGTGTGGCAGCCGCGCTTGAAAGGAAATCGGAAGAAGAAAAGGAAGGAGGAAACCCTCTTGCCAATATTCCTTTTTTTGTAGACGAGAAAGGCGAAGTCAGTGCCATAAAGGTAGGAAAGATAATCTTTACTTGCTGTTTTATTGGTTATTAGAGCGCAGAAGGAAAGCTAGTGACACCGCATCAATGAATAAGATGGCTCAAGCATTCAATTTTTTTTGCCACAGGTCTTGGAAGCTGGAACTTGGGCGGGTATCTTTCTCCTTGTTGGTTGGGAAATTTACATCAATTCACCATTCTTTGAGCGTTCTGCTCCGTTGGCACCCTTCATTTACGACATTGTGTTATGATGAAGGATGAAGAGGAGGCAAAGACGTTCACCTGCTACGTCCATAAAATATTATGACAATCTTCAGCTTCATCTGTGTACATTCAGAAAAGACAGATTTTGTCTGCTGCCTGGATGGTGGAGAAAGAAAGAGTCGAATGCTCTCCATACAAAGGAATCGCTTCCTTGTAAATACATTTTTAGCTTAATTCTTTACTGCACCACTCAAAAATATGGATGAATCGTCCCTTGCGTTTGCAATTATGTGAGCAGAGTACTCGTTCTGTACTCTCTTCCATCTGAAAACTGCAATCCAGCCTAGCCTCTCCGCGCCCGCAGACACTTTAGGTAGTTGGTGAAGTAATTTTGTCTCCATTGAGATATGCTGGCTTATTACTGCTGGTAGGTGGTAGTTTTCACGTAGTAGTCTGTACCACTCGTTAAGAACAGTGCTGGTCGACAGATTGGCAGTAGTATTGTTCAATACTACTAAGTACAGTACAGTACTAGCTAGCAAGTAGGCTACTGTAAAAAAAAATTGAACGTCTAATTTACGGGGATCTCAACTATGGCGGGCACCAAGGTTACCCGAAGGCAACCATTGGTACCCTGAAGGGTGACAGAGTTGATCACAAACGGACCACACCCTCCAAGGAGGATAGGATCTGCTATTTAAATTGGGTGACACACACCCGGTAGCTAGTAGGCTATTATGTACTAATACGTGTAGCTTGTACAACTACCGTACTACGGTAGCTAGTTGCTAGCAGTATCAAAGCAATCATTCATTAGAGTTCAGGTTCCATGTGATGCTGACATAACCTTTGGCAAAATCACTGTCACTTCAGTTTTAATCATAAGTTCGTGTTGAACAACAGGTCTTACATCGCATGGTAAGTATGATTACCGCTAAGACATTGATGCTTTAAGATCCTGACTGAACAGGCTCATGGTCGTTAAACACACCTGAAAAATAAAGAAGTCGTCACCACGAAATCCAGCGCTCTCACATTTTACTCTGACGTGCACTTTTCGCTTTTCTCCACATCATCATGTTTATTTGATAAATCTGCAATACTTTCCACAATACTGACCACTTTGCCTTTTCTACCAAACTAGTTATCACAAACCTTTGTATTTGTATTTTCGTAACCACTTGAACAGGTAACAAGAAGACGCGCCAATCTACTTATCAATAAAACTACAATCATCATGGATTTTTCGGCCAAAATGTGGAAGGACATCCCCGGCGTTGTAGCTTATCACTACAAAGAGGGAAATATCAATTGGCCCATGGGCACTTATGTGACTTTGGTTCACATCCTGGCTCTTGTTGGAATTCCAAAAGTGATGGCATGCAGTGAAAAGACTCTCATTTTTGCATTTCTTTTGTGGCCCCTCAGGTGTGTACCGAAATAGTTTGATTTTTGCTTACGCAATCCCATCCGTTTGAAGTCTGATCCTCACGTCATCTTTCCTCTGATTAATGTTTCCTGTACATAAACAGTGGTCTTGGAATTACAGTCGGAGTACACAGACTGTGGTCTCATCGATCTTACGAGGCATGCGCCCCCATCCGATTCTTCTTGATGCTGTGCAATTGCTTGGCAAATCAAGGAAGCATTGTTCACTGGGCGAGAGATCATCGCGTTCACCACAAATTCACTGAGACCGACGCTGATCCCCACAATGCTACACGTGGATTCTTTTACGCACACATGGGCTGGTTAATGGTGAAGAAGCACCCTGATGTTATCAAGGCAGGACGCGAAATGGATTTCAGTGATCTTATGGATGACTGGTGTGTATCCTTCCAGAAAAAATTGGACCCTTGGTTTGCACTTTACGTTTGCTTCGTCTTGCCCGCACAAGTGGCGTCTCACTTCTGGGGAGAAAATTTTTGGAATGCTTACTTTGTTGCGGGTGCCCTTCGGTACTGTATTGTTCTTCACTTTACCTGGTTGGTCAATTCGGCTGCCCACTTGTACGGAGACCACCCTTACGATGTACTTTCCTACCCTGCTGAGAATCCCTTTGTTTCTTACTGCTCCATTGGAGAGGGATGGCACAACTGGCATCACAAGTACCCCTTTGACTATGCTGCTTCGGAGTTTGGTGTTGGTTCACAATTCAATCCATCCAAGCTGGTAATTGATTTCTGGGCCGCTCTTGGTCTGGTGTGGGGGAGAAAGCGCGGTCATTCCGCCTGGGCCATGGGCCGTGCTCGAAGGGATCGCGACCGTGCCAACGGTGTTCCACTCCCAAAGCCTGCACCCAGACCTTGGGAAGTCAACAAGAAGGTCGAGTAAATAAGAATGCAAGACTCTATACCGCCTTTTCTTCTCGCGTAGTCTGGCCTCCTCCAACCCCGCCATGACTTATCGTGAACGCATCAAAATCATGTATATAGATTATCTTTCGCTTCAATTCGCATGCCTTGACAATGATTCATCATACTGAGTCACATTTTAGTGTACTTTAAAGTTCTGGCTACGCGTATATCGTGTACTTAAGTACAATTCACTACTGTGTGTTCGAAGGCTCTAAGAAAAATAAAATTCATCTTACTCTCCTTTCAGCTCAAATCGCACTCGCGGCCAGCCCCCCACAAGCAAGTATTTTTGAGTTGCCCATGAAGAATGCTTGGCTGGTATCCTTACGAATATGGAAGAGTACTGCAAGTGGGTTGAAAGCACGAATACTACTATTGATACTTTTCTGGAGCTCTACCTAAAAATTAGCTACTTCCTGCAGTGCTACTACTCTAACTGGCTACTACTACTTCTAGCTAGACTGCTAGGAGTACTACTACTACTGATAAGACTACTCTAGTAGAGAGGCCATGGAATTTCAAGAATGGTTCTACTATCTAGACTACTACGAGTAGCTAGTAGGAGTAGTCTAGCTAGCTAGAGTACGAGTAGATTGCTGAAGTCGTAAATCACAGATTTTTAAGAATAGGGGTAAGTGTGTGTGCTTACGAGCGAACGCTACCGTGTTCTCTCGACTATGCCAGCTCTCTAGGGCTACGTTTGGCTAGGTAGGGTGGTTTGGAGAAACTCGGCAATTTACTAGGGCCGACCTTTTCTCCGTTCCGAGGCG
>Ga0100380_10002736_pt1 | contig 18903 bp, 8 predicted proteins | sample CryGeymeta201504_FD_80417 | JGI IMG/M metagenome (GOLD analysis project Ga0100380, IMG submission 80417) | Groundwater microbial communities from Crystal Geyser aquifers in Utah, USA - Crystal Geyser metaG 2015-04 | ecosystem: Environmental > Aquatic > Deep subsurface > Groundwater | place: USA... | reverse complement strand
TTTATTGGTTCCAGATTGGCTTAATAGGTACGATAAGAATGAAAAAAAGGTCAGTTGTTTGTTCGGGGAGCACCTTCTTGCTACGCATCCCAATAAAGATATTGCCTTGGTGGAAGCGCCAAAGACGGCGATTTATGCAAGTTTGTATTTCGGGATGCCTTCACAGAATGCTGCGATGATTTGGCTGGCGGTATACAACTTGAGTAGCTTTTCTTATGACAAGCTTAAAGTTCTTGCCGGCAAAACGGTATATGTATTTCCTGATTTATCCAGAGAAGGAAAGGCAATGCGGGCATGGAAGGCTGCGGCAGCGGAGTTGTCAAAGCAAATACCGGATATCAAATTCGTGTTTTCAGACTTATTGGAGATTGCCTCAACACCTGAGGAACGAGAAAAGGGGCTAGATCTAGCCGATTATCTTATTCAATGTGATTGGCGAGACTTTAGGGTGAAAGAGGTAGAAGAAAACACGATAAATGAGGCAGCCAATATGAATATTGGTTCCTCTGCATATAAATTATTGGATGCCCCTGCTGTTGACTCAATATTAGAATTGGTTGAATGGCTTGAAGACTTAAAGTCTAAATCTAATCTAAACTCGCTGCCTATACTTGCTATTAATTCAGGAGAGCGCATTATTGGCTGGCCTAAATTCATAGATAGATGCTTGTATGCTTTAAAAAACGAGGGAAAAGACGTGCATTGGATGCATTATAAACGGGCCACGAGGGTGAGGGAAATAATTGAGAATGAAATTGATCGTTAGTTAAACTCATGTCAAGAGGTTTCAAGGGACTCTATTCTTCTTATTGAAAGAGTATTCGTTTGACATCTTACATAATATTTATATGGAGATGAGTTGACAAATCAAGAGTATAAGATTGTCGTTTCCTAAATTGTGTTGAGTTAAGCATAGGGTTTGAATATTCTAATTGGTTAAAACTTGTTATCTAAAGAGTGTTCATTATATTTGAGTGTTCATTGTCACTGAACAAGGTATTAAATTGAACAAACGCAATGTATAGGAATACAGATTTGGTATATGATGCTGTAACAAAATTAGATGAGCTAATTAGTGTTCCAATAGAATTTCACAGCCAAAGGAGTAATGGGGATGGAATTATTGAAATAGGTAACAAGCAGTTTATAGTGATGCAAGCTTCAGAAGTTAGGAATTCAAATAAAGGGTTTGTTATATCCAAATTGGGGCTAAAAACAGGAATTAGCAAGCGACCAGTCTTGCTAGTAGCAAAATATATTTCAAAAGATGCTGCGCTGGATATGCGTGGAAAAGGCATGAATTATATTGATGCTGCGGGTAATGCCTATATAAGTTATGAGACCTTGTATATCTATATAGAAGGTCAGACTCCAGTGCAAAGGGAAAAAGTGAACCAATCCAGAGCGTTTCAAGAGGCTGGAGTTAAAATACTTTTTGCCATGCTTGTTAATGATAATCAGAAAGCGATGTCCTATCGCGAGATAGCTGAATTTGCCGCAGTTTCTGTAGGGAGTGTAAGTAATGTAATTGGAGAATTGGAGGAAATGAATTTTCTGTTAAAAACAGAAACGAAGAGGAAAATTAAAAATAAGCAAGAATTAATAGAGAGATGGGTTGTAGCCTATAATGAGGTGTTGCGCCCACGAATTGTAAGAAAAAAAATGGATTTCATTAATGAGCAAGCTGCCAAGAAATGGGAGGTTGAAACAAATGATGATAGCGGTGAAATGTTTCAATGGGGAGGTGAGCCAGCTGCAGCAATCAGGCAGGGGAAATTAAGGCCAGAAATATTTACTATATATTCAAATGCTGAATTGCGTGAATTAGCATCAAGCCTAAAACTAGTCCCAAAAGAAAACGGAAAGGTTGAAATTTTAGATAAATTTTGGAATGATGGGAATACCTTAGGTCAGACAGTTCCTCCTCTTCTAATTTATGCGGATTTAATGAATAGTGGGTATGGGAGAAACATTGAAGTTGCTGAATCGATACTAGAAAATGGAGTATAATTTATCAAGTGAAAGGTTAAGTCATCCGATTTTAGTACCGATACTTAAAGTCTTGAGCGAAGTTTTTGAGCAAACAGGTATAAAGTTTTACATAATAGGAGCTACTGCAAGAGATATAATGATGGAAATACATGGAGAATACTCCTCGCGTCGATTAACCTATGATTTAGATATTGCGATTGCAATTGAGGACTGGAGCCAATATAAATTGGTGGAGAAAACTTTACTGAATCATCCTGAAATTACAAAGGACAAGACACAAAGGCAGAGGTTTTTTTATGAAAATAAATATGACATTGATATAGTTCCGTTTGGAGCTATTATGAAAAATAATGAAAAAATATTCTGGCCTCCAGATGAAAGCTTTGCAATGACAGTTCTTAGTTTTAAAGAAGTTCAAGATCATATTGTGTCCGTTGGTATTGATGAAGACTTGAATGTTGGAATTGCAAGTTTGCCTGGAATCTTTATTCTCAAATTAGTTGCTTGGCGAGATAGAGGAATGAAAAATAATAAAGATGCCGATGACCTTGGTTTTATTCTTCGGAACTTTTTGGAGATAAGAATAGAATCAGCCAATGAATATTATGAGGAGATATATACGCCTGATTTTACAGAATTCAGGGCAGGAGGGATACTAGTTGGAAAAGAAATTAGTGCGATTCTTGAACAAAATCAAGCATCAAAAGAACTCATGATGGACATCCTAACACGTGAGGTTGAATTGGAAGAAGAAAGTTTGCTGATAAATCAAATCCTTGAAACGCATAGAAGTCTGAAGTATGAAGAGGTTAGGGATGGTTTATTTAATATTATAAAAGAATTGAAGAAATGATTGAGATACTAGAGCAAGACGAATTTGTGCTTGAAGATAACCAATTGGTGTGCATACTTTCTGGTGAAATTAAGAAGGTTAAAGCCCAAGAGACCAACCTGCAATCTGTAATCCTTATGCTTAATGAGGAATATGGTTTTGACCTGTCTGATATGGAACGTGATTTCTCAATCACTTATACTGATCCGGACACCGGAAAGCCTAAGAAGCAAAAAGTTGAGCTGGTGGTCTTTGAAACTGGTAAGTCTCACGAGCAAGATTTCATTATCCGGATCTGTATTGTCCAAGACGATAAGGTGAAGGATAACGATAAAAAAAAAGGAGTCAAGCCAACTTTGGAAAATGCCATGGGTGCGGTGGAAAGTTGTGAATTCGGCTTGTGGGCAAATGGATCTCACTACCACTATCTTCAAAAGGAAGATGATGCCATGGGGTTTGATTATGACTTTATCGACCTATCGGATTTCCCTGGCGAAGGGGAAACCTTAGATGACATGGATAGGGCTGATCGATCGTCCAGCAAGAAGCCTGCTAATGATTCTTTGATAAAGGTATTTAAACGCTCTCACGATTATATCTACGGTAACGAAGGGAGAAAGAAAGATGCATTCTGGCAATTACTAAACCTCATCTTCTGCAAGCTTTATGATGAAAAGAGAAAATTCATTGCCTCCGAATCCAGCTATCGAAGAAAATTTTGGGTAGGCGTAAAGGAACAAAATACAGAAGAAGGGAGAAAGGCAGTAGCGGACCGAATTAAAGGATTGTTTGAAGAGTTGAAAACAGATGAAATCTTTTCAGAAGTTTTTGATGGCAATGAGGCCATTGGGCTGACTGATAAAGGCTTAGCCTTTATCGCAGGCGAGCTTGCCAAGTACTCCTTCCTTGACGCATCAGTTGACGTGAAGGGAATGGCCTATGAAACGATTGTGAGTAATACGCTGAAGCAAGAAGCTGGTCAATTCTTCACACCACGAAACATCATCAAGGCAATGGTCGAAATGATGAACCCAACAGAAACAGATAGGATTTTAGATCCTTGCTGTGGCTCTGGTGGATTCCTAGTAATGGCACTAGACCATGTGCGCAAGCAAATAACATCGGGACTTCATCCTGATCTTGAAGGGCCTTTATTAGCCGAAAAATTCAATTCATTTGAAGTAAATGAACGTGTACGTGAATATGCCGAGCGATGCATATTCGGTTTTGACTTTGATCCAGATCTAAAAAAAGCCGCACGAATGAACATGGTAATGGCTGGAGATGGACATGCCAATATTTTTCATGTCAATTCCCTTGCCTATCCCAATTGGGAGCACCCTGAGGAGATTCAAAAAATCAACGCCTCTATCAACAAAAGCTTATCCGACATGAAGGATATTGAGTCGAGATTTGGAAATGACGCTCGAGGCAAGTTTGATATGGTATTTACTAACCCGCCGTTTGGAGCTAAAGTGAAGGTGGAAAAAGAGGTAGCCAGTCAATACTTCTTATCGAAATACAGTGATGCGCCTGAAGTGCTGTTCATTGAAGCATGTTATAACTATTTAAAACCAGGTGGAAAAATGGGAATCGTTTTACCCGACGGTATTCTTGGCAATCCCAACACTTTGCCTGTGCGTGAATGGATATTGGATAAATACAAGATACTAGCCTCTGTAGATTTAGCAGTAGAGGCATTTCTGCCACAAGTTGGGGTGCAAGCCTCTTTACTCTTTTTGCAGAAAAAAACAGAATTAGAGCGCCAGCTAGCGCAGGACAGTGCCGAAGACTATCAAATTTTTATGGCTATTGCAGAAAAATTGGGAAAGGATCGCAGAGGTGTGCCAATTTATCTCCGTGATGACGATGGGGCAGAGATCCTATTTGATACAGAAACTAAGTATGCGGTACGGAAAAAAGATGGTTCAATTGAGGTGAAAACAAGAAAGGAAAAGCTAAAACAATTAGACGATGATCTTCCAAAGATTTCATCGGAGTATTCCACTTTTAAATGCTCGAAATAACGGATGAAAAGTGTTAAAATAAAAAATAGTTGGTTAGCAAATTCTGATGCACGGTTAGACGCTTCTTTTCATTTGAGTGAAGGTGTAAATACGAGGCGTATAATTAGTAAATTCTGTCCGTACCCCATTACTCTATTAAAAGATGAGTGTCGAAAACTATTCAAGGGCAATATTCATAAAAGAGTTTATGTTTCATCTCTAAAAAATGGATTAGAGTTTTATACTGCTTCGGATTTACTAAAAGTTGGGATTTCGAATCCTAAGTATGTTTCAATTAAGTATTCCCCTCATTTGGATGATCTGATGCTTTATAAAGATTGGATCTTAATTACAAGATCAGGTACACTAGGTAAGCTTGTCTTCACAAACAGAAATCATGAAGGAACCATAGGTACTGATGATTTGGTCAGAATTATACCCAAAGAAAAAAGCATTCTTAAAGGTGTGCTTTTTTCATTTCTTTCCTCAAAATATGGAAATGGCCTTCTAACTCAATCTGGCTATGGGGGGGTCGTTCAACACATCGAACCACACCATCTAGAACAATTACCAATTCCCGTTTTTCCTGATTCTTTTCAAAGATTGATAAATGAAAAAATTGTTTCCGCCATAAACTTGAGAGAAGGAGCTAAAGAATTAATTGAAAAAGCTCAAAAGCATCTCAAAATCAAAGCGGACCTCCCAAATCTGGAGCCTTCAGAATATGAATATTTCGGCAACCAGAGTGAGGGTAGAAGCTTATCTGTATTTAGTCGAAATAGATCAGAAATTACCTCAACCACATTTAATGCATTCAATTACTCTAAAAAAATTGAACGACTTGAGCTTCGTGTAAAACAGGGTGATTATTTAGAGTTGTTCGATTGTCTAGATGAAAATAAGCTCTTTTCCAGTGGTTCATTCAAAAGGTTAGAACTTCATTCACCAAAATCAATAAAGTTAATTAATCAGTCAGATATTTTTAATATCAAAAAAGAAGGTAAAATGCTTGCAAGGCGTTTTGTGCGCGAAGACAAACTTGTTAATTATGGAGAGGTATTGATAGCAGGTGTTGGCACTTTAGCAGAAGGAGAGACATTTTGTCGAGCAATTTTTGCAAATGAAGAGTTGGAAGGTCAACTCATATCAGGGGAGTTTATTAGAATGAAAACCAATGCTAAGGTCCCCTCGGGGTATTTATACGCTTGGCTTTCATCTGATTATGGGTTTCGCTTCATCCGAAAGACACACACAGGAACTAAGCTTTGTAGACCCATCCAAAAATTACTTAGGAAAATACCGGTGCCAATTCTGGAACAGGAATCTATGCTCCAAATTGATGAACAAGTTAAGAAAGCTCATTCTATGCTATCTGATGCCTTGAACCTAGAAACACAAGCAATCGACCTAGTAGAAAAAGAAATCGAATCATGGCAAGAATCATAAAACCACCCTATTTTGAATCGGTTGTAAATGCCGGAGAAAAGCGTTTGCTTGATTATCTGGAAGTAAACCTGCCTGACACATACTATTTAGTCCCCAATGTGGAGATTGCCTCCACGAATCCCAGAAACAACCGTACCCAATATTGGGAGTATGACCTCTTGGTGGTTGCCCCACACGCCATTTATAACATTGAGAATAAAGACTGGAAAGGTCGTATTGAAGGCGATGATAATTACTGGTATGTCAACGATCGACAAAGACAAAACCCATTAAAAACCGGAAGGCAAAAGACGGCTGTACTTGCCTCCAAACTCAAGGAGAACGAATCTTCATGGGGAAGAGCTTGGATTCAAAACATGGTTTCCCTTTCTTACCCCAACACCTATGCTCCCTCACTTTGGCAAGAAGCAGGTAAGCTCACTTTTCAAATCAATGAACAACTGATTAATTTCTTGAAAGACCCTGATCAGGTTGGTAAGCAAGAGGACGAAATTCAAGATATCTATCAAGACATTGTCAAATACTTAGATGGTAGTCAGAGCAGGAAAGCACCGGATGAAAAGCGTGAAGTCGAAGGTTATGAAATCATTGAGATTCTACAACAAGAACCCAATTTCACTGAGTATCTAGTAAAGCCAAAAGGTGTAACCTCATCCATTCGCAAGAGAGTGAAAGAATACTCTCTTCAAGTAGCCGGGCTCTCACAACCAGAACTGCTCAATCGAGAGGACGCCATTAAAAATCAATATAAGGCTTTGCATAAAATCAAAGCAAAGCCCTTCATCCTTAATGTGGAGTTTAAGATAGATGAAGAAAACCATCAGTTCTACGAGATTTCAGACTTCCTAGATGAAAATTCGTTGCGTGCTGAAGCTCGATCTAAGACCTTCACTTTTCAGGAAAAAATTGGCATTCTCCGAAATGTAATGGCTGCATTAAAAGAAGCCCATAAAGAGAATATCTTCCATAGAGACATCAACCCGGATAACATCTATATGAGTAGCGGTTATGCGTATCTGGGGAATTTCGGGAAATCCTACTTCACAGATCACAACCAACAAGGATATACGGTGATGGCAACCATCAACGAATCCAATGCCACCCCCTATCATCCGCTTGAACTAACCGTTGGCGATGCTTCTAGGGCTTCAGACATCTATTCGCTAGGTGTATTAGCTTATTGGCTATTCACAGGCGAAGAGCCATTCAACACCCCTTATGATCTTGATAAATTAGGCGGTCAGCTCCCATCAGAAAAATTGCCTAGTTCTCTCAATAAAGCACTTCCAAAATGGCTTGATGCACTTTGCAATAAAACCATCCTAACGGATGATTTAAAGAGAGTAGACAGCATAGAACAGATAGAACAGTTCATAGAAGAATCTATGAAAGAAGGCGACAGTGCTGCAGAATTAAAGCGAACTGCTATTTCTGCTCAGCTTCCATCAATTGATACGTATGACTTAAAAGAAGGAGATAGAATTGGAGATTACATCATCCATCAAATTTTAGGCAAAGGTGGCTACTCCCGTGTATTCAAGGTCAAGCATCAGTTACAAGGAAAGTACTATACACTAAAGCTATTTCATGAAAGCGTTAATGCTAAATCGGTTATCGATGAGTACAGTGCTTTAGTTGGTTTAAGCCATAACAACATCGTGAAGTTCGTTTGGAATGGCGAAACACCTAGTGGCCAGTTTTATACCTTAATGGAATACTTGGAAGGAGAGAATCTGAGTGCTTATTCTCGCACAGATGCCAAGCTTCCAATTTACAGGGTTTATCAAGCAGGAATGGATATTCTAAAGGCATTGGTAACGATGCAAAGCCTTGAAAAACCAATTCTGCACAGAGACATCAAGCCGCAAAACATCATTTGGGATGACCAAAAAAGATTTGTACTCATTGACTTTAATGTAGCTTCTTTTGTGGATGACAATAAGGATTTTGTTGGTACAAATCCTTATTTAGCCCCAGACCTTATCGCTGATGGCTATAAAGTGGATTGGGATACTTCTGCTGACACGTTTGCCTTAGGAATCACCCTATATGAGTTAATCTGCAAGCAATATCCTTGGGCACCTAAAAAAATGCCTGTTTTAAGTATTGATCCAATCAATCCAAAGGAAATTGAACCACGCATTTCTAAAACGTTCGCCAGCTTCATTCACAAAGCAATTAACCCAAGGGTTGAAAATCGTTTTCAGAACGCCCAACAAATGATGGATGCGCTTATTGAGATTGGAGAGGACGGTATTTTAGAGGCGAACGTATATATAGAAAAACCCATTACAAATGATAACCAGCTTTATCATGTCGAGTTGATGATTTTTCAACCAGGCTTGAGAGTTAAGCTGTTTGATAAGATGGCCACTTTCTTGGAGCTTGAGCAAACGATCCTCAGCAGCTTCGAGCGCTTTAAGGACAAGCTTTCATCTTATCGTAATAGTCTTTCTCTAAGTGACTCGATTTCACTCAATCTTAAAATTGATAGCAAAAAGATAATTGATTCTGTCTTTTGGCAAGGCGGTGCTCGCAATTTTAATGATGGTAACATTCAACGGCTTTACGAAGGATTACTTCAGGTTTTTGAAGATAACAAGCAAGAGTTAAATGCCTATAAAATTGAAGTGGAAGGTCTTGATTTTGTGCAGTACATTAACTCATTATATAGCCAATCTAGGAATGGAAACTATGGGACCAGAGCAAGTGAAAATGTTAATGAATTTGACAAGCTAACCTACACCCCATCGAAACTTGATAAAAAACTTCTCCCAGATATACTTGATGGGAAATACAAGCTGCTTATTATCACTGGAAACGCTGGTGATGGTAAAACCGCCTTCATCAAACAAATTGAATATGATAATGCCATTAAGGACTTGAATCATCATAAACATAAAAATGGTGCGAAGTTTAAGATCAATGGAGTCAGTTTCGAAAGCAATTATGACGGCTCTCAAGACGAAGAAGAAAGAGCCAATAATGATGTTTTAGAGTCTTTTTTTGAACCATTCGAAAACCTAGCACATTACAATGATGCTAAGGAAGGAAGAATAATCGCAATCAATGAAGGAAGGTTAGTTGAGTTCTTAAAGACCTCCACCAAGCACCAACCTTTGCATGATACAATTGAGACCTACTTCTACAACGAAGGCCATCACAACTTGCCTAGCGGATTGATGATTATAAATTTGAACCTTAGGTCTGTTGCTGCGCTAGATGATAAAGAACAAAGCCTCTTTAGAAAGCAAATCAAGGCACTCACCAAAAAAGAGCTTTGGACTAAATGTGAGGGATGTGATTTAGCAAATAAGTGTTTTATAAAATACAATGTGGATAGCTTCAACGATTCTGCAATGGGTGAAGAAGTCATCACACGAGTGGAATGGCTGCTCAGAACGGCTGGTCTCAAGAGAGAGCTTCACATTACCATGCGTGACTTAAGATCATTTATTGCTTTCACGCTTACCCGAGATCATGAGTGTTCTGATATAGAAAAAGTGTACGTTGAAAATCTTGATATACCCGAAAATTATTGGCAGCACTATTATTTCAATATTACCGACCCATCAATTGAGGATTCAGGAAATCAGGATAGGCTAATAAAACTGCTCCGTGAAACTGACATTGGAGAAGTCGCTATTCCTGATAGAGATCGTGATTTATTCTATGGCAATCACCAATCAAATGACTATCTGGAATTTGCTGAAAGAGGGATTGACTTGATTGATGAGTTTAACAACAATAAAATATGGGTGCCAGCTCATGAACAAGATGATATGCTTGTCAAGAGAATCCGTATTCTTCAAAAGAACTTCATTCGTCATCAATATTTTGAAGGGAAATCAGAATTACTAACTATTAAAAATGGATTTGTAAAAGGTGATCTTGCTTCAGAAGAAGTCCAGTTTCCATCCTACCTACTCCGTTTGCCGTACCATTCGGTTTACAAGTTCGTAAAAGTTCTTGCAAAAGGGGACGCTGAGAACTACACAAAAGCGAGTATTTCAAGAGCTATTTCTCTAAATGAAGGATGCGATAATCCAGGAATTGATAAGGACTATTTGGTATTGGCATCCACTGAAATCAGAGACCCATTCAGTAAATCTTTTCGCTTGTTTGACTTAAATGATTTTGAACTATACGTTAACAGAACAGACCACCTAGTTAAATATTTGGAGTATGAACCAGACAGCCTCACTTTCAGACACAGGACTGAAAAGCATATCAAATTGACTATTTCTTTGGATTTGTACGAAATGCTCTATTTCATACAACAGGGTTTTAGTCCTTCATTGAATGATCTGAGAGGGAAATTTATTGAGTTGATCATTTTCAAAAACCTGCTGGAAAACCTCAGTTACAATGAAGTGGTAGTTACAAGTGACAATATGGAATTTTTCAGAATTAGCAAGGATGAAGGGAATCGCCTTTACATTGAACCAATGGAATTATAGCTATGGCAATTAAACTGAATAAAGACGAGAGTTTATTTCGTAACGAGCTGATTTTTACGGCCGATGCTAAGGCAGTAAATATTGACAATACCTTGGTGAATCTTTTCATGCTATTAAAGCATAATGGTATTCGTCCCAAGCAAAGAGCCAGAGCTGGTGGCAATTCCTTTATTGATCTTGAGACGTTAAAGCGTGTATTCTCTAAACTTGAAGAGGAAGGGTCTATTACTGGTTTTAACGACAACCCGGAAGCTGCAGAACTGTGGATGCGGAGTAATCTCGTCAACATGGTGTATAGAGGAAATCTAGACAAAGAGAAAATCTCCTCTTTAAGACCAATCCATTTAGAAAGTTATAGGGTAAGAAATGCGGCAAACACGAGAGACTATAATACAGCCGATCAGGTTTACCTTATGCTTGGTGCTAAGCCTACCGTTCGGGATGACTTGAAAAGCTTTCTTATGGAAGGCTGGGATCAAACTACAAGCAAAATAAATCTAGGTAACGAGCTTGATGTTGATAGCCTTGGTTTACTTCATATTATTAAGAATGTCAAGCCCGGATTCCTTGACAGTAGTTCGAGTTTAAATCAGATAAGACCACTCTTAAACGAGCAAGCAGAACTGTATTGTGATGACGTGAGGCGTCTCTTGGTTTATAAGCGATTAATTCCTCGAAATGTTCTTATCGACTATCTAAAAACCATTACTTCCTTTCATCTGTCTATCTATATTCAAAAACTGATTTTCACCTTACCTCAAATGGTGGAAAATGGCAATGATACGTCAAGAGTCGATTGGAGTATTGTGGTTGATGCAACTGACGATTTTGAAAGTAGAATTGCCAAAATATCAGCTGAGGAAGCTGAAAATTTGGGCAACAATGTTTATGACTATATCAAGTCCACATTCCAGGTAAACGCTGCACTCAGACGACTGAGGCTGGAAAAAACAAATTCAGAACATCTAGGCAGAGCCCTTGATCTTCTGAAAAATAAACCCCAAGATTTTGAAATCTATTTTGAGACTCAATGGGACAACCTCTACAGTGCTTTAGAAGAAGATGATAAAGAATTGATTCAGGACATGGTTAAATATGAAGAAACTTATTTTGACCGATATATTGAGTTAATCCTAAAAGCAAGGGGGAATTACCAGTTCCGATACCACCAGCAATTAATAGACAACCTCTCTCAAAAGAACAATGAAAGAGGATTTATAGCACAAGGAAGAAGCAGAAAACATCCAAGAAGATATGTTCTCGGGACTCGCTTACTTGAAACACTTGTTCAAATCCTAGTTTTAGAGTCAGACGGAAAAGACTTTCATACTAAAAGTCTATCCATTGAAGAATTAATCCAGAAAATCAGAGATCGGTATGGTCTTATAATAAACGGGCTTTCTGAAGACCGCTTTAAAGAAGCAGATCTGAATACTCATTTGGCCTTTAAAGAAAATGTCGAGGCGTTTAAATTAAAGCTCAGACAAATTGGATTTTATAACGATTTAAGTGATGCCTACATTCTTCAAAGAATTAGACCACGTTACGAATTAAATGCTAAGTAGAATGGAATTGACCTCATCTATAAATACTTATTATAAGCGAATCATTGACTTGATACTTGAATTGTATCATGATGATTTAAGTAAGGCGATTCAAGGACATTGCATGAAAATCACAGGTCTGGGAATGTCTGAGTTGGAGTTTTTGTGGGAATTGATTCGTGAAAAATATCCTAACATTAATACTTTCATTGTTTCGGAGCAATCTAGTGCGGATTCTAGATTTATAACTGCTACCAAACTCATCGAGTTTCGAAATAAGCAGGATGCACCGCTACTCGTATTAATTCCATCCAATAGCAGAACTGCAGCTGAAGACTCTTATGGTAACGCAACTTTCAAGGAAATTTCTCTTGAAGGTATTGAGCATAAACTCAAGGAAGAGTTACTTAATAGTGTTCCGTCAGAATTTAATCATATTGTCAAAAATGAAATACTAGGTTATCTGGATATTCTTCATGGAGATGCTGTCTATGTTATCGATTATTTGCTCTCTCTTGAAGAACAAGGTTACAATGATGAAACGATCGGAAACAATATTTACCTATTAGACTTAATCCCTGACAATGCGCTTATCAAGGAGCGGGACAAAATTCGTTCGAGACTCAATTTTAACCTTGAAAGTACATCCCTATTAGGCTCTTTTCATAAGCCTCTTTATGACAGGATTGCTGAACTACCTTTAGAGCCCAATACGCTTCAAAAAGATTTGGTAAGTTTCATAAAGTCAGCAAGTGAAGCGCGAAGTTCAGAAGATATCTGTAGGATAATTTACAAAAGCTATCCCAATCTCAATTTCTCTAATTGGCAAATTCCTGATCTTGATTTCACTCATATCAAACTTACAACAGAGGAAATTAGGTCTACAGATTTCACAATTGAAGAAGGGAAAAACGTTTTAAAAGCACAACCCAACTCAACTTCCAAAGTCAAGGTTCGCTTCTCAACGAACCAAAACCCAAAAGACATTTCAGACCTGAAATACTTTAAAGTGATTTTAATGGCTGTAGATGGAGCAGCGGGTGAGGAAATACAAGTGCTTCGCAAAATCAAAAACTCAAATTCTAGCAGGCCATACCGTGAAGCTACCGTTGAGTTAAGTCCAAACACGATGGAAGAAGGCTCATACTTCTTTAAAATATGGGCCGAAGATGAACACGGAAATATTCTGAATGCCGATGACGATTTTAAGGACCTTAAAATTCAATCTGCTTGGGAGGCTGCTAAATCAGAAGATCAAAGTAAACCCAAGAGCAGCTTTCCCTATAAGTTAACCTGTGATTCAGAAGATTTTTATTATGTAGTTGAAGAAAACACCGAACGAGAAGAAAACCAGCGCAAAGACAAACTAAACAATGTGCTACAGGCGTTTTTTAAATTCAGAATTGACAAGTTAAGATCAGGCTTAGATCCCGAAATACCTCAACCTTCAGAAACATCAAATATCTGGATTACAGATTACACTAAGCATACTTCAACCTTTCACATCAACTATTCTGAAAAGCATAATTATCAAGTCAATTTGTCTTCAAAACTAAGAAGTATTGAAGATGTATTTCTAAAGAACGGAAGCAGCTTTGGTCACGCGAAGGCAATTTTAAAGAGCAATTCTTCTGCGGTGGCCTTTGAATCCCTAAGTTTCATTCCGAGTGAAATTTCTTCGGTAATACCGGGAGACATTCTCAAACTAAGGTCTGAAATCTTTGATCAAATTAAATCTTCGAATGCTGATGGAAATGGGGTACTAGAGACTACCAACATCACGTTCATTTCTGAGTCAATAAAATCATACATCCAAAAACTTACCACTTGGATTGCAAAACTTCAGAATCAGATTTCAAATGAAGAGATTACGGAAGATGAGAAATCTACTGTTCAAGATTTTCTTGCTGAAGTTCAGATGCTTGACATGGTTAAAATAAAGACGAAGCTGCCAGATGGAAAGCCAACAGAGGCACTTCTAATGTCTCCTATTCACCCTTTAAGACTGGCATGGTGGGTGCAATTGATCGATGTATTTCGCACATGGGAAAAAAGCACGAGTGAATATGAAGGTTATAAGGCGGCTTGGAATAGAGGCTTGTCAGAATTATTCGAAGGTCAGCTATCTCCAGAAAATAATCCTTTGGTTTTAGTAGAGCCCAATACATTTAAAAGCTATCACTACTCAGGTGAATTGGCATTTGGTTGGGGCTTATATCTCAATGTGCTTTCAGAAGAGTCTAAAAACGGAATGACATCTGTAGCTCGTCAAATGAAGCACTATTTCAGACAACTTTTTAATATTACCAAGGACAACTACGTTGAAACTGAGATTAGTCAGAAGCTGGTTGTTCGCCACATCAAGAATTATTTAGCCCAACATCCATACACTGATAAGCTGATAATAAATCTTATTAATGCTGGTGATGCAGGCGTTTTTGCTGATTCTTTGGTGGAATTAGAAAGAGAGACCAGCTTCCAGAATATTAAATATGAAGTGCGAATTTTCAAAGGAGACGACAGGATAATTGAACATGGAGAAGCCCTTCGCACCCTGATTAATCCAGAATCTAACATCTCTGAAGAAGCTGAAGCATTCTCCCAGCCTTCAGCAAATCGCCTATTTCCTAAGATGAGATTTTCTATCAATAGCATCACGGATTATCTTAAATCTCCTTCACAATATTCATCTCATTTAAGCTTTCTAATAAGCCCATTTCCAATTACCGTAGAATTGATCAAACCACATAAACTTGATCGTAATTTCTATTTGAATGGTCTTATCGTAACACCAACGATTGCAGTAAATGATAATGGATCTGAAATTAAATGGAACAGGTATTTGCAGGGAAATGAGGTGATGCCGGATTATAAAAGTTCAGGTACTTGCGGTGTTAGTCTTTTCAACAACCTTCAATCTTTCATCGCTGGCGCATTAGCTTCAAGATTCACGGAATCGGTGCCTTCTACTCAGCTTCGTTTGAACGATAAGGATAAAGTCCTACTAACTCATCTGCATGATTTTTCTGATTGGGTAATAACATTTGATAAAAACCTTGGGCCACAGGTATTCGATCAACCCTCTAAGGATGGAAAAATTCCATTTTTATTAGACTTTGTTCCTGGTGAAGAGATAACAGGAATATCATCATATCTCACAACAAGACCGACATCTGAAGTTCTTGGCTTACTCGGGCCGCATTTTCAGGAGTTCAACATTGATATACATAAACCAGAAGATGAGAAGAAGGTCAAGATTCTGCTTGAAGATCTCAGAGCAGTTTCCAGTTCGTTAGTGCTCCAATTAAACTCATCAAAGAACAAAGCATTTGAGGTAATCGGTTCAGCGTTCACCAAACGGGTTTTGGAAAAGAAAGGGCTTCTAGAAGAGTCATTTCTAATTCCAATTGATTTACATCATAACCTATTTGAAAATCTCCCATCAGAGAGTAAAAGCCGAGCTGATAATCTTTTAGTATCTATTGATCCGGAAACAAGAGAAATCCAGTTCACCGTTATCGAGATCAAGTGCAGAAAAAGTATTGGATCTGCAGAGAACGAAGATTTAAAGAGTAAGATGAAAGAGCAAATTGAGAACACTATTTCTGCTCTAAGAATGCACTTTGATCCAGAATATGAAATCTCTTTTGATAGACTGGACAGAGAGATTAAGAATAAGGAATTAAAGTCACTATTAAGCTTCTACATTGAACGCGCATATCGTTATGAATATTTAACAGAAAATGCTTTTGCTAGTTATAATGCGTTCCTGCAGATGCTTCATCAAGGGTTCAAATTGAGATTTAAGCAACTTGGATTGATTTTTAATTTTTCGGCAGATCAAAAACATTATAAAGAAGCAATAGATAACGATCTTACCTTTTTCACATTTGGAGATAAGTTAATTGAAGAAATTCTTGATCCTGATTCTGATTTAAACACAAAACGTCTTGAGGATCAGGAGTTGGATAAAGACTTGGAAAATGCCGTAGGCACTAATAGAAAACTGAAACCATTTATTCAAAAACTTAAATCAAAAGAAACTTCGATCACAAGTTCAAAGGATGAGCCAACTGCCATATTGCTTCCGAAATCTGAGGAGATTAAAACGGTAGAAGAACAGCCATATTCTGCAGCAAATCAATCTATAAACAAAGAATATGATGACCTTTCAGCTTCATATATAAGTGTGTTAGAGGCTGCAGACCCATTAGAGGAGCTGGAGTTAGTTAGCCCGCCTGTTCACGACATTCTCATCGGTAAAAGCTCTCCAAGCGACCAATATGGAATTCTTGGCGAGAGCATTCATGGTAAAAAAATTGCTATTGACCTTAGTGAAACGAACACCATCAGCTTATTTGGTGTGCAAGGAGGCGGAAAGAGCTACACTATTGGTACAATCACAGAAATGGTCTTAAAGCAATTCAATCATGTCAACTTGCTTCCCTCACCTCTTGCAGGCGTAATATTTCACTATAGCGAAAGCATGGATTATGAGCCCGAGTTCACTTCAATGAAAAGTCCTAACGACAAAGAAATTGAGCTTGCCAAACTTCGAGATAGATACGGAGCTAATCCTGACAGTATTGAGGATGTGATTATCTTGACTCCCAAGGATAAAATAGATGAAAGAAAGGCAGAATACCCATCAATTGAAGTATTGCCAATTGCATTTAATTCAACGGAGCTAAGCGTTCAAGATTGGATGTTCCTGCTTGGTGCAATTGGGAATGATTCCACGTACATCAAGCAGTTAAAGGCGATCATGAAAGAACTTAGGCGTGATCTGACTCTTGATGGGATTACCCAGGCAGTAGAGGATTCTTTATTACTTTCCACCACTCAAAAAGGATTAGCAAGACAGAAATTGAGCTTCGCTCGTGAGTACATTGATGATAAGTTCAATTTGCGTGACACCCTTAAGCCAGGTAGATTAATCATTGTTGATCTTCGTGATGAGTTTATTGTCAAGGATGAAGCCCTTGGCCTGTTTGTGATAATGTTGAATATTTTCTCAGCTGTTAAAAATGTAAATGGAAAGCACTTCAATAAGTTTATCGTCTTTGATGAAGCACACAAATACATGGACAATAAGGATCTTACTGGCAATATTGTTACAGCAATTAGAGAGATGAGACACAAAGGTGTTAGCATCATGATTGCAAGTCAAGACCCTCCAAGCTTGCCGAATGAAATTATAGAGCTTAGCTCTATCGTTTTACTACATAAGTTTAACAGTCCTCAGTGGTTGAAGCACATTCAAAAATCCGTGACTCAATTATCAAGTCTTTCGCCATCAGATATGAGTTCTTTATCTCCTGGTGAAGGCTTTTTATGGGCTACTAAAGCTACTGAACGAAGCATCTCTGCCAAACCTTTGAAAATTTCAACACGGCCAAGGGTGACCAAACATGGGGGTGCTACTATACAAGCAACTGGTGAACAATGAAGTTATTAAGCTATTCTAATAAGGGAAGTAGGGAATCAAATCAGGATCTTTTACTAGAGTGCAAGCTGAAAAATGGATCTTATCTATTTTTGATAGTTGATGGGATGGGGGGACTGGAACATGGAGAAATGGCGGCAAGGCTTGTTTGTGAAAACATTGAAACATATCTCTCAACGGTAGACCATGTTTCTCCATTTCAGATCCAAATGGCTATTAACAAGTCAAATTTAATAATTAGACAAAGAAGTGAGGCTTTACGGGTATCCATGGGTGCAACGTTAGGAGGAGTTGCAGTGCAAGGGGAGGAGGTGATTTATTTTTGGGTTGGAGATGTCAAGATTATTCATTTTCGAGATTCTCGAATAATTTTTGAGTCCAAGTCTCATAACCTCGTTAATGAATTAATCGATAGCGGAAATATTGGTACTGTAGCCCAACTCGAGAGATATAGGCATGTTGTTACTCGCTCAATCCATGGAAAGACCAAATCTGGCTTAGCTGAAATTCATTCAAATTTGTTTAATCCAAATAGAGATATTTTGTTCGTCTGTTCAGATGGTTTCCATGATGTTTTAAGTGGAATTCAAATAGAGTCGCAGTTAGAATCTCACGAAAGCCTGACAGATTTTGCAGTCAATATTAATGAGGTCGCAGGAAATTATTGCCTTGATAATGGAAGCTTTGGTATTGTTACATCCGGTAGTTTTTGCTATCCTATTTCTTCGCTTAAACAGTATAGCTGAATCGCTAAACTTTAGTCGCTTGGTTTTGAAGAGATTATAAACTCTCGGGATAATTAGAAATTCAATGATTGATGGTAAGAAGGGCCCTTGAAAGTTAATTTTAATTTGTCATATGGTGGATTGTAGCAAAACCAACCCCGTAGGGTACCTTGAAATAGCCCCTCAAGAATATTAAATTGAAATTATTGATATTGAGGGTTTTCCTTGAGTATGAATTATTGAAATTGTTGAAAAAGAAGCGTTTTCTCCGGAGTTGCAGCCTAAAACAAGTTGTCTGTTTTTAAGATTAACTTCTTCTGTGTGGGTTAATTTTACTGGTTTTTTGACTGGTGTTGTTCATTTAATTGATGCTGATTGGTGCTAAATTCGACGCATTGATATTGAGGGTTTTTCTTGAGTGTGAATTATTGAAATTGTTGAAAAAGAAGGGT
>Ga0100380_10002725_pt1 | contig 18949 bp, 19 predicted proteins | sample CryGeymeta201504_FD_80417 | JGI IMG/M metagenome (GOLD analysis project Ga0100380, IMG submission 80417) | Groundwater microbial communities from Crystal Geyser aquifers in Utah, USA - Crystal Geyser metaG 2015-04 | ecosystem: Environmental > Aquatic > Deep subsurface > Groundwater | place... | reverse complement strand
TCCCGCATATTTCTCTCATAATTCTCGCAGATATGTACGGGAAAAGTTGCGGTCATTAATGACCCACCCCCAAGAAATTTGCCCTTTACTACCGCATCAGCCGTATGATACAATACCCTATAGTCAACTTATTGTTTGTACTTTCACATACAGGAAGGATTTGCCCATGCCAAAAAGCATCTTTGATGACATACAACTAAACATCGAATGTTTAGTTCGGCCTTACACAAACATAACGTCCGTTTTGGATTACAGATTTTGTGGAATTATAGTTGTCCCACACGTACCTATCGGTACGACAAATCGACATAAGGTGACAACTTTGAAAGCTAACCATATAAGGGCAAACTGACCACAAACATCCCATAATATTGGTCAGTTTATTTTGGGTTAGCTATAGATCTGTATCCGCGCATTCGGTGGAATTGAAAGCATTGAAACTTCTGACTCATCTGGCGCGGTAATAAAGGTTTGTTGTTTTGAAAGTGAACTAAGCAGTAGAGTGCGATTATCCCCATCCAGCTCCGAAAACACATCATCTAACAGCAAAAGTGGCCTTACTCCCCTGCTGTGCTCAATAATATCCGCCGTTTTAAGGAGAAGCGTAATTACCGTAATTCGCTGCTGACCGCGCGATCCGTAGACTAATACATCTTTTTTCCCGCGCGGGGAAACTGGATCGTTAATAAAGATAGATACCTCGTCTCGCTGCGGCCCAATAAGAGAAAATCCAAGCCGTTGCTCTTTTTCCCGCAAATCCCGCAACTTTCTCCGCACAATTTCCCGCATTTTCCCCGCAACATCGTGCGGTAATTCGTGCGGAATATCTGCGGTTATTTTTGGCAATAATTCCCGCAATACACTCGGACTTGGCTTGTATTCAAGGAAAATGCCGTGCGGTAAAAGTGCGGTGTTTATGCGGGAAATAAATCCCCACCGCATCGTAATGACGTCAACCATTCGAACCGAAAGAACCTGCTCAAACGTATCAAATAATGCACTTTTTGACCTTGTATCCTTTAATAGGGCATTGCGTTGGGCAAGATTTGACATAAATTCCTGACGTATGTGTAAATAGGTTGGATCAATCGTAGCGAGCGTTCTATCCATAAAAAGCCTTCGATTGTGCGGTCCACCCGAAACTAAACGGAGATCGTGTGGCTGAAAATACACAACAGAAAGATGTTGCAAATATTGGGCGAACGAAACATCAGTATTGTTAACAAAAAAGTATTTTTTAGTCGGCGTAATACTTATCCCTATGCGGGTATTATCCGAAAGAACCGCCTCCACACGCGCAACGTCCTGACCCCAACGGATACTTTCCGTTACTTTTCCTGCACGCACCGAACTGCCCGTACCCAATATGCCAATAGCTTCCAACAGATTACTTTTACCGGAACCATTGGGGGCAACAATCACGTTTAGGTCTTTATCGAAAGATGCCTCATACGTGAGAAAAGATCTAAAGTTTGAAAGCGTAATCTTTACGATGTGCATAGCGTTTCTTCATATATCTTACTGCAATTTTTGAACATACTTTGTATTAATCCAGCCAAACACTCCATCCCGAAGGATAATCTGGATCCACTCGCCGTCTTCTCGTTTATAGGCAAACTTTTCACCAGGGAATACGGTAGTAACAAGCGCTGATCCAATACTTGGTCCTCCCCGTACGTTGAGATACCCCGTGGGCGTATCGAGAATGGTAAGTGTTCCAACATCTTCACCTGTAACAGAAATTGAAAGAACAAACAGACTTCCCAAAACTTCCGACGATGTTTCGGTATCAAAAATTACAAAATTCTGTGTAACTTGTACCGGATAATATGGCGCCTGTATCGGAAGCATAAATGAAAAATCTGCGCCAGGGTATACAAAGGACGAATCGATAGAGATTGCATCAGATATCGATTTCCACTTGACCGGATCATATAGCTCAGAAATCCCCTCATTCCCAATTGCGCGCACCACAAATCGTTGTGGATTTTGCCACACGGTACTACCCGTATTCTGAAATCTCATTGCAATTTGTTTGCCCTCACCAAGAGCAAGCGAAATTTGAGACACTTCCGAAATATTGCGAACACTCGGGGCAGGCGCAGTTTCGGATAACGTAACAACATCTCGTAACCGAGTAGAAATATCTTGCGTAATCTCACTGGATATTATTAACACCGGAACATCACCCGCTTGAAATCCACGGCCACTAATCGTACTAAAATCGTAGTTATACACTCCGATACCCTCATACAACGTTGCATCAGCCGTTATGACATAGGCAAATGGAATGCCGTCATAGCCGTACCAGAAGCGTGAGATCTCATCAAGAACCAACAAGGTCTCTATGTCCGAACTATTCGTAAATGGAACTAACTGATACGCAACAACATTCTGCCAAGTAGTCAATGGCACTTCGTTAGCTGGTAACATCGCACCACCCCATTCAACCCGCGAAATACTTTGTGGCACACCCGTTTCACTCGTAGTAACATCATCAACCGCACGTACCGTTAACGACTCGTAAACGTTGGGAATAAGACTAACCACAACCTGTGCACGGGTACTTTTTGGCACACTCAACGACAATACACGATCCTTAAATCCATCTTTTGAAACCACAATCTCAAACGATTCACTTTCACGGACAGGGATAATGGCAGGCGACGACTGTTGCGTTTTGCCATTAACCGTTATTACCGCATCCGATGGAGTCGTTACAATCGTCAAACTACTTTGTGCAAATAGAGTTTGCAGTTGCTCAAATCCAACTTGATATCCAAAATTAACGATAGAATTTGAAAATAACGTTTGATCAATCGTACTCTGAGTATTACCCGCAATCTGAATTTTTGTTTGCCACTCATCTCCTATTGAAACAAGATGCTCACCAGTTGGAAGTGAAATACCCGTTGCAGGCGTTGTTGTGTAGGACTCTCCATCAATTCTCAGCGAAACCGATGAATTTGGCGTCACCACGGTTAGGGTTCCCGTCTCAGATTCTTGAGAGAACAACACCAAAGCCCCCTCCTTAACAAAGGCAAAGGTTATAAGGGCAATAATAGTAAGAGTAATGACAACGAGTAGCGTTCGCATAGCTGTAAATTGCATTACGATTCATCAGGGATGGTCATGGGCATTACCACGTGTCGGTAGGACTGATCCTCTTCCGAGGTAAAAACAATTGGTTTTGTTGCCGATGCAATCTCAATACACACATCTTCGTGGGGAAATGATTGGATGGCATCCAATAAATAACGTGCGTTAAACCCAAAAGAAAACGATTCGCCCGTAATGGTAGCTTTTGCAACGCCTTTGTATTGACCAACCGAAGAACTGTGCGCGGTAAGATCAAGAGACTGTGCCGAAGGATTGGTAGTAAGTTTTACTGCCTGACCTTCTCGTTCGGCAAAAATTGACGTCGTTTTAACAGCCTCTAAAAACGATGCGGTGTTCACTACAACGCGCGCCACAAATTCATCAGGAAATATGCGTTGGTAGTCAGGATAATCTGCGTCTAAAAGTCGCGAAATTACTTCAACAATCCCAATTTTTACAAAAACCTGATTTTGAGTAGTACTCACCATGATGGTAATTGGTGACTCGAAAGCATCAATAGCATTAGCATCCGCCAAAAGCGCATCGATATCACGCAAAGATGAGGCTGGAATAATAAAGGAACCCTCGAACGTACCTTCAAAGGGAACGGTAACTACTGATAGTCTGTAACTATCCGTTGAAACAACATCAAGCGTTTTATCGTTCTTAAATACAAATAAAACACCGGTAAGAACTGGATGAATATCGCCCGATGCAGCAGCAAAAACCGTCTGTTTTACCAACGTTCTAAACACGCTTGGATATATCATAGCCTGCGATGACTGTTCTTCGTATAACGGAAGTTCAGGAAAATCCTGAGCCGGCATGGTTACAAAAGATGCATCATTCACGCCATCTGAAACCATTAATTGATTACCATCAGAAGAAATAACAACGGTGTCGTGTGCAATAGATCCAATATATTCGGTAAATGTTTTTGCGGGAACGGTAATTTGTCCAGGCTCATCAACTTTAACTTGAATTGCCACCTTAATTGAAATTTCAAGATCACTTGATTCCACTCGAAGCATATTATCTTCGGTTGCAGTTAACAGCATGTTTGTGAGCACGGGAACGTTCGTTTTGGTGCTTATTGCGCGTGAGGCAAGTTGTGAAACAGTCTTTAATCGTTGAGTTACCACACTAAATCTCATAGTCAAACTGTAACACAGTTAAGTATTAGTAGCAATAATAGGCGGTGTGTATTTCGGTATAAGTCGTAAATTATGCGTCACATGGGTAAAAGCCTTGTGGACTGCCCGCCCTTAGGGTGTGGATAATGTGTGGGTAATATTCACATACTACAAAAGTTATCAACAAACCTAAGAAAGATCCAACGTGTTATCCACAAGACGGGATATGTTATCCACAATCGTGGCGATTCAGGTTAGGTCCTAAAACTATTCGTATAGTGATAAGTCGGTTAAGAAGGAGGGAACTAAAGGTCTCAAAGTCAGAGCACGTTGTTGGTCGATTAGCTGTAGAGCTCGCGTCGGATGGATGAGATGTGTGAAGCGACAGCAGGTTGCTCACTACCTTCGGTTAGTTGTTTTATTCGATCGCAGCCATGAATGATTGTTGTGTGATCGCGTCCGCCTAACATGTCTCCTATCTCTTCAAGGTTAAGTCCAAGTTCGTTTCTCAGTAAAAACATGGTGATTTGGCGGGGGATGACGATTTCTCTTTTTCTGCGTTTACCACATAAGTCCTTAATGCTCGTATCAAACTGTTTGGTTACTAGTTCAAGAATAAGATCGGGAGTAATTTTTCTTTTAGGTTTAGTGTTTTCTTCGTGAGCGCCAAGGAGTGATTTAAGCATAGCAACGTTTATTGGTTGCGGTTGGTAGTTTTGATATGACTGTACTTGATGCACAAGTCCATGTATTTCGCGAACATTTGCAGTTGCTTGTTCCGCAATAAACTGAAGAATGGGTTCGGAAAGTGAGAGTCCAAGTTCTTGTGATTTTTGTTTTGCAATTGCAATACGGGTCTCAAAATCGGGAGGGCTGATCATGACCATAAGACCTCCTTGGAATCGTGAGATTAATCGGTCGGGAATGTCTTTTATTTCATTGGGGTCTCTGTCTGAGACTAATACAATTTGGCTTTGTAGCTGGTATATTTCGTTAAATGTATGATAAAACTCCTCAAGACTCGCATCTTTACCTGCTAAAAATTGGATATCGTCTACCAGTAAGACGTCTGATTTGCGGTACCTATCACGCAGCTCCTGCATGGGCCGTTTATTTCTGATGTAGCTAATAAGATCGTTTACAAATGTTTCAGATGGGGCATAGGTTATCGAAAAATGCGGGTGTCTTTTGATTAGTTCGTTTCCGATTGCGTGCAGAAGGTGCGTTTTTCCGACTCCGGTATTTCCATAAATGAGAAGGGGATTATAAATGTGGCCCGGGTTTTCAATAACTGCGGTTGCTGCGGCATGGACCACGCGATTGTTAACGCCAACTACAAAATTGTCGAGCGTATATGAAACGTTGAGTTGAGGTTTATTTCGATATGTTTGGAAAGGCGCCGCTGGCGTTGAGTTTGGGGTTTCTGTATTGTTTAGCGTAGGTTCGGTGCTTGGTATTTCATCAAAAAGTGGTCCACTTAGTGGCATGGTGTTTAGTTTTGTTGGGCGAAGAATAAAATCAACACGTATGGAGGGGTTAATAATTTTTTTTAGGACTGATTCGATCTGATCTTTGTAGCGTTTTTGAATAATGCTTTTGCTATATGCATCGGTGCAGGCAATGATGACTTTATCTTCCGATGTCTCATACAGTGAGGTGTTTCTAAACCAGGTAGAAACAATAACAGGATCAAGCTCTATTTCAAGTGCGGCGAGTGCTTGTTTCCAGATCGGTGCAGTAGACATGTGTCACCCAAGATACGGGCGTGTGTGGATAACGTCAACGGGCTGTTTTGGTTTCTATCGTAAAGGATAGTAATGGTATGCTGAAACTGTCGATCACGTGTGGATATCTTTTGAGGGCAATAATTAGTCTTGTTTTCGAAGCGCAACAAAACCTGCAGACATAAACAGTAGTGAAAGTAAGGATACAAAGATAGTTGTTGAAACGGTACCACTTTCGGGAAGTTGAGAAGCAAGTGGTGTTGGTGTTGCCGTTGTAGTTGAAGTTGTTTGTGGTGTCGTTGTTACTGCGCGTGTTGGAGTAACGGTAGGTTGAACCGTTGTTTGTGCTGTTGGTGTGATGGTGGTTGTTGTTACCGTTGGTACGGCAGTTGCTGTAGGAAGAACGGTGACGAGTGGTGTTGCTTCTCCTGTTGTTGGTGTCGGTGTTAATTGAGAACCGTTTTGTTCACAGTCAAACGATGAGGAACATACGTTTTCTCCCGCGCCAGGGACTTCGACGCAGAGACCAAATCTACACTCTAAATGTGTTTGCGTTCCCGGAGTTGCGGTTGGGTTTACTGCTTGGATAGAGGGAGTAGGGGTTGGTGTTGGCGTAGTGGATGAAGATCCATCTCGTAAGAAAAACCACCAAACGGTTACCGCGAGAATAATAAGCAAAATGCCAGTAATGACGACGAGTGCGATGATATTTCGTTTGTTATTGTCGTTTTTGTTTTCGGGTGAGGCAGGGGTTGGAGTGGGAACTTCATCGTCGGTGTTTGGTTGAGGTGTTGGTATCTCTTCTTCGAGTTGAGGTTCGACGGAAGTAGTCTTATCAATGTTTGTGGCAGCTGAAAGTTCGCTGTCGGGGTCAAAACCCGAAACAGTATCCGCATCTGCAACTTCTTCTCCTACTGCGTCTTGGGCGTTACTCGGGTCTTGTTGTTCAGTAGAAAATTCCGTATCAAGATCAGATAGTAGCGTTTCAACATCTTCATCTGAAACTTCACCGGAAGTATCGTTTGCGGGCAATTCCTTTTCGTCCATTGCTCTCAGTATCGCGTATCGTATAACGCTTGTCAACTGATTTGGGTTTGTAATGCTACAATCATTTGATGGAGCTAAAGCGTGAAATCGGTACAATCATAACGCAGGCAGTATTAGATGCTGGTTACGATTTGGCAGAGTCTTTTGTTGAAGTTCGCGTAACTGATCCTGAAAAATTTGGTGATTTTAGTACGAATATTGCGCTAATCGTGGCCGCGCGGATGTCGCAAAACCCTCTAGACGTGGCCCAAAAGATTGTTGACCGAGTTGATGTTTCTTTCACCGATGTGCTAGCGAACGTTACAGTTTCGGCCCCAGGGTTTATCAATATCGAAGTTTTAGTACCTACGCTTGTAAACCGGATTAAGGATTTGCCCGAAACGTTTGGAAAGACTGATACGTTTGCTTACCAGAAAGTTATGGTTGAGTTTACCGATCCAAATCCCTACAAAGAGTTTCACGTGGGTCATTTGATGCCAAATATTATAGGAAGTGCGATTGCAAATCTTTTCGAGTGGGGAGGAGCGCAGGTACTTCGGGTTAATTATCAGGGGGATGTGGGTCTGCATGTTGCAAAATCTGTGTGGGGGTTACTGGAATATTTGAAACGGGAAAAGGTTTCAATGAGCGAGCTGGCCACGAAGGATATAACGGAGCGGATTGCGATTTTGGGCTCGTGTTATGCGCAGGGACATAAAGCGTATGCATCTGATGATACGCAGAAAAATGAAATCATTGCCATTAATAAGACTATCTATGCGCAAAAAACGGGGGACGTGTGGGATGTGTACCACGCAGGTCGTTTGTGGAGTCTTGCCTATTTTGAGACGATGTATGAACGACTCAACACGCATTTTGATGAATACTTTTTTGAGAGTGAAGTAAGCGCAGATGGACTGGCCATTGTTACGGCACATATAGCTGATGGTATTTTTGTTGAGAGCGAAGGTGCAGTGATCTATCCAGCTGAGCAGTTTGGTCTGCACAATCGTGTGTTTATTAACAGCGAAGGACTGCCTACCTACGAAGCAAAGGAACTGGCTCTTTCGGATCTTAAGTATAGAAGATGGCCGTACGATCGGTCAATAATTGTAACGGCTCATGAGATCAATGAGTATTTTAAGGTACTTTTGCATGCGATGGCTCGTGTGTATCCCGATTATGCAAAAAAGACAACACACATCGGGCACGGAATGCTAGATTTTAAAGGTCGCAAGATGTCTTCGCGAACGGGGGATATTGTTCGTGCTACCGAGATTATTGATACGATACGCGAAGAAGTTGGGCTGGTTATTGCTCAATCTCAAAAATCGACCGATTCGAAAATAAGCAAAAAAGACCAAGAACGTATTGCCGTTTCGGCCCTTCGGTATGCGATTTTGCGACAAAGTCTGGGTAAAAACATTGTGTTTGATCTTAATAGTGCACTGTCATTTGAAGGCGATTCGGGTCCCTATTTGCAGTACACGTATGCACGGGCAAACCATGTAATTGAGAACGCGCGAGGGCTAGATCACGCCAGTAATAAGAGAGAACTTACTTCCTGTGAGATAGCTCTGGTTAAGTCAGTGGTGTTGTTTCCTGATGTGGTAAGGGAAGCTCAGCAGTCTCTTAGTCCTCATCTTGTTACACAGTACGCAACAAGTCTTTCTCAGCAATTTAATGCGTTTTATCATGAGTGCCGGGTTATTGAGCATAATACGGTGGACAGTGCACGGCTTGATCTTACGCGCGCGGTGTTTGTAACGCTTGGGAATGCACTTGATATTCTTGGGATTTCTCGACTTACGTCAATGTAGAGTCAGTTGTTTTTTTGTTCTCGGAGAGAAGATATCGTTCGCCATTTTCAAGAAACGTCCATAACCGATACGATGTTTGTTCGACCCTTAAGGTGATTGGGTTTCGTTGATCGTAATAGTATCCGTAAAATGTCCCCTGACTATTCGGGACGGGTTCACCTTTGTGAGGATCTGCTGGTATTGATTGAGCTTTTGACAAAATGGTGGCAAATTCATCTTCGGTAGGAAACCGATGGTACCGCGTGTAAAACGCTTCAAGTATCTGTACAAGTTTTGCTAATGCGTCTTTACGTGTTATGTCAAAGGTTACAATTTTATTTTTGGATATTTTGGGTCGACGTTTAACAAGATAGGGGAGTAAAAAACTAGCCCCGGCAATCAGTAACGTTGAACCAATAATACTTGAGATAATAATACCGTTTGTGTTGTCTGTAGGGATTTCCGATACTACGTAGGCGCCGATAAAATCATCAACACTCATGCCAAGCCGTGCGGCTTCTTCACGTATTTCCCTTTGGGTTGATTCGTCGAATGTCGTTAAGTCTGGTGCTACGGCAGCAAAAATCTGAGTTGGAATCAGTAACACAATAAGGAAGATCAGAGCTATGAGTTGTTTAGAAAATGAATTGTTGCGTACCATCATCGGGATCCTTCGGGGTCTACACCATTGCAGCGGTAACTTCTAATCACGTAAATGTTACTATCGAAACCGATCTCCCCTGCACCAACCGTACTGTCACACAAAGGCCATTTAGGTCGATCTACCCCGATGCCATCATAATAGCCGAGACTTTTAGAGTCGGTGGGGTTTTCAAGCCATGTGCCCAAAATATAGTAATCACCGCGTGTTCCTCCTCCAACATTTTCACTTATATAAAAGTAGGCGCGTCCGTTGGCCCATACTGTGCTGAAGGTACTATTTATGGGATCTTTGGGTAAACTTTTTAAAAATCCTTGCGAAACAAGATCCGGAATCCAGTTGTCTCCATCATTCACACTGTCGCACGAAAGGGGGGTTCCTCCCGTTTGGTATCTGCCGCAACCACCTTGGGATATGTCATAGGGGTAGGCCCGGTTTTTTGTATAGTATGCTTCTAACGCATTGGCGATTTCTGAAAGGTCTGATTTTCTGCCTACGTCTTTAGCTTTGGAGATTCGTTGCTGTGGATCGATTGCAACCAAAACAACCGTTGCTAGAATGCCAATCACTGCAATAACAACAAGAAGTTCGATTAAGGTAAAACCAGTACGAACAGTATGAGTTATGTTTTCTTCTGAAGTTTGGGGCGTGTTTTTTTGTACCACCATAGGAAAACAATGAGGACGGGTACCCAGACAATAGCGTATACAGAAAGCCAGATTGCGTTGCCTGCAAGTGTCTGCATAAACGTTAGCAGAGATCGGACGGCTTGTCGGAAGATAAGAGCTGGTCTGAATGTGTCTTTAGGTGCAAAAGGCAGTGCGAGTTCATCGGTGGACATGTCAATTGAGATGAGTGAATATTTAGCGATCTGCTCAAGGTATGTCTGTTGGCCAACGTAGCTATCTATTTGGTTTTGGATAGAGGTGATTTCTCGTGTTATGTCAACAAGATCTGAAATTTCCGTTGCACTTTCTCGGATCTGTTCGTACCGTGTTTTAGTTGCGGTTAGATTGGCAATGAGAGCGTCAAGGTTTGAATACTGGTCGGTCACGTCATTACCCGTGATATTTTCGGCTGTTGTATTAAGAGACTGCGATCGGAAATAGGAGAGTGCGTCATCAAGGTTTTCGGATGGAACTCTTACGGTTAGGGTGGCATATGCTGCATCGTTTGGGCTCGAAAGGGAGTTTGAAACCATGTATCCACCAAGGTTTTTGGTATACAAAAGAATTGCCTGGTTTGTTTCCTCAACATTTTTAACCACCATTGATAGGGAAGCGTTTTGCGAAACCATCCGATCGGTGGTGTCGGTGGGTGCATAGGAAGGAGCGTAAGACGAACTTGGTGAACCTGAGTATTCTAGGGCCTTATTTCCAGGTGAAACGGTGTCATACATCGTGTTTTGGGATGACGACGTCCTGTATTGGAGGTTATAGTACGTGGCCTCAATACGTGGCCAAGCAAGCCATAAAATCACTAGAACGAGACCTGTTTGAAAGGGATGTTGTTTAACCCAATAAAATATTCGTTGCATCATTTATATCGTATCGCGTTGTACTGAAACTATCAACTGGTGTCGATTAGTAGTCTGCGTGGGTGTAGCAGTCTCCACCGATAAGGCACAACGAGTAGTCTGTTCCGTCCGCAGTTAACTCGTAGGTAAACGTCTCCGAAGGGTCAGTGCTTACATATTCAGGTACTATTTGCGATAACGTTTCGGGATAGCTATCTTCAAAAAACTTGTACATTTCAATTCCAAACTGAACTTCGAATACGTCTGAGTAGTAAGTATCGTCAATAGAGAATGTGCTGTCGATAATGGAATGTGATGAATTTGAAGGAATCAGACTATCTGCGCCTTCGGTCATGTTGAATAGGGCACCCCCTGAGCTAATAACCATCCCCATTATCCCAATGGATATAGCAATAAAAGCAACAAGTCCAAACAGGGCCACTAACCACAACCAAATTTTGGTGGATGTTTTAGCAACAAACTCAAATGAGCCCTTTGCTTTTTTAACGTATGAAAAGAGCAAAACGCCAAAAATAGTTCCAACAATTGAGACCGCAAGATTAAATGGTGTTTCGATAAGATACAAAAGTATGATAGCAGGATTGTCTTTACCAAGAACGGTTGTAATACTTCCCGAAATGATTGCAAGTGAAATCGTTATGCCCATAGCAAATAAGATCACCACAATCCACCGACTAAATATTTTTCCGAATATGTTTGACACATACGCTTTGCTTTTTAGGAGTGCGTCCATTCCCTTTACGTCGTCAAACACAACAATCATGCTTGCAAACATAAACCAGATTGCAAAGATAATTCCTGGTACGATGAATAACAGCATGCCGCCGTGAACAATAAATCCTGTATAAAAAGCGACTATCAAAAGCGGCCATACGTATTTTACGGAGCGCTTCATTATCTCAACAAAGGTAACTTGTTCGTTTCGGTCTCGAACACGAACCATAATTGAAGCGGTTGACCACATACCAATAAAACCAATGAGAAGTGAGGAAGGAATCATGAGTAAACCGACAATAATAACTGTTCGCTGTAATGTCTCGGGATTAACAACCGACGTGAGTTCCACTCCAGAAAGAACCACTATGATTATAAAAATAACGAGTAATGTTCCAACTACAAGTGAAGGCAAAAACAAAAATCCAATAAATTGAAGCCAGTGTTGTTTAAATATTTCAAACGATTCGCGGATGAGATCCATACCGCCAGGGATTTCGGTTACTATTCCTTCGTTTGATGTGTTTTCAACGGGAGGTTCGTTTGAAGAAGGTGCGGCTGAAACTGGAGTTTCGCCCGAGACAGGTTCAAAGGCGTCGGCAATGTCGGTGACTTTCCAGCCAGCATTTAATAGAGAGGATTTAATAACGTCGTCGGAGATTCCTTTTTCTCGTTCAATTCTTATGTAGTCGACGACTTGTTTGTTCGCCATATCGATAGGTGGATTGTATAATTTTTGTGCGCACTGTGCAACTGTTTGTTATCGTATCCTCAATATGCCTACAAAGAGGGTGTTGTTACAAATTCTTCAGAGAAAGGTTTTATGGCCATAAGTGCTTTTTCAACAAAGTCATCATACGAAGTTCTATGTTTCCATAGAGGGAGTATTTCACGATACGGTTTGGCAATACGGTGTTTCTACTTTAGAGGAGTTGTTAATCGTTATTCTATGGTAATAGCACAGCGAATGGCCAAAAAATCAAGGATACTAATACTGCAAAGCCTAATGTGCCAACCTTATTGCGTTTCAAAATAATAATTGACGAGATAATTATGAATAATTCTGGTGGAATCGTCACATAGTTGCAGTAAGGTCTACACCATTGATGTGGTCGATGTAGTACATCAACCAAGGGATTACTAACTCCGATTGTTTGAGAAACGTCTCGGATTAAGTGATAGGTGAAAATAATAATTAGAACGGTGAAGATTATTTTCCATGCTTTATTCATTTGACAAAACATTTGGTGAGTTAAGCTAACTCGTCTTTGTGATTCGATCGATGATTATTGCCAGAACTACAAACAACCATGTACGAACAATAGTGTATCAATTTTATATGAACATGCAAGTAATGAAGGTCTAAACTGCCTATTCAAATCGCCATTCGATAAGATCACCGTCGTGAGTCATGTACTCTGAAGCGCCAACGGTTGCAGGTTCGCCGTTTACATAAAAGAGCCAGTACTTACTGTCGGTTCCACCTGTTATGCCGTTTATTGTGTCAACATACGTGCCGAATGATGAGTCTTTTGTTTCGGCTTGCGCATGTTGTGAAAGCAAGTCGAGCACGGACGTTCCCACTTTTCCTTCGTACGAAACGGTGTACAGATCAGGCTCTACGTTTGAATTGACTACGTTTTGCGGGGTAATTGTTGTTTGGGTTGTTGATGGCGTGTAGTCGGTGTTTTTGCTGATTACGAAAAGGTACGTTGCTGCGATAAGTACGAAGATTATTCCCCCTACAGATAACAAAAATCTTCGCGTTGACATATTTTGATGTGGCAAAGTCGCTGGGTTATTCATGTGTTTTAGCTTAGAGATGGTTATATCGTGTGAGAGCTCTTTTTTCAACTCGCGATTTGTATCGGATGACTACTCCTTGTCAGCGCGGGTAGTGTGCCATAAAATGTGTCAATCGTTTGTTGCACATTTCTATAAGGTTGGTTGCGCAGTGCAACTAATCAATCGACGTTCATTACACCCACAAGGAGCGTTTCCATGTCAGTTTCAATCGCCGACCGAGACCCTGCGAGAGTTGTTCGCGTGTTGGCAAGAAAGCCATCTGAACCTGTGCAGTTTTTTAGGGAAAGTGAACTCGAAGTCTTTCTCTGTAGATATCGCGATGGCGAAGGTGAGGATGCGTATTGGTGTGATCATGGACCTGGGAATTGTCGTGAAGAGCCTGGCACGTGTTGTTGTGCAAGGTATCTTTCCCGATTAGGTCGTGTTGTTGAACAACACTAGTCATGAGATAGAAAGGGCGGTGAGATTATCACCGCCCTTTGTTTTGTTTAACGTTATTTCCCAAGCATAAGGGCGAGGACTACACATCCCATAGATAGTGCGGCGACGCAATTTAGGCCGATTCCTACCAAAATCCATCCTGTATAGCCGATCTCATCTTTGGGAGACAAAATTGCATCAATGAGGACTGGTCCGATCGTAATGGTTGCGATCCCCAAAGACATTACGGCAAACATGCCATGCATTGTTGCTCGGTCTACGAAAACTGCAATTACAAGAAGAATTGCTGCGAAGAAAACCTGCGCATACACAAGAATATACCTCGGATTTATCTTGCTGCGCACGTAAGATTCCACGGAATTCATTGTCTTCCCAGTATTTGTCATAATTTTCTCCTTTCTGTGAAATGTGCTAAGAAACGATTGTTCTTTATTAATGAGTAGGATTATACTACAGGTCGGGGTGGATGTGCTCACCATGAGTTTGGTTTTAAGTGTCGGTGGGCATTGTATCCTATAATTTCTGATATAATCTCTTGTGTCGCACGTTGATTTTTTGTGAAGTATCATTTTTACTAAAGGAGGGAGTTACATGTATAAAGGTGCTGCTGTAAGCGATCTTCCGGTAGATGCTCCATGCAGGATTCTGTTTAAAAAAGAGGTGGGCGATTATTTGGTCTACTCATGCGTGAGGGGTGTCGTCGAGAGGGTTGAAAAAGCCCCACAGGGTGCTGAATGCCCATATTCGGTTGATGTCAAGGTTACCGAAGAAGCTCCTGAAACAAAAGCCTTTTTGGATTTTGTAGGGCAAGAAGGCGCCACTTTTTGGGTATTTTCCAATACACAAGAGGTGGAGCTTTTGTTGACAGTGCTCGTAGGTGAATCTATCGGGGCACTTCGGATGGCTCAAACGTTGAATGTCGCCGAGCAAAACAGGGACGCCCGTGTAAAGTTCATTAGCGTCGTCACAGGAGCATCCACGCAGAGGGGTTAGTTTTCACTCGTAAGAGGCGTAAGTTATTGACACTCCTGCTCCGACTCACAGGAGTTAGGGCAGGAGTGTTTTATTATTTATTATTGTCTGTTACCGTTTCGTGAGGCGTTGCCGGCGCACGGTGATGTCAGTATCGTCATCTACCATACGAATCCGAACAGTATCGTTACTGTCCTCGTTTTGAGCGCCCCAGTCACAAACCACTGTAGCTGGAGTTCTGTCAAAGAGAACTTCGTCGCCAGGTGAGAAAAACCGAACATAGACATAACCACACAAAGTCACGATCTCGTCAAACTCTTGGACTTTTACGTCGGGGCTTTCCATCACAAGCCAGGCCGTTGCATCGCTAGTCAGCTGCAACTCCCAGTATTGGAGAGGATTCCAGGTGAGGACAACGATAAGTTCGGTGAACGTATCATGAAATTCATGAAACACCTGTACGAAACGTGATGACTTTATGAGTGTATCTTCCAGCAAGAGCATCATTTCGCTTGAAATTAGAGCCGTTTTACCTTCACCTCTTACCCATTTTCCACTTATCATAACCTCGTTTCTCCTTTAATTGTGTGTAGGGAATGTACCCCTAACTGAGTGCAACAAACAAAAATGTTATGAGTAGGATTATATAACAAATAAGTATGTATGCATGTAGTAATGCAACCTGTCCGAATCTTGAGTACAACCACGAGTCACGCAAAGTGTGGTAATCAATACTCCCTAAGTCAGGCTTTGCCTGACGACTGGTGCCCCATCTGGGACGATGTTCGAACCTATTTGACTTCAACAATTGATCCAATAGAGAAGTCAGCTATTCTTGTTGCCCTCACCTATTTCAAAAAGGAGGAACACCAATGAACTGGTTCAATAACTTCTTTCTTAATAAAAAAAAACCAGTGGATTTCCTTTCAATCATCTATTGAAGGTTCTTTTAAGTTCTCAATGGTGTATATTTTATAGTCTACTCCGTCCCAATTTAGTATTTTAGTAGTTTCATTATATGTTGCAGTGATAGTTCGGTTCGATAGTTTCGCCGTAATAGTGTTTTCACTGCATGTATAAGTTCCATACTCACCAGCATCAGAGTAAGACCAGTCAAAAGTAGGTTCTCCATAATCAGACAGTGTTGTTCCTTTCTGAAATGTTATCCCCCAATAACCCATTGCTGGACCGTTTGGACCAAGCCCAACCTCATGCTTGGCAATTGATACAAAGTGTGAGTTGGCCATAGTATTACAACTATCTATCTCGTTAGTTGAATTTGATGGGGCTGTTTCACTTTTTGCAGATTTAGATTGATCTGTCGAAGTATGTGTAACATTAAATTTAACTTTGTAATTATTTGAAATCTTTGGTACTAAAATCCAATTCATGCTTGATGTCAAAGCTTTACAATAACCGCTAGTTTTTACATCAATGTTGTATAAAATTTCGTCTGATATATCACTCTTAAATATATGCCTTTCAAAATCAACTCTACAACCGCCACCTTCGGTATATTTACCTAAAAGGGTAAAATTTAAGAAATTTACCTTGGGAAGCAATAAACTATTACATAAATTAGATGGGGATAAATACGAGAGTAACGTTTGGTAATCTTCATTTGTATTTATAACAAATTCTTTTTCCCGCTCTTTTTGATTTAGGGTACTAATGCAGCTATTAAACAAATCAGGCATATCAGTAAAAGCTACTTCTTCTAATTTTGCTGTATTTGAGGCTGGGATTGATGGTTCTAAGACTGAGGGACTAAGGGTTGTTGATTTCTCGTATACCATCCCCACCCAAAACCCCACAAATGGCAAAGTGATAAACAAAACCCCAGCAATAAGTTTTGAAAGTATTGTTACGGTTGTCAGTTGTTTTGGTATGTTCATTTAGTTTCAGTTTAAATCATTATTTTCTTAAAACACGAAAACTCTAGTTTTTACTGCACGGAAGGAAATAAACTCTCTGACGGAGTAGTCAGCGAGTACTCTAGTGTTCCTTGGCTCTTTTGTATGGTAAAGCAATACTGATAACCTACATCTAGACATAAAGGAACCGCTTGTATGCAGGTGTTGTGTTCTATTTCCAGCGTCTCGGTTTCTTCAACTGGATAATATTCTAAATTCATACCTTGTTCCTGCAACTTCCGTAGCAAAATTGAGTTATTACTTATTTTAACACTCCTCTGATAAATCCCCGACCGTAAGGTCGTATGGGGATGGAGGAGCCCCTAAATTTTTTGGTAGAGATCGGTTACAATTGTGGGAAAAGATGCAGCTAATCAGACTAGCCCACTGTGTTTACCACTGTGAATATCACGTAGTATTAGTCACAAAATATCGTCGAGAGATATTTACGGAGGGGATTTTTGCGTACATGAGGAAAAGAATGGCGGAAGTGACAGAGTACTATCCGCAGATAAAGTTGAAGGAAGTAAATCATGATAAAGATCATATCCACCTGTTAGTGTCAATTCCACCAACGATGGGGGTGGGAAAAGTAATAGGGATAATAAAGGCCAATACGGCACGACAGATCAAGCAAAAATTCCCGTTTGTAAAGAAGGTATATTGGGGGACGGATTCGGTGTGGTCGGAGGGATATTTTGTGACGACGGTTGGAGCAAATGAAAAGCAAATTAGAAAATACATAGAGGAGCAAGGTAAAAAAGATTTAGGGCAAACTTTGTTTGAAATAGATTAATACCCCGACCGTAAGGTCGTGGGAAGTTTATGCAATTTTACTTGAATATCCGAAACACATCTGTCTTTGGGAGAAAAGTTAAAAATGTCTCCTTCCTTTAGCCTAGTTCCATTGAAAATAATTTCCGAAGGATGTGCAGGTGAGTGAGAAATATACTCCAGTTCATATGTCTTACCACCGGTGTTTGTCTTTTCTACAAGCTTACCTGTCACAATGTATGTCTCTCCTTTTTCCAAAGGGGTACATTTGATATCGCAATCCATGCCTGAACAACTGACTCCTTCTCCGATCAAATGTATCGAGCCTTCTGTATTTGAAGAAGGTATGGCGGTTTCACCAGACGAATCGGAGAGAAAAAGACCTCCTCCACAAGTATTACAGCAGGCAACACCAGGACCACAATTCCGTAATGTACAAGCGAGATTATTTGGTATAACAATCGCTTGAACTTTGACAATTTTATTTATATATGGACCCGGATTGGCAAGCAGGACTGAAGGTACAAGTACCTCTTTTGTATCCGGCAGACCTTGAACAGGTGGAGAGATTACATTAGATTCTAACAAGGCGGTCTCATTTACTATTTTCTGATAGTGCATCCCCAGATAAAAGCCCAAAACCGGAAGAAGGATAAATAGTATGCCTGCCAGAACTTTTGAAAATGTGGTTACGGTTGTTAGTTGTTTTGGTATGTTCATTTGTTAAAATCTAAATTACTTAATAAAAGCTGTAACTTATTAATAACTGTTTCTGGAGGACAAGCAGTAATAACTTCAGGACAAATAATGTCCGCCCTGCATTGTAACTGCACTTCGATACCATATCTAATGCCACAAATTGGTCCACAACATCCGCTGGGTTTGTGAAAACTTCCTACCGTTACATTTATCCAGAGAACAAAGAATACAAAGGGTAGAAGAATTATTATTAATGCAGTTTTAAATCTTTTTTTCATAAACTTCAGACAACCTTATACAACAATTTTATTGTATCATTTTACGAAAATTTATGGTGCCCCCGAGAGGATTCGAACCTCCGACCTTTGGGTTCGGAACCCAACGCTCTATCCAACTGAGCTACAGGAGCTTGTAATTAAAACACAAAGTGTTTTAATACTTGGAGTTTATTGCATAAACTCCATAATCACGTGAAGTTTTCTTCCAGAATACTTCGTATTCATTTTTCTTGAAGTTTATGAATAAACTTCACAAGTTTACGCTGTAAACTCCACAAATCAGCCCATGAATCCAAGAATAATTGTACACTTTTTGATAACAATACGGCAGGTGTGTTTTGAGGAAAATGTTTGTTCGGAAAGTCGTATGGGT
>Ga0100380_10002723_pt1 | contig 18953 bp, 13 predicted proteins | sample CryGeymeta201504_FD_80417 | JGI IMG/M metagenome (GOLD analysis project Ga0100380, IMG submission 80417) | Groundwater microbial communities from Crystal Geyser aquifers in Utah, USA - Crystal Geyser metaG 2015-04 | ecosystem: Environmental > Aquatic > Deep subsurface > Groundwater | place... | reverse complement strand
GTTAGCAATAATGTCGTTTTCGTCTAAGTTGGCAACAGTAATTACGTTTTTACCCACTTTGTGGCCACCAGTAATATTTCCCCAAAAGCTGCCAGCACCATAACCGCAATTTGAAGTGCCGCTGTTTCCAGCCGAAAACACATGCATGAGTGACGGTCTTTGCTGAATTTGATCGTCCATGGTTCTAGCTAATGCCGTATAGCCAGCATTGCAACCATTGCTGTAGGAAGTAGAAGTAATCACAACATCATAATCGTAGTAATGCTGCATGATGCTATCAAAACCTTGGTATTCTGGTGCTGCTTTATATACAAACAAATCAGCTTGTGGTGCTTGTCCTTGGCCGCGCGGGTCAATATTGCCAGCACCCAAAATGGTTCCACTCACATGATCACCATGATCGCCTTCACTACCAACCCAAAACTGTGTTTCGCGATTGTGTCTATCTATGTGTGGCCCAATGCTACCATCATCTTGCAGCATCACAGCCACACCTTGACCTTCGTATCCAATTCCATTGGTGTTTTCTGTAGAAAGCATATTTACTCTATGTGCTGTTCTTCCAGTATAGTTCTCAGGTTCGCCATAATCATAAGCCCAATCAATGTATTGAACGGAAGTAATTTCTTTAATTTGAGCTATTTTTTCGAGACTTGTTTCAATTGTAACAAACTGATATGTTGTGCGATTGTCAACTATAGCCAAGTTTTTTTCAGTCAAGCTAGAAAGGAAGTCTTCTGTGCTAATATTTTTAAAAGAATGAAGGTTCACGAGCACAGTTTGATGGTTGATTCTTGCTCTATTAGGAACAATACTTAAATCATCAATGGCTTTGAATTTATTGGCCCAACCATCTTGACCAATAATGTTCAGTTGAGATAAAACAGTTTCTGAAACATTTGCATTAATACTGAGCAGATAAAATCCTTTTTTAAAAGATTCAAGAAAAGAAATTCCTTGGGTTTTAAAATATTCTTGTTTTGCTAAACTGATATTCTGATCTAACAAAACCACCCCATAATGTTGGTTTTGAAACGATGGCCAGTCCATTACTTCACTTTTTGTAAGCGCGTTATTCTCAGCGCGGTTGATCACAAACTGACCGTTTCGCAGGTCAAGTGTTTTTTCAAAATCAACATTGTTTTGTGCTGTAAGTGAGGATATGCAAAGGCTAAGCGCCAATGCAGACAAGTATAAGTTCCGCATAATCATTAGGTTCTTTTCACAAGTAAGAGTCTAAAAATACTACCTGCAATGTTACATTTGATGAAACATCGGCATATAGTTTGTTTTGTATGGTGATGCTAATACCAGATATATCATGAAATTAAGAGGACTTCAAATCATATACGCAGCTGTTGCGGCTGTTTCTTTATGCTCTTATATCCTTTACGAAACCAGCAGTTCTACCTATTTACCCGCTGATACTGTTTCTGTTCAAAAAGACCAAGTTTTAATGCGGTCGTTGATGGAAAGCCTAAACGCTCAGCATTTTTTACCAAAGCAAATAGATGATGAGTTTAGCAAAGATGCTTTCAGATTGTATTTAGAGCGCATGGATTTCAATAAAAGATTCCTTTTAGCTTCTGATGTTGAAGCTTTTAAGATGTACGAAACTAGAATTGATGACGAAACTAATGCCGGCACATTCAATTTCTTCGACTTAAGCTACGAAGTGTTGCAAGAACGCATGAAAGAAGCTCAAGGCTATTACCGCGAACTTCTTGCGCAGCCTTTCGATTATCAAGTAGATGAAGAAATAGAATTGGATGAAGAAAAACGTGAGTTTGCTACAACTAGAAACGATCTAAAAGAGCTTTGGCGCAAGCTTTTGAAGTACCAGACTTTGGCAAGAATTACCGAAGACATGGAAAAGCAAGAAAAGGCACATGCTGATAATGATACAGTAACACTGAAAACGTTTGACGAGCTTGAGAAATCTTCACGTGAGTTTTTACTAAAAAGCAACGACCGCTTTTTTGAGCGCATGAGCAAATGGGAGCGTGAAGATCAGAAAGAAGTTTATATCAACTCGATTGTAAATGTTTACGGACCACACACAGGTTTTTTTCCACCAAAAGACAAGGAGAATTTTGATATTTCGATGAGTGGGCAGTTGGAAGGAATTGGCGCTCAACTTCGTGAAAAAGACGGTTACATAAAAGTTGAAAACATTGTTCCTGGTAGTCCATCATACCGTCAAGGCGACCTAGAAGAGGGCGACTTAATCATGAAAGTAGCGCAGGAAAAAGAAGATCCAGTGGATGTAACCGACATGCGCCTTGATGATGCTGTGAAGCTGATTCGAGGCAAAAAAGGAACCGTTGTTACACTTACCGTGAAAAAATTGAATGGTTCTATTCAAGACATTGCTATCACCAGAGACATTGTGCTTTTGGAAGAAACTTATGCCAAATCTGTTATCGTTGAAAACGAATTGGGTAAGAAAGTGGGCTACATCCGATTGCCTAAATTTTATGCAGATTTTAACCGCAATGGAGGAAGAGCTTCCGCAGAAGATGTTCGTTTAGAGCTTGAAAAACTAAAGGCAGAAGGCATTGATGGGGTAGTGCTAGATCTGAGAGGAAATGGCGGTGGTTCTTTGAAAGATGCCATTGACATGACTGGCCATTTTATCAAAACAGGACCTGTGGTGCAAGTAAAAGGCCGCTACTCTAAGGCAGAAGTAATGAGCGATAGAAACAACGCGGTTACTTACGATGGGCCACTTGTAGTGATGACCAATCACTTTAGCGCTTCAGCTTCGGAGATTTTAGCTGCAGCTATTCAAGATTACGATCGTGGAATTATTCTTGGTGCAAGCTCTTCTTTTGGAAAAGGAACCGTACAGCGTTTTTATGATTTAGATCAAAGGTTGGAGGCCTCAGAACGCGAATATCGTCCGCTAGGTGCAGTAAAGGTGACTACGCAAAAGTTTTATAGAATCAACGGAGATGCAACACAATTGAAAGGTGTTGTTCCAGATATTTTGATTCCAGATCAATACAACTACATAGACTTAGGTGAGAAGGAGCAAGACTTTGTAATGCCTTGGGACGAAATAGCGCCAGCTATTTACACACCTTGGAAGCCAAGCTACAACGAAAGCAAAATCATTGCAAGTAGCGAAAAACGCATCAAAAAAGATGAAACCATGCAGCTGATTGATGAAAATGCAAAGCGATTAAAGTCTCAGCGCAATGAAACCCTCGTAAACCTAAACTTCGACAAGTTTGTGGCATATCAAAAAGAGCTGGACAAAGCAGCAGAGAAATATGAAAACTTAATGAAGCCGATTGATGATTTGAAAATTCACAATCTTAAAGTGGATATCGATGCTTTTGAAGGAGATACCGTGAAGCTCGATATCAATGAAAAATGGATCAAGAAATTGAATAAAGACATCTATCTAGACGAAGCCATAAACGTAATAGCTGAAATGGCTGTGAAGTCTTAAGAGAACTTTTAATAAATGCAAAGGCCCAATAGAATCAGTTTTCTATTGGGCTTTTTGTTTTAAAGTCTATCGTCTACTCCTGATCCTCAGGCATAGGATACAAGTAGTTGTTGTATGGATAGCGAATGGCGTGTAGTTCTTTCACTTTGGCATAAAGCACTTTTTTGAACTCTTCCACATTCGTTTTTTCTTGAGCAGAGATAAAAATGGTTTGATGGTCTTGACGTGCCATCCATGTTTTTTCCAAGTCGCCAAGCTTCATGGCTGGGTGTATTTCGCCATCCCATTTCCATTCTTCTTCTGGCGGCTCTGGATATTGATCAATTTTATTAAACACTAAAATGGTTGGTTTATCTACCGCTTTAATTTCGGCTAGCGTAGCTTCTACCGTTCTAATTTGATCTTCAAATTGCGGGTGCGAAATATCTACCACATGAAGCAAAATATCGCTTTCGCGTACTTCGTCTAGTGTAGATTTAAACGATTCTACCAATTGGTGTGGTAGCTTGCGAATAAACCCGACCGTATCTGCAATTAAAAATGGCAAGTTGTCAATCACTACTTTGCGCACAGTGGTATCAAGCGTTGCAAAAAGTTTGTTTTCGGCAAATACATCACTTTTCGAAATCATGTTCATCAGCGTAGACTTGCCCACGTTGGTGTAACCCACCAAAGACACACGAATCATGCTGCCACGGCTTTTGCGCTGAGTGGCCATTTGCTTGTCAATCTTTTTCAGCTTTTCTTTTAAAAGAGAAATACGATCGCGGATCATACGCTTATCCGTTTCAATTTCCTTTTCACCAGCGCCACCTCGTGTTGCTGTGCCACCACGCTGGCGTTCAAGGTGTGTCCACATTCGCGTTAAGCGAGGCAAAAGATACTCGTAGCGCGCAAGTTCTACCTGTGTTTTTGCTTGAGATGTTTGCGCTCGCATCTGAAAAATGTCAAGAATAAGTAAGCTTCGATCATAGATTGTTTTTTGCAATTCACGCTCTATGTTTCGCAGTTGCGAAGGGGTGAGGTCGTCATCAAAAATGACAACATCAATGTTGTTTGCTTCTACATATTGGCGCACTTCTTCTAGCTTACCTGTACCTACAAATGTTTTTGGGTGAGGTTGTTCTAGGTGTTGCTTAAAATACCTGATGGTTTCAAAACCGCCTGTATGCGCCAAAAATTCAAGTTCGGCTAAGTATTCTTTGAGTTGTTCGGCAGTTTGGTCTTTTGTGGCGACACCTACCAAAACCGCTCTAAGAGTGGCTTCTTTGGTTACGATTAATTCCATAGAATAGAATTAGAAATAAATAAAATGCAAATGAAAACTGGCTTCCGATTTAAATTGCGAAAGCCGTTTTTTATAAAGACCATCAAAGATGACCTTGGTGAGAAGAAAATTTGAGGAAGAAGATTGGTTAAAACCAAGTTCCAAATTCTTTTAAAAATGGCCAAGGAATCATTGCGAAAATGAGCACCAAGCCTATTCCGTAAAAAATCAAAATGGTTTTTGATTTGCGCTTGTCGTCTTCTTGTCTTTTTGCACGGCTATAACCCACTGTAATTAGTGCTATTGCAATGATCATCATACTGATATGTTCCACAGCAAAAAAACGTGCCTGTGAATTTGCCATCACTTCTTTAGCATTGCTAGTAAGAGCGCTAAACCAAGGGCTTATGAAGTACATCACCAAGCCTACCACCAATTGAATGTGGCTAAAAATCAAGCCTAGTAGAGAAAACAATTTGCTCTTTTTGGTGAAGCCTTTTCCACTGGTTACGGCCATTGCTGCGTCAGCAACAGCTAAAATCAAGAACAATAAAACGAGGTAACGAAAGCTGCTGTGAAGATGATTTAAACCAGTGTACATGTTTTCTTAGATTTTGGGCAAAGTTAAATGTCACACAAACATACATCGGTATCAACTTGTTTTAATGCTCAGCTATTAACACCGGCCTGTATAAAGCATTTTTATACCTCGGTGTTTGCTCATCTTGCGATAATAACTTTGACTGCTTATGATGAAATCTATTTTTTCGCTTTTTGCAGCGTGCGTTTTTTCGTTCACGCTTTTAGCGCAAGAAACCTTTCCGGTGAATGGTGTTTACAATATAAAACCCATTTACTATGCCTTTACCAATGCGCACATTTACAAATCGGCTACTGAATACATCGCCAAAGGCACGCTTTTGATCAAAGAAGGTAAAGTGGTTGCCGCTGGTGCTGAGGTGCAAATTCCAGCTGGAACGGTGGTTAAAAACTGCGAAGGTTTATACATCTATCCAAGCTTCATTGATGCTTACGCAGGATTTAACCAATCTAAAAAAGGTGCGAAAAAGGAAATGGTTCCGCACACGCACTGGAACCCGAGCATTCATCCTGAGCACCAATACTTAGCTGATTTTCCGCTTGACGAAAAAACAAAAAATGACTGGTTGGCTTCTGGATTTGGTGTGGCAAACCTGCATCACCGAGATGGAATCATGCGCGGTTATGGCCAATTGATCATGTTAGGAATAGATCAGGCAAACACTGCGCTTGTTTCTGCTAAAAGCACTGCGCATTTTTCTTTTGCAAAAGGCACAAGCAACATCGATTATCCAACCTCACACATTGGTGCGGTTGCGCTTTTGCGTCAATCTTTTTATGATGCCAATTGGTATGAAGGCAATACTTCAAAAACCAAAGAAAACACGATCGCTTTCGCGGAAATGAAAAAGCAGGTTTCGGCCAATTGCATTTTCGAACTTTCAAATCCGCTCACGCTGCGCAACGTGAGTGGTTTAGAACAAGAGTTTGGAAGAACATTTATTGTAAAAGGAACGGGTAAGGAATATTTGCTAGATAGAAGCCAGCTTGAAGGCCGCAACATGATCGTGCCTATTTCTTTTCCAAAGGCATATGATATAAAAGATCCGTACGAGGCACGAATGCTTTCGCTTGAGCAGTTAAAGCATTGGGAAACGGCTCCATTCAACCCATACTTTTTAGATCAAAATGGGGTTGCTATTTCGCTTTCGCGAGATACAATTGGTTCGGCTAAAGAGTTTTTAGCCAATTTAAAACAAGTAACCGAAAGTGGTTTTGATCACGACAAGGCGTTGGCTGCACTTACCACAACGCCCGCACAAATGCTTAAAGTCTCTGAATCTATTGGCGACTTGAAAGCGGGCAAGTTGGCTAACTTTTTTATTTCGAACAAACGTTTTGATGAAGATGGTTTTGCCATTGCGCAGCATTGGAACAAAGGCCAGTTGGTGCTCAACAAGCCCATTCCAGATCAATCCTTAATTGGCGATTACAACTTGGTGGTGAACGGTCAAAATTATGATTTGAAAATCACTGAAGTTTCTGACAAAGCGGTAAAGGCTTCTACCAAATACAAAGGCACTGAAACCAAAGTAAAAACAACAATTGAAATAGATAACGACTTAATTACCATTGTGTTGATGAGTAATGATAGCAACTCAACGTTGTTGTTTCAACTCAGTGGAAAATTGAGTTTGAAAGGAACTGTTTGGGATGGAAAAGGCCAAGACAACACAGGTGCATGGGTCAGTTGGGCTGCAGTGAAAGATCGTAAAAGCCAGGCGATTGATAAGAAAGCAAATGAAGAGAAGGCAGAAGTGAAGCCACCAATGCTCATGAAACCCAACATGGCTTATGGTGTGATAGATCAAAACATGAAAAACACGTTTGTTATTACCAATGCTAAAGTGTGGACATGCGGCCCAGATGGATTGCTTGAGAATGCCGACATCTATGTGGTTGATGGCAAGATCAAATCCATTGGCAAAGACCAAATGTATCCAACCGAGTTGGTTCGAATCAACGCAAATGGCAAGCACGTAACTCCGGGTATTATTGACGAGCACAGCCACATTGGCATTTTTGGTGGAGCAAATGAGTGGGGGCAATCATCTAGTGCTGAGGTCAGAATTGCGGATGCCATTGACCCTTGGAATATTAACATTTATCGTCAACTGGCGGGCGGAGTTACCGCAGCACAATTGCTGCACGGCTCGGCAAACCCAATAGGTGGTCAAAGTGCATTGATTGAATTGAAATGGGGCCAAAGCGCTGACGAAATGCTGATTGATAATGCGCCAGGTTTTATAAAATTCGCTCTAGGCGAAAACGTAAAACGCAGCAATTCAAACCGAAAAGGCGATCGTTTTCCAGAAACAAGAATGGGCGTGGAACAATCCTTTGCCGATGCATTTATAAGAGCACGCGAATATGGCGCACCAAAAAGTTTAGCAGAAGACACCAAGAGAAAAAGCGGAGATGAAAATCCGCGCCAAGCGAGCAAAAGAATAGACTTAGAACTAGACGCACTTCTTGAGATATTGAACGATACACGCTATATCACATGCCATAGCTATGTTCAATCTGAGATTTTGATGTTGATGAATTTGGCAGACAGTCTTGGGTTTAGAGTCAACACTTTTACGCACATTTTAGAAGGCTATAAAGTAGCCAATGAAATGGCTGCGCATGGCGCCAACGGCAGCACATTTGCAGATTGGTGGGCATACAAATTTGAGGTGAATGACGCTATTCCTTACAATGCTGCGCTCATGCAAAAAGCTGGTGTAAACGTGGGCATCAATTCAGACGATGCCGAAATGGGCCGAAGACTAAATCAAGAAGCTGCTAAAACTATGAAATATGGTGGTGTTTCCGAAATTGATGCTTTGAATATGATTACCATAAACCCAGCCAAAATGCTACATCTCGAAGATAGAATGGGAAGCATTGAAGTGGGCAAAGAAGCCAACTTGGTTATTTGGAGCGATCATCCGCTCAGTGTTTATGCGCATCCAGAAAAAACAATGATTAATGGTGTGGTGTATTACGATGCTTCAAAAGCCGAAGCTCAGCGTGATATGATTAGTCGCGAACGCTCAAGAATAATAGCCTTGATGCTAATAGATAAAAGCAGCGCCAAGCAAAAACCAAAAGCCAAGGAAGAGCGACATTATGAATGCGACACATTGCTTGAAAACTATTGGGAGGAATAAAGATGAAGAAGATTATAACACTACAAGTACTGCTTTGCTTTTTTAGTTTCAACCTTTTTGCGCAAGCACCAACACCAGGAAAAGCTACGGACAAAAAGATTTTGATTCGTTACGCAACCGCTCATATTGGCAACGGTGAAAAAATTGACAATGCCTATGTTGCCGTTCAAGGCAAAGAGCTGCTTTTTGTTACTGATGCTAACACTGCACGGATCAACCCAGCAGAGTTTGACTCTATCATTGACGCTTCTGGAAAGCATCTTTATCCAGGTTTTATTGTAATGGATAGCAGACTTGGGCTCACTGAAATAGATGCTGTAAAAGCTACACGCGACTTTGACGAGATCGGAACATTTAATCCGAATGTGCGTGCATTACCCGCCTTTAATACGGAAAGTAAAATCATTGCAACCATGCGCCCAAACGGGGTATTGATGAGCCAAATTGCACCAAAAGGTGGTTTGATTTCTGGCGCATCTAGCGCAGTGCATTTTGATGGTTGGAACTGGACCGAAGCAGCAGTAAAGACTGATGAAGGCATTTATTTGAATTGGCCTTCGCGCTACAGATACACAGGTTGGTGGGTAGAACCAGGAGCGGGCGAGATCAATAAAAAGTATGATGATCAAATCACTGAAATAGCCCAATATTTTGCAGAAGCTAAGGCTTATTACGGCTTGGAAACTAAAACAAACCAAAACTTACGATTTGAAGCAATGAACGGTCTTTTTCAAGGTTCGAAACGATTGTATGTGCGCGTTTCTTGGGCAAAAGACATGTTAGATGTGATTCAGTTTTTGCGCGCTTCGGGCGTTAAAAATTACGCCATTGTGGGTGGTGAAGAAGCACATTTAGTAACAACGGAACTGAAAGAAAACAAAGTGCCTGTGATTATAAATCGCGTGCATTCTTTACCTGAACACGAAGATGATCCAATTGATGCGCCATATTCATTGGCCGGTAAACTCAGCGCTGCCGGAGTTCAAATTGCGTTTGCCATGAATGGCGATATGGAAGCCATGATTTCTAGAAACTTGCCATTTCAAGTGGGCACGGCTGTTCATTATGGTTTGGAATATGAAAAAGCCATCGAAGCCATTACACTTACTCCAGCAAAGCTGATGGGAATAGACCAGCAATACGGTTCGCTTCAGTCAGGAAAAAGAGCTACGTTTTTCTTGTGTGATGGCGATGCGCTTGACATGCGTAGCAATCAGATTATTTTGTCGTTTATCGAGGGTAAAATCATTGATTTGAACAATAGCCAAACTGCACTTTACGAAAAGTATTTGCAGCGAATAGAGGATTAACAATCCTAGAAACCAAGTGTTTCTCTTACTCTAAAAAGTGTTTTTTGGCCTACTTCACGCGCTTTTTCTGCGCCATGTGCCAATTCAGAATCCAATGCACCTTTGTCGCTCATTAATCTGTTATAATCTTCACGCTGAGTTGCGAAGTGGCTCAAAATCAGGTCAAGCAACTCCTTCTTAGCATGACCGTAACCAAAGTTCCCGGCAAGGTATTTTTTGCGAAGTACTTCTGTTTGTGCTTCATCAGCAAGCAATTTGTACAGGGCGAAAACATTATCAGTGTCAGGGTTTTTCGGAGCTTCTAAAGGTGTGCTGTCCGTAACAATGCCCATCACTTGTTTTTTCAACTCTTTTTCAGGCAAAAAGATATTGATAAAGTTGTTGTAGCTTTTGCTCATTTTACGACCATCGGTTCCTGGCACAATCATCACTTTTGAGTCATACAAACCTTCTGGAACTACTAGTAATTCACCACATTTTCTGTTGAATGCGCCCGCTATATCGCGCGTCATTTCAAGGTGTTGCATCTGATCTTTTCCTACAGGAACAAAGTTGGCATCATATAATAAAATGTCTGCTGCCATGAGCACAGGATACGTGAAAAGGCCAGCGTTCACATCAGCCAAATTCTCGCTTTTATCTTTAAAACTGTGCGCATTGCCAAGCATTGGAAAAGGAGTGAAGCAGCTTAAATACCACATTAATTCTGCAACTTCTGGCACGTCACTTTGGCGATAGAACGTGTTTTTTTCGGTGTCGAGACCAAATGCCAACCAGGCCGCGGCCACACTGTAAGTATTTTCTTTGATTACATCTCCATCTTTTACCGCGGTTAGCGAGTGCATGTTTGCAATAAAAAGAAAAGCTTCGTTTTCTGGGTCATTCGCCATTTTAATTGCAGGCTGCATTGCCCCTAAAATGTTTCCTAGGTGCGGAGTTCCAGTGGCTTGTATTCCAGTAAGTATTCTTGACATGGTTTTATAAAAGGTGGCTCAAAGAGCCCGTTCTAAAAGTGCTTTGAGCTGTAAAACAGGGTACAAAAGTGTGCTTTAGTTTTCTTTGTTACAACCAAAGCTGTTGTGTGTTAAGTTCACCGCTACTAAATAGCGTTATTTTTGCCCGCGATGTACTACATTTTACAGCCATTCAGAGTATTGTGGAAAGTGTTTTTCCTTTCCTATTTTATCATTAGCCTGACATTGCTGTATCCACTGTTCAACTATTTATTCAGCGACAAAAGGCGTTTTCCAAAAGCGTTTAAACTAATGCGAGCTTGGGCTTTCACGTTAATTTCTGTTCCAGGTGTTTGGATGCAGATTGAAAGACGTGCAGACTTGCCAAAAGGTCCATTTATAATTTGTCCAAACCACAGTTCTTACCTCGACATTATTACTATGTACAGAGTATTTAAAAAGTACTTTGTTTTTATGGGGAAAATGGAATTGAACAGTTGGCCTATGTTCAACATTTTCTTCACCAAAGGCATGAATATTTCTGTAGATAGAGGTAATAGTTCACAAGCATTAAAAGCGATTGAGCGTGCAAAAACAGAATTGAAATTAGGACACAGTGTGGTTATTTTTCCAGAAGGAACCATTCCTTCAAATGCACCTAAGATGAAATCGCTGAAAAGCGGTGCGTTTTTGTTAGCAATAGAAACGGGTTATCCAATTGTACCGGTAACGTTTACTACCAATTGGAGAAGACTACAAGCTGGAGCAGCACTGCGCGTAAAAGGCGGACCTGGACCGAGTAAGGTGATCATTCATGCACCGCTTTACCCAAAGGATTACGCTGAAAAAGGCGCAGTTCAAATGAAACAAGATACCTTTGAAATCATCAACAAACCATTGATTGAGCTTTATGGAAATAACAGATAAAACCATCGATAAATTGGCCGATTTGGCGCGTTTAAACTTTGAAGGTGAACGTAAGGCTGAGATAAAACAAGACCTTGAACGCATGCTCAATTTTGTAGATAAGCTCAACGAATTGGATACAGAAGGAGTAGAGCCGTTGGTATATATGACCAATGAGCCGCTTGTGCTAAGAAAGGACGAAATAGGCGAGGAGCTTAGTCAAGCGCAGGCATTGAAAAACGCACCATCAAAAGACAGTGACTATTTCAAAGTGCCTAAGGTTTTGGATAAATAGACAAGAGATTTTAGACCTTAGATTCAAGACCCAAGACTTTTAAAAAACAAAACCCCGAAAGCGTGATTGATGCCTTCGGGGTTTTTCTTACAGTAATTTGTTGCGTTTAGCAATATTCATCAAAAGCAGCTTTTAGATTTTCTGCGATTAACTCTGCTGGGCGACCTTCAATGTGATGGCGCTCAATAAAGTGAACCAATTTACCATCTTTCATAAGTGCGATAGATGGAGATGATGGTGGATAAGGCAAGAAATACTTACGAGCTTGTGCTGTGGCTTCGCCATCTACACCTGCAAATACTGTAGCAAGCGTAGCTGGAGTTTTAGTGTTGCCAATTGCCATGCGCACTGCTGGGCGCGCGTTTGCTGCTGCACAACCGCAAACACTATTTACCATTATAAGTGCCGTGCCGCTTGCTTTATTCATCAAGTTATCTACCGCCTCTGCAGTTGTAAGCTGCTCAAAACCAACATCTGTTAGTTCTGATTTCATTGGAGCTACGATTTCTTCTGGATACATAGTTATATTGAATTTGTGGCAAAGGTAACATCTTGGTTTGCAAAAAGGTTTTGACTGTTAAGAGGCTTTTAACGTTTCTGATTGAGATTCTATTTCTTTCTACGTTCTTGAAAAAATCGTTGCAAAAGCTCCTTGGCTTGCTCGGCCAAAACACCTTCAATCATTTCTGTTTTTGGGTGAAGCATTTCTGCATTTCTACTTCTAAAACCTCTTTTTTCGTCTGTTGCACCAAAAACCACTTTGCCTATGTGGCTCCAATACAATGCACCAGCGCACATTGGGCAGGGTTCTAATGTCACATAAAGTGTGCATTTTTCTAAGTATTTACCGCCAAGATGATTGGCCGCAGCCGTGATAGCAAGCATTTCGGCATGAGCCGTAACATCGTTGAGTTGCTCCGTTAAATTGTGCCCACGCGCAATGATTTTTTTGTTTGAAACAATGACCGCTCCAATAGGCACTTCGCCTTTTTCAAAAGCCATTTGTGCCTCTTGCAAAGCCAATTTCATAAAGTGCTCATCATTAAAAACATTCAGTTCCATGCCAGTTGGTTGATTGATTCGTCTACTTGGTTTAGATTTCGGTTTGTCGCATGTTGCTTTTACCAGTAGATTTGCGATTTTACAGCAAATATCCAACTATGAATAGAATTAGTTACTTGATCCTTTTCTTACTAATCGGTTTTACTGCCAAGTCGCAGGTTTTAACGGTTACTACTGAGTCTAACGAGGCTTGTATAAATGAGTCGATCTGGTTAAAAGCCAGTGGTCATAACCTTTATGTGTGGAGCGACACCGTGAGATTAGACACTTTTATAGGTGATTCGGTTAATTTTTCTGCTGCCACAGCTGGAACTTATTCTATTACAGTGTTAGGCTACACTATTTTTCCAGCGGATACAGATACTGTTTCTTTCAATATTACTGTAAATCCTAACCCTGCAATTACCATAAACAGCTCGGCAAACGCGGCAAATAATTTTATTTGCATTGGTGATACGGCTACGCTTCAAGTACTTGGAAATGGTCTTTCAACTTTTGCCTGGTCACCTGCTATTTCTACAACTGATAGTACAGGTCAATCAACTGGAGTATTTCCATCAGCAACTGTAAACTATGTGGTGACGGTGACGGATACCAATGGCTGTTCAAATACTAGTACAAAGCAAGTGAAAGTGAATTTAAACCCACCTAGCGTTGCCATTGATGCTAGTTCGTCAACTATTTGTCCTGGTGGTGAGTCTACACTTATCGCAAACGGAAACGGATTGCAGTTTGCTTGGGACAATGCTTCAACTTTGGATGTGAGCAATGCCAAAACAGTGATTGCTTCACCAACCACAACCACAACGTATAGTGTCACGGCTACTTTAAATGCATGTAATACTGTAGCGAGCACAACTATTGAAGTTCTTGAGGCACCAGTAATGACAGTAACAGAAAGCACAAACGGAGCTTTAATTTGCTTGGATTCTTTTGCAACAATTACAACTGTGTGTAATTCATGCGATTATTATATCTACAACTTCCCAAATAGTACACTACAAACATCTAGCACATCACAAGTAGTATCTCCTAACATCGTTGGTGCAGTTAACATTATTGTGAATGGTGTGGGTGGTAATGGCTGCAGAGCTATTGAAACAGTAGTTATAAATGTCGATAGCTGTTACATCGGAACTCCATTTTCGGTGAAAGAACTTACTGCTGCTGATCTTGTTTTAGTTCAAAGAAATCAGCAAATACAAGTAAGCGCTCCAGCTACAATTAACGCTGTGGAAGTTTATAATTTGCTTGGAGCAAGAGTCGCTTCAATTACAGGTGTTTCATCTAGTAGCACGTCCATTGACGCATCTTCTTTATCGACAGGTATCTACATCGTGATGGTGAAATCAGAAAACGGAGAAGTAACCAAGAAGCTTTACTTGAACTAAGTTCGATTAATATTGAAATAGAAAGGCGGTCAATTTTGGCCGCCTTTTTTTGTGCTTTTCACTTTCGTGAATAGAGTTTAACTAAGATCTACAAATGGCTTTGTGTTTTCTTTCAAAAGTTCGATCAGATCATCGTTCATGTATTGATATTCATCAGGAATATCTAGCACGACCACTTCCGTGGTAGAAATTTCATTAGGAAATCGTTGGTTGAGTCTATCAAGATGTTTCTGCTCCATCACAAATACTAGATCAGCCCAAAGCAAAAGTCCTCGATTGATTTTAATTCGAGTAGAATCTTCGGTACCAGCAGGTTTTACTAGATAAAAGCCATGGTTTTTGAAGATGGTCTCTGCGGTAAGGCTTCGCCACTTGTTTCTGCTGCACACAAATAGAATGTTCTGCGTTGGCTGATTCATAAAGAGTTTCGCAAAAAAAATCCCATCCTAAATAGGACGGGATTTCAAGATTTTACTCTTTGAATGTTATTGAATCACTACTTTGTGATGTAACATAGTGCCTTCGCTTTCAAACTGCAGTATGTAAGTTCCTTTGGCTACACCTTCAAGTGAAACAAAGCTATTTAAGCCGCTTATTCTTTGCTGATTCACCAATGTGCCGCCAAGGCTATAAACACTCAGTTTAGCAGTGTTAAATGCTTCAGGAAGGTTTATGGTAAGTTGTCCATTACTTGGGTTAGGATAAACCTGAATTGTGTTCTCATGTGTTTCATTCACACCTAAGAAGATGATCGTAACCGATAGGCTGTCATAACCCACACAACCATTCACATCTGTTTCAGTAACGTAAAGCATTCCGTTTGGTCCAGCATTCCATTGCACTGAGGCATTATTGCTTGCAGTAGTATTGATGATTCCACCATCAGCGCCCCAATTAAACCCACTTCCATTGCTCAAAGGCACTGAGTAGGTGTAGCTATTCCAGCTTTGCACAGAAGCACTTCCTGTAATAGGTCCTGCCACAGGATTCGGATAAATTGGATTTGAGAAAACGCTGTCAGTCAACAGTGCTATTTGACCAAAACTATCGGTTACTGTCACATTATATCCTCCAGCGCTAAGTCCGCTTAGGTCTTCGGTTGTTGCTCCGTTGCTCCAAAGAATAATAAATGGTGGTACACCACCAATGATGGTCAAATCAATCGTTCCATTGTTGGTTTCGGTACATGTAACATCGGTGGAAGTAGAGACTAAAGAAAGTGCAGGAATGGTATCAACTGCAAAGGTTTTGTTTGCACTACAACCAATACTGTCTGTTACGGTAATGGTATATGAACCAATCGCTAATCCTGAAATGTCTTCTGTTATCATTGCGTTGCTCCATAGGTAGCTGTATGGCGCAGAACCACCCGAAACACTTACATCTAAAGCACCATCACTGCTAGTGCCAGAGGTTGGCGGTGTCATAATTCCTGTAATTATTATTGCTGGATTGCCTAGAACGATCGCGCTATCTGAATAGCTTGATGTGTCGTTGTCCGTTACAGTGAAATAATACATTCCAGAAGTTACTCCCATTAGATTTGGAGTAGTTGCTCCGTTGCTCCAAGCAAAAGTGTAAGGCGTTGTACCACCAGTAACTGTAAGCATAATAGCCCCATTACTATCGCCAAAGCAAGTTTCGTTAATGGTGCTAAATGATACCATAAACGGCAATCCTGTTGGGCCAACTGAATCTACAGCAAAAGTTGCGGTTTCAGTACATCCAGAAGCATCGGTAGCAGTTACGGTATAAGAACCAACTGCTAATCCTGTAATGTCTTCTGTGATTTCAAGGTTAGACCAGTTAAAACTGAAAGGTGCTGTTCCGCCACTTACCGTAATGTCAATAGCGCCATCATTTGCGCTAGCAGAGGTAGTGTTGGTGATCGTTCCTGTGATTATTATCTGTGGATTTCCACCAACAGTTATCGTGTCAGTTAGCACATTGAGCGAATCATCTGTCACCGTTACGATATAAGTTCCTTGTGGAATATTTGTTAAGTCCTGTGTGGTATCGCCTGTAGTCCAGAGGTAAGCGTATGGTGGGTTTCCATATTGAATAGTAAGATCGATGGCTCCATTGCTATCACCAAAACATGTTTCGTTTGTCACAATATAAGTGGAAAGCATAGGAGGTGCTGTGTATGTAGAATCTACAATAAAAGAGTCTATTCCTTGACAACCATTTACATCAGTCACCGTGATTGTATAAGTTCCGGCAGCTAAACCGCTTATGTTTTGTGTGTTTAGAGAATTACTCCAAAAGTAATTATATGGCATTGTACCTCCCAAAACAGTAATGTCAATAAAGCCGTCTGCTGCTGCGCCTGAAGTAGCGCCACCAACAACACCCGAAATCGTAATAGGAGCTGGAGAGTTCACCGTACCAGAATCAGACAGCGTGTTTCCATTGCTGTCAGAAATATTTACCGGATAAGTTCCAGCGACCAGACCATTAAAAACCATAGTTGTGTCTACTCTTGCCATGATGGTCATGTTAGTGATCATACCATCAAAATTGCCGTTTGCAAGCAAGTTTGGTTGTGTTAACGATGCATCATCTAAAAAGAACCCAGCACCCAAAATTCTTCCATTGTTGATTGTAACATCGTTGAATCGGGCATTTTCAGCATTGCTAGATTCAATAAATTGAACCGCATACACTTCCGTTGAATCAAGACCAATCTTACCAATTACAGCATCAGCATTTCCTTGGGTAGCATAAGTTGAGTCAGCGTAAATTAATGCACCTTCTATCATTCCAGCAAAAACTAAGTAGTCGTTGTCTACATATTTCAATGCTGTGATTCCACGTTCAGGCTGTGTATTTCCAAATTGATAAAAGTTGGTCAAGTTTCCTGCCGTGTCCATTCCTAAAATGAACCCGTCAGCAGCACCATTGGACGCATAGGTGCTTCCATTAATAGTAACTGAGCCGCCAAAGACTCCTCCAACAAAGAATTTATCGCCCGCGGTGTTTACATCTAACCCAAAAGAGTTTTCGATTCCACCAGAAGATCCAAAGCCACCAGCCCAAAGCCAGTTACCAGCAGTGTCTAAAACCGCATAGGCAATATCATTACTCCCATTTGTTGCAATTGTATTTGCACCCCAAATCGAAGTTCCAGTAATACGAGCATTTACGATAATTCTGTCGGTAATACCACCAACATTATTTGCAACTATATTTCTAGAAAATTCATTACCAGCACCACTTGTTACAGCACCCCAAAGTTGCGTGCTTAGGGCAGTATCTAAAGCAAGAACATAAAGATCTTCACCACCTGAGTTGGGATAAGTGATTCCTGCCAAAGTAATAGACCCAAAACCGTAACCACCGACTAAGTAAACTTTGTTGTTTCTCACTTGAAGGTCTGTTGCATAGTTGAAAAATTGACTTGACACTGTCACAACAGTATCAACAACACCCGAAACGAGGTTAATTTTAGCAACAAATGAGCGGTAACCAGTTCCAGCAATCGCATAATTTCCAAGTGAGTTTGGCCCATTTATTAAACCTGTAGCATAAACAAACTCGCCATCTGATGTAACAGAAGCTACTTGAGTAAAAGGCTCGCTGGCGCTATCGCCAAGGACTAAAGACCACAGTGGGGTATTCGTGTTTTGATCAAAGCAAACAATAAAGCCGTCTTTTCCATTAGCTGTGCTTGATGTTGGGTTTAGCAAAGCGCTGCCAATGGTTGTAGTATCGTCCATGTAGCCCGAAACCACATATACATCGTTTGTGCCATTGTTTCCAGCCCAAATCGATAATACTGAAGTAGTATCAGCTCCATCTACATGCACTATGCTGTCAAATCCTTCGTGCACAAGATGATTAAATGTGAATGTTTGCCCATTAGCATCTACAGTGATGGGAGCGAAACATCCGATAATGCTGTCTATTGTGAGTGTGCCATCACCTTGGCCGTTGCAGAGTTCATCAGTAGCACTAACATTCATGTTGAGCTGAGCTTGAGCACTAATACTGAAACAAACAGCGAGTAGTGTAAGTATGCGAAATTTCATAGGAAATAAGTTGACAGGTTTAGTATGCGCCTAAAATACGCAGAAACAGAGCTCTGCGTTGGTTTTTGCAAAAGTCTACAAAATAGTTAGGCTAGCAAAGTGAAGATTTCTGCTTCGTGCGGCTGTTCTGCCACCGTTGCATTTATGCTGTTTTTGCTAAGTTCTGCTGCGGTTCGTGTGCCAATAGCAATCACTTTCGCGCTTGCCGCGATTTGGTTTCCACCATTAAAAAACGAGCGCACATTGCTTGGACTAGTGAAGCAATAAGCTTCTTGTGCACCAATGTTGCCGTTGGTTTCTTCGGTAGAATATACAGTCATGTTCAACACATTTTCTGCCTTGAGCGCATTTTGAATGCTTTGTTTAGAAATGTTTGAGCAAGGAAACAAAACCTTAGCATCGCCAACCGTTTCAGCAAAGCCTTGCGCAACTTCATCAGGCGCACCTTCGCTACCGATAAAGTCAATTTGATCCACAAATTGGCCCAAAGTATTAGCGGTGCCAATTCCATAAACACCAATCTTTT
>Ga0100380_10002720_pt1 | contig 18965 bp, 17 predicted proteins | sample CryGeymeta201504_FD_80417 | JGI IMG/M metagenome (GOLD analysis project Ga0100380, IMG submission 80417) | Groundwater microbial communities from Crystal Geyser aquifers in Utah, USA - Crystal Geyser metaG 2015-04 | ecosystem: Environmental > Aquatic > Deep subsurface > Groundwater | place... | reverse complement strand
GATAATCAACGGGGGTGAGCGCTGCTATTGGACGTTCTCCATCGTCGGCGCGGCGCAGTCGGCGACCGGCGGCGGCTCGGCTGGCGCGGGGCTGTTCCCGACGAGGCTCCCGACCTGCATGCGCTTTGAGGTGGCTGACCGCTACGCCGCCGGGTATTGCGACGACCCGCAATCCGATGCCTGCCGCGTGGTCCGCGAGATTGAGGCGTCGCTAAAGTAACGCGCCGACTGACAGCCGCAATCCGGGCGCGCGATGGTGCGCGCCCGATCGGGAGGGAAAGCCATGACTGATTTTATCGCCATCGCCGAGCAAGCTGGGGGCACTCCCGCCCATCACGCGCGAAACTGCGCCTGGGCGGGCTACCTATGGGCGCGCGTCTGGGCGCCGCCTGAGGTCGCGGAAATCTGGTATTTGCTTGCAGCGCGGATGCAGGTCGAGTGCGAGCGCATCGACGCGCTCCAGCGTATTGCCCCGCTCGAAGAACTGTTCACCAAGGCCGCTGACACCTATAAGGCAATGACGCCAGAGCAGCGCGCCGAGATGCACCGTGCGCAGGCGGCAAGCTGGGCGCGGGCCGAGGCGGGGTTTGGCTCCGACGCCGACGAAGCTGCATATCGAGACGCGTTCCGCCGTGGAGATGGGGAAGCCTTGGCACGGATCAACGCTGAAAGCGCCGCGCGAGTCAAGGTGCTGCAAGAACGCAACGAGGTCGCGGAGTCAGATTTCGGGCGCATTGACGCGGAAAAGGGCAAGCCATGACTGACGCCAGAAGGAACGACATTTTGAGCAAACTGGACGCCGACGCCGAGCGCAGCCACCTCGTGAAACAAATAACCAAGCTGCAGAGTGCGGTGGCCGACTTTGTTGCTTACAATCCTTGGGCAGAGAAAAGTAAGGAGGAAGAATGAACAACGGCAAATTGGCTCAATGACCTGTGTAAGCGTGCCAAACTGAAAAGTTTTCTTGTCAAAAATATCGAGCTTTCAGTTGCGCAAGAGGGAGTGTGGTTAATCTTTCCTTGTGTAGTCAATCACGCCGGGCACCGCGTTGAAGGTAGTTTCTCTGACTACATTAACATTACTGAAACCTATGAAACCAACGAAGAAGGAAACCAGACCATGAACGAAGAACTTGACGTTATCACCCTGCTGCAGCTTGAGCACGGTGTTCACATCTACGAAGTAACTTACTTCGAGGGCAATAATAACAATACTTATTGCTTCAAAAGCGCCACAAAAATCGCAAAAGACTCTCTCGCTGTAGTAAGTGATAGCTCGGGTAAAAGCTATAAAATTGTGCGTGTCGGTAATGAAGTTACTAATGTGTTCGAGCCGGTTCCGGGTATTGTGTATAAATGGTTGCTTTTTTCCCTTCCGGTGAATGAAGATTACCTCAAAGAAGCTAGCAACTTCGACAATAAGGCACGGCGTAAGCTGGCCCTTGGGGGGGCTATCGCACAAGCAAAAGCGGTGGGAAAGCATCTTACAGAGGAAGATTTTTTCCCGAACAATAACATGCTGGAAATCGCAAAATGAACAATGTAATAAACATAGTGGCATATTTAAACTACGAAGAAATCGTAACTCGCACTGAGCGGTTTGCCTGTATCGTCAAAGACTTAACCCAGCCGAAATTGTTTCTGGGAGAATACCAAAAACAACTTCGTGTTTACACTTCACTTACAAAAGGAAACGCAAATGACAAAGCATAACCCGGCCTTGCCCCCACTTGTTAAAAAAGCAGGCAAAGCTCCCCTCGCAACCGATGATGCTTTGTTCGGAAGTGGTTTTTCTTCCTCTGTAAACTCGCTTGAGTTTGAAGAAAAATTAACGCCGGAAGAGTTCGAAGCTGCGCGCCCGGCGCGCCCGGCGCGCCCCGTGCATAAAAGCTTAGCTGAACCTATCTACACTTTCCGTTCAATCGGAAACAGTTTGTTCGAGACAGAAGACGAAGCTATAATTGACAGTTACAATCTTCTTCTCGATAAAGCTGTTGACGATCTATGGAGTGGCGAAAAAGAAAGCACGTTAAAAGAAAGCTCTGTCCTGTTGAGTGATGCAATAGCCGTAATAAAAAGTTATCCCTATATCGCAAAGCTACTCGGAGAACGAGCAGAGTTAATGCTAACAATCGCTGATGCTAAAAAGAAAGGAAACAAAAAATGACCAAAGCAACAAAAGCTCCGCCAAGATTAAAAACTCCAGATGAGTTTCCGCCCGAATTACTAAAAGCATGGCTCTATGTTATCGACAATAACAAAAAGCTCATAATCCCCTGCGAAAGTTATGGTTTCGCCGTGCATACAAGGCAGCAGTTATACGCCGTGCGGGCTGCGGTTAGGCGTGTTGCCGACGGTGAAATTGTGCTTGAGCGCGGGCAGACAATCTTCCCCGGGCAAAGCGCGTCAAGGCAATCCTATAATGCCTTGTGGGAAAAGCTCCAACGGGCGATGATCCCGAAACTTCAACGCGGTGAAACGCAGCTTCTTATCCTTCCGCGAAACCAGAATATCATAGATCGCGTTGGCGCCGCGTTGGCCAATGCTATGGAGGAAAAAGAAAAGCAACCTGAAAGTCCTCCGGGGCGCTTTAATCCCGCTCATATTGCCCGCGAAAAAGAACCAACTGCAACTGTAATAGGAACTTTGTTCGGCGACGATACCGAATGATGAAATTGCGCGCATAAACGATAACCGGTATGCGCGCAATTACCCTCTCTCGCTGAAAAATACCTCTTGACATGCGCGCAACAACGCCATATAATGAGAAACACGCCCAGCAAAGGAGCTTCAAATGGCGCGTCCTCGCCTCGCTAAACCAACGCAAGAAATACGCGCGCGCATTGAAATAGGTGTGTATTCGCGCATACAAATGTTGCTGTATTCTCCCGCAGACGGGAAGATGCGCTACGGCGCATTAGGAAAGATAACCGAAAGATTACTCGCGACATGGCTTCACCGTGTTGATAAAGCGGGTTTTGCCCGCGCATTAAAAGATATTGGCATTCAACCCGGCGAGATTATACCGGGCTTAACCGAAGAAAACGATCACACGCGACCGCAGCTCGAACAAGATCAGCAGAAGGAACTTACACTATGACGACCCAGACTTCGGAATTGCCGCAGCTCACACTTCTCGACGAGGATAATCTGCCGACAGAGAGCGAGCTTTATTCTATGACCGCCGATCACCGCTTGCGTATCTTGTCGGAACTGAGAACATATGTTCTCGCACGGCAGGCTCACGAAATTCCGGAAGCGATCGCGCAGTTTGGTGTGCTGATCTCGCGGAAACTGCGTGCATCAGCGGAACTCGGAGCACAGAAGAAAAAGAGAAAGGCAGCCGCGCCAGAAGTTGCGAAAGCTTCAGACGCAGAGCTGTTTTAAAACAACTGACAAAAGAAAGGCCCCAACTTATGTCAGCCGAACCTCAGGTTAACCTCACCTTTCCACTGAGCGTTGACAGCACAATTCTATCCTCCTTCACATCTTGCCCGCGTAAATTCTACTATGAATTTCTTCTGAAGCGTGTTCCCGAAGGAAAAAGCATTGACCTTCATGCCGGAGGTTGTTTTGCTTTAGGGCTAGAAATCGCGAGAAATGCTTTTTATGTAGAAAACCTAACCCAAGATGAAGCTATCGCGAGAGCTTGGGTGCATATGGTAAAAGAATGGGGAGAATATACTGAACCAGAAGATCACCCAAAATCTTTCCTAAATATGTTCGGAGCATTGTGCCATTACTTCGACACATACCCAATGGAGAACGATCACTTCCAGCCAATCACAATCGCAGGCAACCGTAAAGCAATTGAGTTTACCTTTGCCATTCCAACAGCTGTGCGTCACCCGGATACCGGAGAGCCAATTCTCTATTCCGGGCGCTGTGACATGGTAGTAGAAGATAGAGAAGGTGAAGGTGGAGTAATCTTTGCCCTCGATGATAAAACAACAAAAGCTATGAACGCAAATTGGGCTGACCAGTGGGCCATGCGCGGGCAATTCTATGGCTATGTTTATGCTTGTCGCGCACAAGGTATTAATGCGATAGGTGCCGTCGTTCGCGGCATTAGCATACTTAAAGGAAGTTACAAAACCGCAGAAGCCACAATCTTGTTCTCGGACGAGCAGGTTGAAAAATGGTGGCTTATGATTAACACAAAAATTCTGCGGATGGTGCAAGCTTATAGTAAATACAAAGAATTACTCGCATGTTTTGAGGAAGAACACTTAACACAGCAACCCGAGTTAACTCATATAGTTGCAGCCGCACCGTGGGAAATGTCCTACGGCGACGGGTGCATGGCTTACTTCCGCCCTTGTTCTTTCACTCCGCTGTGCACATCTTCGGAACCTTGGGAAATTTATTCCGACTGGGATAATCGTGTGTGGGATCCTCTTGCCAAAGACCCGACCGGGAAAAGCGAAGATCGCTTCCTTGCCGCCGGGCCGTTAGAGCTTCCTGATGAGTTACACGCCCTGCTTTGGCGGTAAACGTGGGAAGCGTTGGTGCTCTGTGGGTGCTGCCAAACTTAAGTGTAAAGCACATATACAAAACCCCAACTACATGGCAACCGTCAATTCTCCTGCTCGACCCGGAAACCGGAGATAGTTGGGGATATGTGCGCATCTTTTCCAGCACCGATACGGGAGACATACAAGCACAAAATTTCTGCAATGCTTGCTTTTGTCCTTACAACACCGCAATAATCACCTATAAACAATGGTTCTGGCCGGCTCACTTTAAGCCAGAACACATCCCAACCGAGGTAGTGAAATGGAACCTGCTAAGAGTCCTCTAACCAGCGCAACAAAACAGCCAGCCGTTTTACTTCTAGGAGAACCCGGTAACGGGAAAACTTTTTCCCTCGCAACCGTTGCAAAGCATCGTAAGTTGTTCTGCTTGTTTACAGAACCCGGAGGAGAAGAATCTTTGATTGCTGGATGTATGCACTACAACATTCCGATCGACAATGTTCACTGGCATTACGTCTCACCTTCCAGCACAGGATGGGATGCGATACAAGAAATGGGGCTTAAAGTTTCGCAAATGTCTTATAAAGACTTAGGGGAATTGAAAAGCGGGATCGACAAGCCTGCGCATAGACAGCTCATTACACTAATGGGTGTGCTTTCTAGCTTCATTTGTCAGCGAACAAACGAAAACTTCGGCCCGGTCGATAAGCTCGGGGAAGATTGTGCCTTTGCCTTTGACTCCCTTTCTGGGCTTAACGACATGGCGCGTGAGCTCACTGTCGGAGGCAAGCCAACACTACATCAAGGAGAGTGGGGTGTTGCGATGCAAACCCAAGTAACCCTTGTTAAAAAGATAGTCAATGACACCCGCTGTATGACGATCATAACCGGGCATGTTGATAAGCTTTTAGATCTTGTCGCTGAGAAAATGACGTTCCAAGTTTCGCTTCTCGGCAACAAAACCGCGCCGGTTTTCCCGCGCATGTTCAGCGACGTTATCTGGGCGTATCGTGCGGATAAAAAATTCTACTGGTCAACGACAGAAGATAAAGTCAGTGGATTAAAAGGCCGCAACATTGGCGTGGTTAGTAAAGTCGAGCAAGATTTCGGTAAGATCGTAGAAGCATACGAAGCAAGAAAGAATTATATTACTACTACAACTAACGTTTAACTATATTCGGGAGAGCAATCTCCCCTTTTGGCCCTTTAAGCCCCGCACAACGCGGTTCGTTGTAACTGTATCGCAAAACAACTCAGCGATAAACAAAACAGAGGACACTAAACAATGTCAACCTTTGACCCGAATGCTTTCGAAGAACAGATCATCACGGACGTAAGTGCTACCCACATGACTCCGGTTCCGGAGGGGTCTGACTACAAAGCAATTATTGACGACTACAAATTTGCTGAGGTAGTGATTAAGGGGGAAAAACAGCTTGTTCTGAATGTGTTCTTCAAGCTTCTCGAAGACCCGCGGTTGGAGGAAGTTGGGCTTTCCGCCGATATGGCGCCGGTTCGGCATACGCTGTGGCTTAACCTCAGGCCGGACGGCGGAATTGCTTATGGCCCGAACCAAAACGTTGGGCTCGGAAAGCTGCGGCAGGCGCTCGGGCTGAACAAGCCCAACATGCAGTGGAGCCAGCTTCGCGGGGCCGGCCCGGTGTCGCTCACTGTTGCGCACCGTGCGGACAAGAACGATCCTGAGGTGCTTTACACGGACATCAAGCGGATCGACAAAGTGAAGTAATCCCGAGACAGTTCGCGGCAGTCCCTCGTCGCGAGCTAACCTGCGAGGCAGCAATGCCTCGCTCTTTTCCGGGTGTGGTGGAACTGGTAGACACAAGAGACTTAAAATCTCTCGCTGCACAGCATGGGGGTTCGACTCCCCCCGCCCGGACCATTTAAGCTTCGCAAGATGCAAAAGGATCGGCCCCATGGAACTCTCACAAGCTCAAACAGATGCCGTAAATAAAGCAAAAGATTGGCTAGTTTCTTGGCAAGTAGCCAATGAGACAGCCGCAGAAGAAGAAGAAAATAAAACTGTTTACATTGCCGGTAATAACAACCGCGGTTGGTTTGTAATTGCTGGATACGCCGGAACAGGTAAGTCAACTTCAGTTAAACAACTTGTAGAAGCTCTTAAACTAGAAGCTGCTTACATGACTTACACAGGGAAAGCAGCTCTTGTTTTGCAGCGTTATGGGAATTTACCCGCTACAACAATTCACTCCCGTATTTATAAACTACGGCATGTTCGGGCGGGTTATCTAACAGAGCTAGCTAACAAGAGGGACATGGCGCAAGATGATACAGAACGAAAAGCTCTGCAAGCTGAGATAACGGAGTTACAAAAACCACGCTTTATTCTTCGCGACAGAGTTGAAGAAGAAGGCCCAACTTTTACCGAAGATATAATTATTCTCGATGAATGTTCTATGGTCGGGCGCGAGATGCTAGATGATCTGTTGACCTTTCGGAAACCTATTATAGCTTTAGGTGATCCAGGGCAGCTTCCGCCAATAGGGGACAAAAACAAACCTGCGGATAGTCCTTTGTTCGCGGGGGCGCCCGATGTAATGCTTACTGAAATTCACAGGCAAGCGGCAGGCAATCCTATTATTGATTTCTCTATGCGGGCGCGCCAGCAAATTTCAGTCCCGCATCATACGCGCGCGTCGCCACCAGAAGATACACGGGCTGTGTGTTACCCGCTAGCAGGTCTGACCCAGCGTATGTTGTTCGAAGAAATGCAAGCCGCTGATATAACAATCTGCTGGAGAAATGAAACGAGGCATTTTCTGAATAACTTGTATCGACAGGGACTTGGTTTTCACGAAAAATCTCCCCTATATCCGGTAGCCGGAGATAAAATTGTATGCCGGAAAAATAGTAAAGAAAAAGGTTTGCTGAATGGGTTGTTTGCGGAGGTCGTAGAAGTGCTTAACATCTTCGACTCAAGCATTGACTTGATGATCCGCACGGAACTGCAAAAAGCTGAAGAAGAGCCGTTCAAAATAAGCGCACTTCGCGCAAAGTTTGATGCAGCGACAAACCCCGAGGCAATGAAACAGGCACGCCCGTGGGAACTTGCAGATCACCAGCAGTTTGAATTCGGGTATGCAATCACTTGTCACACGGCACAAGGTTCGCAATGGCCAAAGGTTCTTCTGCTCGATGCTTACCATCTTAACGACAAACGCCGTGTTTTGCAGTGGGCTGCTGCGCGGCAAGATCGCGCAAGATGGCTTTACACCGGGATCACCCGTGCTGCACAACAGCTCACAATCCTTCACGCTTAAGGAAACCATCATGTCAGACGCTCAAACAGACGCCCCCATCGTGCGTAACGCTACGTTAATTCATATCAGTGATATTGTTACACCGCCCGGTCGCCAACGAAAGCACTTTGACACGGTTAAATTGCAGGAATTAGAAAACTCTATCTTTGACAGTAGTGCCGGGTTAATCCACGCTATTCAAGTCGTAGAGATTGATGGCGAGTATCAGCTTGTTGCCGGAGAGCGCCGGTTGCGCGCGATACTTGCGCGCTTGTCGAAAAATCCTGAAGCAACTTTTATCTATAACGGATTGTCCGTTCCGCCGTATTATTTCCCGGTAACAGTAGCTGCAAATAGCGAAGAAGTAACACTTGTCGAAGCCGAATTAGCAGAAAACGTAACAAGGGCTGATTTATCGTGGCAAGAAAGAGTAGAAGCCGAAGCTCGTTTACATGCCTTGAAAAAGAAATTTAACCCGACCCAAACATTCGCACAGACAGCTGCACTTATAACAACAAACCGTGATGAAAAAGGACAACCTGCGCCAAACAATCACGACTCGCAGCGGATTAAAGAGTCAGAGCTTATCATGGCTTACATGGATAATCCTAGTGTTAAAAAAGCAAGCAACCGGAGGCAGGCTTATACAGCTGCTGCGGTTGCAGCAGAGGAAGATTTTCGCCGGGTGCTGCGGAAAAAGATAACCGAAAAACCGGTGCAAGAAGAAACCGCACAGGAAGAAAATCAAGCGCTTAAAAAAAATGATAATCCTCAAACTCCCTCTGACAATTTAATTCTTGATGTAGTTTACGACGGAGAAAAATATATCTACGGAAGGCATAAACTTTATCACGGAGATGCTTTGGAAATCTTTCCAACTCTCCCCGACAATACATTTAACTTAGTAATCACCGATCCTCCTTACGGCATTGACACAACCGTTTTTGGGTCAGCAAGTAACTTTGCCCATAATTACGATCACACCGATGCTGAATTACTTTACCGAGAATTGTGCATTACGCTAGCGCGTGTTTGCACAACGGAAGCCCACGTGTATATTTTTATCGCTGCAAACGATGAAAATATTTTTAATCTCTGCCAAGAGTTGCTGTCAAGTGCTGGTTTTAAAGTCCGCGCTCGTCCGCTGATCTGGCACAAGCATTCTCGTGGTTTCCTCACCGACGGCGACAGCCGAGGATGGCGTGCAAGTTACGAACAAATTATACACGCTAGACGTGGTGCTCGTCCCGGCGCCGTTGTGATGGACGATGTTATTCAGTGTGATCCTGTTCACCCAAAAACACGGGTCCACGCAGCGCAAAAGCCGACAGCACTGTTAGATAAACTTATAAAAATGTCGGGGGTTCCCGGGGATAAACTGCTTGATCCTTTTGCAGGAAGCGGGGCAATCTATGTTGCGGCAGAGAAAGCTTCAATTTCTGTAACAGGGATTGAGAAAAACGAAACATCACTTAACTTAGCCTTGGATAGCATGAAAGGAGCAATTAACGAAGCGCCCCCGCCACTCTCGCCGGATAGTCTCGACGCTGATATACTGTTCTAAAGGAACTTACAATGACACAAACTTTCCGTGGGAGTTACGGGCAGCGTTCCGGTAATCCGTTAATGGTAGTAGGAAGTTACTTTTCTTCAACCGAACAGCAAGCCAACCGCCCATTCCAGGGAACATCTGGGAGAGAACTACGAGAAGAATTTGTGCAAGCCGGACTTAACCTAGATGCTTGTTTTCAAACTAATGTTGTTAATGTAGCTCCTGGCGGTAACGACATTAAAGAATTACTTTTCTCTAACATAGAAGCAAAAGCTGCTGGAATACCAAAAGAAGGTTTGTTTGGGCTTTACCCTAAACCAACTTTATTAGAGGGCTTACAAGAACTCTCGCGGGCGATAGATTGTGTGCGCCCAAAAGCGATCATTGCTCTCGGTAATCTCCCGTTGTGGGCGCTGACAAAAGGCACCGCCGGGACCATTATAGCTAAAGAAGGTTATAAGCAGCCAAGCGGCATCACTGCTTGGCACGGGTCAATGTTGCGAGAAAGCGCAACAAATATTCCTGTGCTCCCTGTCTATGAACCATCTTATATTTTGCGAGCTTGGGAAGATCGCGCCCGCAATATCCCGACCCTTGCTAGGAGATTAAAGCAATTAAATACATGGGATGAACCTCCAATGAACTTTATTTTTCCGGAGAAATATGACGAAGATAATTATAATAAATTAATGCTTCATCTTGTCCAGCTTTACTATCATCTGAATAATGCGCAAAAACCGATTATCATAACAGCTGATATAGAAACACGAAATTCAATGGTTGAGTGCATCGGGATAGGATGGACGGCGACAGATGCTGTTTGTATTCCACTATATGATATTCTAACGGAGAGCCGTTCTTGCTGGACTGTCACTCAAGAAACACAGTTAATGTATTATGTGCGAGCTATTCTTTCGCACCCAAATGCGCAAGTTTGTGGGCAAAACTTCTTGTTTGATATACAGTATTTACGCTATTACTTTGGGTTAAATGTAAACCTTCAGCATGACACAATGATCGCGCGGCATGTGATCTATCCAGGAACACCTTTAGGGTTAGATTATTTATCTAGTGTTTATTGTGAACATCATGTTTACTGGAAAGCAGATGGAAAAGAAGCAGCTGCAAACGATGATAAATTAAAACGTTGGGAATATAACTGTCGTGATTGCGTCAAAACCTATGAAATTATTACACTTGCTTTGCGCCAAATAGCTTCTTTAAATCTGCAATGGCAGTATGTTATCCAAATGCAGAGAGTAAAGCAAACAACAGGAGCGGGGCACCCAAACGCAGCTATGATGGTTCGCGGAGTGCGCGCTGATATAGCGCGTCGAACGCAAGAAACGATTGCACATATAGAAGTTTACGAAAATACTATCTATAAACTTGAAGCAATTGTCCCGGAAAGCTGCCGACCGGAGAAAAGTAAAACATCAAAATCTCCGTGGTATAGCAGTCCTTCGCAGCTTGCTGATTTGTTTTATCGTGTTCTTGGCTGTAAGAAAATGTATAATAAGAAAACCGGAGAGGTTACTACAGATGATGCAGCATTAAGTAAAATAGGAAAGCGTTATCCAGAACTATCTCCGCTTACGGAAACACTTTCTCAGCTTCGTTCTCTTGCTGTGTTTGGCAACTTTCTTCGTATGCGTTTAGGCCCCGATGAGCGTATTCGCTGCACATACTCGCCGACCACCGAAACTTTTCGTTACCGCTCAAGCGCAGATGTGTTTGGCTATGGGACGAATTTGCAAAATATCCCTAAGGGAAATGAAGAAGAGGACTGACCAATGGTAGCTCAGCATATCCGCCTTCCTAACATTCGGCGTCTCTTTGCGCCTGACCGCGGAAAGATAATTTTTGACGCGGACCTTCAAGGAGCTGACGCGCAAATCGTTGCGTGGGAGGCGGGAGATGAGCGCTTAAAAGAAGCCTTCCGCCAGAAAAAGAAAGTTCATATTGTAAACGCTAGAGATATGTGGCCAGACAAAACTAAAAACATGACAGATGATGAGATTAAAAACACTAAAATGTATCCCGATATAAAACGGGCAGTGCATGGAACAAATTATGGCGGAGGCGCACCGGGACTTGCGGAAACACTTAAGTGGTCAGTTAAAGATGCTATAGTTTTCCAAGAACGTTGGTTTTTCTTGAACCCGGGAATTAAAGCTTGGCACGAGAGAACCGAACGCTTTTTGTTCGGGCAGCAGTGCTGGGCGTGCCGCGCATTTCCAGAAGGTCCGCGGTCTCGTTGTGATGCTTGTGGCGCGGTTCTCGGCGCAACTGTTAAAAACCAATTCGGGTACAGAAGAAAATATTTTGAGCGTGTAGAAGGATTGTTGCCGGCGGCGCTAGCTTGGGGACCACAAAGTAGTGTCGCTTTCTGCACCGAAATTGGATGGATGAATTTGTTTCAGACACCCGAAGAAATTGACAAAATAATAACTACAATTTTCGGGCAAACTCTGATGCGGCCAACGCGCGAACTTATAGTTGAGCCTGACGCAGCAATCCGTTATCGCGATGTTGTGCAAGCATTGCTGCAAGTTCACGATAGTTTTGTCGGGCAACTACCGAAAGAACTGAAAGATGAATTACCAAAGGTTGTAGATGCTATGCGTGTTCGCGTCCCTTACCCAGAACCTTTAGTTATTGGAATGGGGTATAAGTGGAGTGAGACTTCTTGGGGTGAGTGCTAACAACCGTAAATGCGCGTATAAATGATAACCAGTATGCGCGCAATAACAGGAGCCAACTATGATTTACCTTGCTTCCCCTTACTCCCACAAAAACCTCAATATACAGGAGCGCCGTTACGAAGCTACTTGCGCGGCAACAGCACGCTTGATTAAAAAAGGAGATTGTGTATTCTCGCCGATTGTCCATTGCCATGTATTAGCGGTAAAGTTTAAACTAAAAACAGACGCAGAAACCTGGAAGTGGTATAACACAATGATAATAAATCGGTGCAATGCTCTTTGGGTATTAGCTCTTCCCGGTTACACTAAAAGTTTTGGGGTCAACTATGAAATTAACTATGCCCAAGAACGTGGATTACATGTAAAAGTTATAATGCCGACAGAAGAAGAATTGCAACTTGTTAAAGAGTAATCTTCATGACACGCAAACTAAAAAACTGGCTTAAAACTTACTTGCAATTCACAAAGTTCAGCGAAGCTCCGGAAATTTTTCATTTCTGGACTGCGGTTTCTACCCTAGCCGGAGCGTTACAAAGACGGGTTTGGATTGACCAGCGTTATTTCCAGTGGACACCTAATAAATATATCATTCTTGTAGCTCCGCCGGGGATCGCAACAAAATCTACCTCGATGGGCATCGGGCTTTCCCTCCTTGAACAAGTCCCCGGCATAAACTTTGGCCCATCAAGCATGTCTTGGCAGTCATTAACAAAAGCTTTTACTGAAGTTCAAGTAGACTTTCCGATCAACGGAGAGACCGAACCAAGTAAAGCTATTTATGCCACCCAATCTGCGATAACTTGTAGCGTTTCCGAGTTAGGAACGTTTTTAAATCCGCGCGATCAAGACCTTGTAGATTTTCTTACCGACATGTGGGAAGGTAAAAAGCGTGTCTGGGTGAGAGAAACTTTTGCGCACGGGAGACAGGAGATCGTAAATCCGTGGCTTAATCTAATCGGAGGCACGACCCCGGCGTGGTTAAAAGCTTCTGTCCCAGAAGCAATGATCGGAGGCGGACTTGCTTCCCGAATAGTGTTTGTTTACGGAGATCGAAAGCGCCACTTTAATGCTTATCCTGGACTATCTTCCCCGACCGAAGAATACAATAGAACCGAAGAAGCTCTTGTGCATGACCTCTGCTTGATTTCTGAAATGGTGGGAGAAATGTTTCTAACAGAAGAAGCTATTCTTTGGGGGCAAACTTGGTATCAAGAGCACTGGACAAGCCGTCCAATCCATATGGCGAGCGATAGGTTTGAGGGATATATATCACGCAAGCAAACTCACGTTCACAAGCTAGCAATGATTATACAAGCAGCAAAAGGGCCATCTTTACTAGTAGAAAAAGACTCACTTATTGCCGCGAATAAAATCATAACCGCAACAGAATATGACATGCTTCAAGTGTTTGAGAGTATTGGGGTTGCGCCCACTGCGCGTTCTTTGCACGAGATAGTCTCTTTCCTGCAAACGCACGAAGAACAGAATATCCCTGTAAGCGAGCAAATGCTTTTACGGCATTGCTTGCATACGCAAGACGCGCGATCCTACGAAGAAGCAATGACAACGGGGATAAAAGCAGGTTACTTTAAAATAATCTCGGGGTCCCCCAATACTTTCAAACTCACAGCAGACCCGCGCGAAATTAGAAAGCAACTTACTCGAACGGAAGATTCTCCAAGCAATGATCTTTAGATTAACTTAATGCTTATTTTATACTTTCTTCAAATATAGTAGGAGCATCTTCAGGATGGCGGCGCGCAACGTCCCGATATATAGCACCCAACATTTTGCTCTGAGGAACACCAGCCTCTTGCTTCGCCCGTGCGAGGTCGCGGCGAGCCAAGGATTGTTGCAGCGCTTGCCGCGTAATAGCAAGGCCCTTTGGCGCTTCACGATTAAAAGCTACTATTCGGTCGATGATTTCCTTGCGTGTTTCTTCGGTCCCACGCCAGCGTGCCTCGTCATAAATCCCCATAAGTGCAGTCCGGCGCCCTGTCCAGTAAGACTGAGCGTCCGCTTGCGCGATGATCCTATCCCAGCGGCGGCTCAAGCGGGTTACTTGGAAGCCGCCAGCACGGGCGATGATTTCGGCAAGTTGCTCCGGGTCTTCTATGTCAAAGTCCAAGACTGTTGACCCAGAAGCTGAACGCTCGCGCCCTTCCTCGGCGAACCTGACCGCCTGAGACATATCGCGCAAAGCGCGCGGCATAGCCATTTCCCAGCGTTTCAAATCATTAAGTTGATATTGATCCCCGGCGGAAAGAAACTTACCGAGTCCAAATAAGATTGCAAATGAAGCTCCGCCAATATCTTTAGCAGAATTTGCAACACGATCATTGAAGTCTCCTGTTGCAGGTCCAAGAGCTGTTGCACCCGGAATAATCCGGCCAAGTCCAATAGCTCCAGACATATTAATTTCTGGAACCGGCATACCGAGAGCTGCGCCTGCGGCAGCCAAGCCAAACCCTGTCCGGCCCGCGCCGTATAAAGCTGTCTCAGCAAGTTGCGAGTCCTCCCCAAACATCTCTATCATAAACGCGCGTATTTCTTCTTTCGGAGAATAGTAAGTATTGAATAAATTTCGACCGAGAAAACGTGTAAGAGCTTCTAAATCTTCTGCACCGGGCAGGCCCATAACTCCCGCCATCGCCAACAGTAATAATAAATATCGCCCGCGCCCATGTCCGTAGCGAGAAAAGAAAAGCATGTTCTGCGCAAAACTAAAGAAAGTAAAAAACACGCTAGGCCTGCCTTGCATAAAGCGAGGCCGTGCCCAAGCTGCATACTCAAACTGTGTTGTAATTACTGCGTCTTTACCGGAGATAAAAGCAAACGCCTCAAGCGGAGACATGCCTTTCTCAAGTGCAGCTTTATAATCTGTGTCATACTTTCCAATTAATTCGTTTCGGTGCTTAACAGTCGGATTTTGCCGGGCAAGTTCTACCCCCATTCTAAACGTAACACGCCGGTTTAGTTTCTCGGTCTGCTCGAACATATATCCGGCAGCTTTTCCGGCCCAGCGAATATTGCGACCAACCCAAGTGTTGCTTGCTGTCCAGCTTAATGTTCCCTCAGCTGTCGCCGCAAGTTCAGTTGCCATACTTTCATCAACAAACCCTTGCTCCACAGCTAGCGAGATTTGACGCTCATCTTCGGCAGAAATATTCTGCGCATTAGGTTGTGCAAAAAGTTTTTGAATTTGGCCTGTAACTTTAGCTAACATTGGAATAGTTTTATGTTCCCCAAACCGAGAAGAAAGATAAGGTAGTGTAACCATTGGAACTTGTGTTAAGTTAAGAGCAGCACTTGCCGGAGAAAACCCAAGCCACCAAGTAAAGGCTATGCTTCTTAAAGCTGCCCATTCTTCCGGGGGGTTAAGCACATAATCTGTATGCTGCGTAACATGGTCGATTATTTCACGACGACGTGTTACATCAAAGCCGTTGTCGCCTAACGCCGTTGTAGCTTGACCAGCTTCGTCAATATTGCGCCGCATTTGCGGACCGTATTCTAATCTAGCAATATGGCTCGCGCCGTGGTGAAAGTAATCTGCATAAGCACGCATCGCATCGCGGCTATATCCAGCAATATTCTTACGTTTTGCAAAATGCTTTTTAAAACTTTCCGCCGGAGAGAAACTTATCTTCAACCCACGGAAAAAATCTTCCAGCTTTGCGCGATCTTTGCTTGATAAGTTTGGTAAAGTATCTAACACTTGCCCTTCGATACTAGCAATTAAACTCGGAGGCAAACCCTGAAAAGATTTACCTTGATCTGGAATTTTATCCAGACGTAATGTGTAGCCTTGTGTCGCGGGATACTTTGCCCTCAGACCCCCGTAAGCAGATTTCTGTTCTTTCTTTGTGGCAAATTGCTCCATGTAAACAACATCGCCTTTATTGTCTTTAACAACAGCCGTAAATTCTCCAAATCGTGCATGAGGAAAGTAAGGTCGCGCGCGAAGTGTGTCAAACTCTGTTTGAATTTCCTGAACTTTAATCGCGGCAAGCGGGTTATCACTCCCGGGATAAAGACGCTGCACGTCGTTTAATATAACTTCTTCCATCTTACCAAGCACAGCTTCGAAATCTTTCCGAATTCTAACATACATCCGTAAAGCATTATCTTCATCTTGGAAAGCATAGCGCTTTGCAAGAGTGCGTAATTCTGCTGCAGTCGGTTGCCGAATAACACCAGCTTTCACTTCTTCCGGCGTCCGATAGTTCATCTGCTCTACGTCAAAAATAAAGTCAGAAAGTTTATCCGCATCAGCTTTTCCAAGCGTCTGCCATAACCTCAGCGTCTCACTTGCGCGCGAGGTCCACTTCATTTTTTCGTTAAACCAGCGCGCAACTAATTGCGTATGCGTGCGAAGCCAGCCAATGTGGGGATTACGCTCTGCTAACTGCAAAATAGTAAATCCAAATTTATACATCTTATCGTATTTATCAGCAAGCGTTCCGGCTTGCTGAATATTCTGCATAACGGGCGCGGGTAAATTAAGTTTCTTTGCAAAAGCAATAATATTATTCCGCGCGTTCTCCCCGCTTGTTACATCTTTATCTTGCGATAACCTTGCCTTCGTAACTAGAGCTAACTCCCCAGAAGCTATGTTATAGAAAATATCTTCTACGTTGTTAAACCCGAGACCGCGGCTCCAGTTAATAAGCGCTTTGAAGAAGTTCGATATTTTACCAAAAACAGTTTTAACTTTTGGCCCGGTCCTAACGTTATTCTCAAACTCGTGCGCAATAGCTTCTTCTAACTTTTTCTCATAAGATAACTCTGGGTAACGCTCGTTAATATTATACTTGTCAATCCAGCTTTCGTTGATAGCCGCATTTCGCAGCACTGCCCATTCCGCTTCCGTAAACAAACCTAATTCTTTAAGGGCGTGAATAGCCTCATGATGCAAAATTGCTTTACCATCAGCAGCAAGCACGGCGATCCGTAACCCAGCTTCTTCACGCGCTAGATACCCGCGCCATTTCCCCGCGTCTGGATTATTCGGATCAAGCATAGATAATTTAACATTACTTAGCCCCATTTTATTCAGGGCTTCGCGGAGGGTTTTAAACTCATACTCAGTAAGCCGCGCGCCGGTTGCTATAGTCCCGTCGCTTTTTGCATAACTATAGAATTGGTTTTTGCCAAAGTTAGTATTGAAAACACTTTTAACTCCAGAGGGGTTAACCGGGAGAATTACACTTCCTTTATATCCCGTGTTAAAAGGATCATCATTAGTAGTATTTTTAACAACTTTTCCTGCTGCGTTTGTAATTAGCTCAAAAACAGTTCCCATATTATCACTAGTGTTTCGGAGAATAACCCCATCAAACCCGCCCTCTACGGCTATATTAAGTAATTTATTATAAAGGTCTGGAGAATATCCCCCGTTATGGTTGTGAATTAAAGGTTTTTTAAAATTAACAAATAGTGGAACAAGTGCACCGGGCTTATTCTTTTTAATAGAGTGCCACATATAAGAACTAGATTTAGTAATATTATTAGATGTGTAAATTATAAGAGCTGGGTGTTTTGTTTCCGGGCCTCCGACAGCTTTTCCTTTTACTGATTTACTTACCTTAGAAAACCACCCTGTCGTAATTCCCTGTTCTTCAGTTACTAATCCAACTTTGTTGGCTACTGTAGTGTTAGCCCCGTGAAAAATGACAATAGGATTAGTGCCGTCATGTGTAACAGCTGGATGCGCACCGGCAAACCATTCTTGAAATTTCGGGTTTGCGACAGCTGCTTTATACCAAGCACTGTTATAAATTGTGGGGTATACCCAGCTTTTCTGAAGATAGTTCTGCACCTCGTGGTCATTTTTAATCTTGTTTAAAGCAGCTTCATAGTCTTTCCACTCAGGTTCAACCGAGAATGCGGGTGATTTTACAGCAGAAAGTGGAGACACTGTAATACCCGACGAAGAAGTAGTGTTCGTCTTCTCTTCGTTGAACGCTGTAACTGAAGTATTAAAACTTTGTTTACTAAAAGCTTTTACGGAGTCTTTTAAAATCTTTGTTATTTCATCTGGGTTATCTTTATTCTCAATAAGGAGTGCGGCAAAAGTATTATTAAGATTAGTATCATTATTGAAGAAAAATGAGCTAAAATTCTCTGCGTTTCCTTCTAAAATAATATTGTTACTTTCGAGTATATCAGCAAACTTTAAAATATCTTGCTTGTCTAAAATAGTTCCAGAAGCAGAAGAATGTTCAAAAAGTATTTTAGCTAACTTCGGATCGCTGAAATAAAAATCATCGTCAGACTCCGACTCTGGGTCTTGAAGTGGGGCAAAACCATTCGGGCCATTAAGATTATCAAGAGCATCGAGAGATTTAAAAGCACTGTCAGGTGTAAAGTCGGCATCTAAAGCCGAATCTTGTGGGGCAGCTGGAACAGTTTTCGCGCTCGTCGCTTGTGTAGCTTTCTTCTGTTCAGCTTTAAACTCCAGATAAGAAGAAATAATCGCGTCATTAATTGTAGTTTGTGTTGTGCTTTTTTTAATTTTATCTGCAAAATCTTGATTTTTAGAATTTGACAGCCAAGAAGCAAACGAACTAAAAGACCCATCTGGCGGAAGTGTTCCGTTTATAATAGCCTTTTTACCATTAAGCAAAACCTCTCCCGGAACATACGGAACTTTAAAGTTAGTTGCAGGAATGGCGGCTGAATTTAAACCGTCCGTGACGGGCGGGAGAGGCGAGGGGAGAGGAGAGGCGAGGGGAGGGGAGGAGGCCGGTTTTACCAGAGGTTCACCTAGCACATTGTTAGACGGTATCGCGGCGGCGGGCGTTGCGGGTGCGGGCGTTGCGGGCGCGGGCGCAGGTGCGGCGGGCGCTCCAACTAAAGCTTCTTCCGTAAGCGGAGCATCTCCGAGTTTAGCCTTCAATACCGCCGGATCATCTTTAATTAACTTCGATACGCCAGCTGCCGCACCGGTAAAG
>Ga0100380_10002709_pt1 | contig 18995 bp, 23 predicted proteins | sample CryGeymeta201504_FD_80417 | JGI IMG/M metagenome (GOLD analysis project Ga0100380, IMG submission 80417) | Groundwater microbial communities from Crystal Geyser aquifers in Utah, USA - Crystal Geyser metaG 2015-04 | ecosystem: Environmental > Aquatic > Deep subsurface > Groundwater | place... | reverse complement strand
GCGTACCTGCAAATGAGAGAATTTGACCTGAGACCATCGTTACCCTCAAGCAGAACCTCTTTTATGTGATTTTTCTTATATAAAGTGAAAAGTACCATGAGAATTGTGGCGAGGTCGTCTTTAGCCAGTACCTTCATCACCTTGGACTGAACATGAGTCAGATATGCTACAGGTCCAAGAGCATGGAAGGAGAGAAGGTTGGTAGTGACTGTTGGCAATTTCAGAGAAAGAGCGAGGAACATGATGAGGGTGCCTTGACTATGACCGACGTAGTGGATCTTTTGATCAGTTACCCTTTTAATGTATTCAAAAGCAGCAGGAAGATCATACTTGGCCATCTCGTCGAAGGAAAAATCCCAGAAATTAAGAGGAGTTGGGCTTAACTTTTTATGGCTGTATCTGTTTCCTCTGCTGTTGCCAACCCACACATCATATCCCTTGTTAGCTAGTACCAAAGCTACAGCCAGGTGCTACTCATTGACCACCCAAGTATCGGAACTGTCAGTCAGTCCATGCTGAAGATAGACTACCTTTTTTCCCTATGTGATTGAACTGCCCTTTGCTGTATGGCAAATTATGTACCTTGAAGCCGGTAAAATCGTAGATTGTAATGGTCTTCTGTTGGGATAAGATGGTCCTCAACAGGGTAATTCTTGGCTCGGCAGTACTAAAAGAAGGGCAGGTGATCGAATTAGCTAGCAAAAGTGACAGTTATGAGCAGGAGGATGGGGACGATCCTGATATTCATGATAATAATCCTATTACATACATGACAAATGATATAGACGTGAGTGTGCTAATCAAAGCTATATTTCTTCGTTGATCTCCTCAACTATCTCCTCTTGCTCGATATTTTCGGTCTCCTAGGCATTGGATTCTTCCTGATTAAGAGCTATGGCGAGGGTAAATCTTTCGATGTGGAGCTCTTCGGTTTCAGCCAACACGTAACTACTATTAACTCAAATGTACGCAGTTCCATTGACTCCCCAATCGGATCCCCATGAATTCTCGATGATCCAGGCATTTTTTCCATCAATGAGGTCCCATCCAATAATTTTGACAGCATGATCAGCCGAAAACTTCTGATTTTTGGGATATACTTGATAGAGTCCTTCCTTGTAGATGAGGAAATCTCGATAAATAGGGATGGTCACTACAACAGGACCATACTGATAGATCTCTAACTTGATGTTCTCAGATTCTGAAGCAACGCAGTAGTCTCCAATGTTTATTCTTTTACAGTCCCTCAATTTTTCGGTGCATGTCTCGGGGGTATCTTCAGATTCAGGGTTGTAGGGAAGACAGGTTGTGTCCACCAACCCGTATAGCTTGGCATAATCTAAGGTACGGGAGATGAATCCTCCTTTACATTGAGAGTTGATGAACTTATCGCAGAAGACAGGGGTCTGAGGAGATACATCAAAAGTATTCTCACCTTCAGATTGCTTGCAAAGTCTGTCAGAGATAGCACCAGCCGAAGCGATAGAATATGAAGAGGAGCAGTTGCCTTGAGTGTAGATAGGCTTGGCACAGGTAGGGTACTCATTTCTGAAGTTGTAGCTGTCGGGGATGATTGTGTCTTTACTTTGAACATTACAGCGATAGAGTTGCTGTTTATTGGAGGCTTGGACATTGATGGTCTTCTTGGCGTCCACTAGTTTGTATCCATCGAACATACTGGTGGGTCCTACCTTGAAGCTGAGTTCCTGAGAATTGATCTTCTCGATAAAGGCCTTGTCATTCACGTCAGTGGTGTAGACATCGGGTCCAGACTTCCAGAGTGAGTTGACAACGGCCATGATTGCAAGGAGGCCGAGGATTCCGAAGACAATATGGTAAGAGTATTTATCAAGGATGTCTTCTTTTTTGCGGGAATGCTGGGCCATGGCTTTACGAGCACGTTCCTTCATTTCAGGGTCGTAGTCAGCAGGAGGGGCGCCATCCTTCTTTGGGGATTTGGATTTTGACATTTTTTAATTATAACAGCACGTGTTATATCTTTATTTGCAACTAACGCAACAGTTATTGGCTTAATATAATGACTTGATACACTCGATTGTCAGCTCAATATGTTGTCAGAACGAGTACTCAACTATTAAGATCACCCTTATGCCTTTACCCCACTCTGAGCAGCCTATAAATCCTCCTGCTGAACCAGAAAGTCATAAACGGCCTGACTCAGTGGACGAGTCACCTGCATGCTTTCAGTCACCTCATCAATACTGACAGCTCCTGCCTTTACAATCTCCCTCATAATTTTCTCCTTTATGCTTACATACTGTCTAAATGTCATGTTAAGTTTGGCACACAATTACTACTATTCACGAGAGACGTAAAGTACTCTTTTTTCTGTTCGTTCGCTGGAAACATCTTTCCTACCTACTCTTCTCGTTTTACTCTATATATTTTGGTGATTTACCTTTTCCATTGAAGGGGCATCTTCTCTCTTCTTATATTTTTCGTCTTTCTTCTTCTTACCCTAGAGTTCCTATTCAACATCTCCCCAGTTTCTGAGACCTTTGGACTGCAGTTATCTGAGTTAGGCTATTCTCTGTCTGAGCTGTTTTTCTTTGATGATGCCTTGCACCAATTTTTCATGATCTTCTGGAGTATTGAACCTCGCAAGAACCTTCATGAGGTTATGTATTTCTTTTTCTTCTTTCGTCCTAGCCTTATCCAATCGCAATTGTTCCCTAATATCCAGCAGTTTTCTGCTTATGACAAACTCCTTCCTCTTGATTCGTTCATCCAGCTTATGGTTGTAAATATCCATCAATCTGAACTTCATAGCCTTATCCTCTTAGCTATCATCCTCATTGAACTCCATCTCAGCTAACAACAACTCAGCATCATTGTCATACTCTACCTCGAAATCACCACGACGAGGCATAAAACCTACCACTTCTGCAGGGTTTGTGCTCTGCTTGTTTGAAGAAGGTCCATTTGAGGCTGGTTTAGATTGGTTGTTGACGGGAGCTTGAGGTTTTGGTGGCTTTTTTGAATCTATTTTGGGCTCCTTTTATGGTTCATTGGAATGCAGACAACCATCAGGTGTTCTGTAGCTGAGGATTTATGCTTGCTGAATATAGAGAATAATACTGGTATAAAGCTGGCATCCTCGAGGAATATCCTCTGATAGTGCTCCTCTACTTCTTCTCTGGTCTTTCCAGTTCCGATGGTGTCAGCTATGTCGCTCCAGTTCCCAAATCCATGACTACCTCCCACATATTTTACCTCTCTAATCCCTCAAACATGAGAAGCTCTTCAATTGCTGTCCATCCCTAATCCAACAGCGGGAAGTTCAATTTGTTGGCTACGTAGTACGATCCTTCAAAAGGTTCGCTATTGCTGAAGCAGGACAGACACAAATCAAGGCTGTTGGATTGCTATGGTCGATAAAATATTCTTGCTCCTTTGCTGATGTTTCTCTTACATTCGTCGCACTGCACTCTGCTGGAGGGACGACATATATTCTAGCTATGGAAGGAGTTACTTGATGTAGCAGTTAACTGGGAGGCTATTGGACGGTAGGCGGGAGAGACTTCTTCATATTTTTATATCCTTTTTCTTGAGTTATTTGCCTGAATAATTGTTATGTTACATTGGAGGTAATAAATATAATGCGAACAAACAAACAATCAATCATATCCTAAATCAAATGCTCCCATAAACTTTCTCTTCCCACGTTCTTCCCTTCAATATAATTTCTGTTATCAAAAACTGTAGCCAGGCAGGATTAAACACTTAATGGAGTGATCATTATTTATTGAACCTCAAAAAAGAAGGTGATAGGAAGGAATGATAAGAAGAAGTGAATGCCTTGATTCTATAGAAATCAGCCACCGAAACCGTAGATGGTTCTGCCTTGTCTCTTGAGAGCGTAAACGACGTCCATAGCAGTGACGGTTTTTCTTCTGGCGTGTTCAGTGTAGGTCACGGCGTCTCTGACGATGCCTTCAAGGAAGCCCTTGAGGACGTGTCTGGAGTCGTCATAGATGAAGGAAGAGATTCTCTTGACACCTCCTCTTCTGGCGAGTCTTCTGATGGCAGGCTTGGTGATGCCTTCAATGGAAGCTCTGGCGTGCCTCTTCTGGGCGGTTCTCTTGGTTCCGACCTTTCCTTTTCCTCCAACTCCTTTACCACCTTTTCCTTGTCCAGCCATTTGTTTCTTTAAATCGTAATAATCTCACCTGCTTTCCCTCATATTTATAGGGCGGCAAATCCCATTTTTGACTCACCTTAAATCTGATTGGCTCCCATAAAACATATCAGATTCCTATTCCACCAAAAATATTTTAGGAAAATCATCAATAACTCCCTGACCCTGGCAGCTCTTCGACCGAGAAGGCGGGAAAGTGCTCAGCATGCAAATGTCCATCTGCTGTATTGTTGAGGGAGTTTGTTAATTTATATTAAGAGACCCCACCAGACAAATCCTATGCTTACGAAACGCATCCTTGCAGTCATATTGGTCCTGTTGGTTCTCTTGGCTGCCTTTTCTGAGTGCCGCAAAAGAGGAAAGCAGGGCTCAAACAAGAAGGGAGGCAATAAGAGGCAGCAACGGGAAAATATAGAAGATGAGGTACACTACTTGACACCAGATCAGCCTTAATTCTGGTATTACTGCATTTTAGCAACATGTATGCATCTGATTAGCTAGTCTTGGCATGTGCTGGAGGTTTTTGCTCTGGCATGACAGTCGGCCTCAATTCTCTTAGTATGCTTAACCTAGAGATAATGCTCAAAGGTTCATAGAAACAGCAAAAGGCAATGGCCTAACGTATACTGGGAGTCGTTAGTGATCATCATCTCTTCCTGGTGACATTGCTGGTCGGCAATGCAATTGTACTTTAATCATTGCCCTTGGTGATCCATCTTATAATGCCTGACTGGGCAGCCATTCTTTTCTCGACAATTGTGGTGCTGATAGTGGCAGAAGTGGTGCCCATGTCCCTTTCGACAGGCAACCACAAGTACATTATTGCCTACTATGGTGCCCCTCTTGTTAGATGGATGATCATCGCTTTTTGGCCCCTTTGTTACCCGATCGCCAGAGGTCTCGACAAGTTGTTAGGAGGATAGCATGAAGAAAGAATATACCGACGAGATTTTCTGACCTACATAAACAACAAGCATAAAGTATTTTTCCTTTAAGCATAGAATGAGCTGGATACTTTAGAGATAGATTTCATTAACAACGTAATGAACCACAAGAACAGAACAATCAGGTAGTTTATGGTAGGACATAAGGATATGTTCATGATCGAAGAGAAATAATTAGTGACTCAGGAGCTGATGAACTTCATCAACGACCATGAGTACACTTTTGTTCTAGTCTACTCGTAGAACAAAAATAACATTGTGGCCTACATCAAGACTAAATAAATCATACTCAAATATATGCGTGAGCAAAGAGGTAACATTAAAAAGGTGGTAAAAATGCCCCTGAAAGATTTCCATCTGAGAAAAGTTGTCAAAGTCTACAATGATGCCATTGCAATTGAAGCCTTAGAAATGTTCGAATAATTGAAGGCACGAGTCATTCTTGTGAGCGACAAGGAGAAACACAGCTCGAAAGAAATGATCGATCCTTTGAGTGTTGTGCCTATCTATTATGTACAAATCTCTTTATTCAGCCTCAGGATTGGATAGTGAAGGAGTAATGTTAGATCATAGGTGTGCTTTCTCTCAACATGACCCTGTATTAGATCGCAGACTATCCAACCGAAGTGTTAAGAAAGTCAAGCAAACATCTCATTGCAGGACCCTCCAACTCAGAATGACCTCTCCTCAGCTCTAGATTGAGCGAAGATATTTGATATATCTTTACTATTCCTTTGGCTATAATTTTAATTTATTCTCTCAACAGTTAATAAAAGAAAAATAGTTATTGTCAGGAGAAGAAGAATAGACCTGTTTGTTGGTGGCAGGAATCGAAAGCAAAATATTTGGAAAGAGAAGGTCTGAAGGTGGTGGCATATTTGAAAGAAGTTAGTAAAAGAATTAAAGCCGGAATCGGTCAGAAAGTTGCACTTCAAAACTAAAGCAGATCAACTATCTATATAATCAATAATGACCGAACAAGACTTCAACCTTGAAGATTCACAATAGCAGCTCCTTTAGGCAGTCAACTGGCTTCCAAGACAAAAGTCTAACTAGTCGATCTTTGGGGAACTAATGGGCCCTCCCACCTATGGTTAGCGCCCACTTATCTTCCCCTACAACCCAACACACCAGGAACAAAACTCTACCTGTCCTAAAGTCTTCAAACCCAAGGAAAAGAAGCCCAAGAGCAAGAAACCTTGCGACTACCGGAAGAACATCTGTGGGTATATCACCAAAAAAATAATCAGAGAGTACCTGAGTGCAACCTACAGAAGCAAAGTTTAGGATCTTTGCGAAAAGTACGGCTGCGACTACCAGACCTCCAAAACATACTTTTTGGGCAGAATCGAAAGGATAACGGGACCTAGCCATGTACCCAGTTTGTTCATTCCCGGCGAATAAAGCTAAAGACCCATAAAGGCAGCCTTCAAGGAATTTTTCATTTGGTTCACGAAGGAAAGGTACCTCCGTTACCTTATTTTGGAAGGAAAAATGGAACAAAAATAAGCCTATCGAGTACAAGAACACCGTACTTATGAATCTGGTCCACCAGTCAGCCGACAAGGCACAACCTATGGAAAGCAGCTCATCTATCATTGATTAGAGTTCATCCTGATTTTATATTCACTCATTCACTGACATTATTTTATTCTCATCGCATATTCATTAGCTATGAACTTTCGATCATTGAGCCCTTCTCCACCTGTTTCCTCTTCCCTCATCTTCCAGCCTCAACCTCAGAAGGAACTCTTCAAAGTTAGGTATCAGCTCAAAAGACTCAAATCTGAAGGATTAAATACATATCAAGTCTCACCTGAACCCAAGAAGCCTACATGTGAATCTCCAAGACAAAAAATCAAGGCCAGTCGATCTCAGGATAATCATTTGAAAAAAGAATTACTTGCTTCTACTTTTGGTTCTGAAATTTTTCTGAATTTCAGGAGCAAACCGCTGAAAAGAAAAAAGCGAAAAATCAGTCCATTAAAACATCCAAATCCTACCCTCTTCCCCTAAGAATCTGACTCAGAGGAGTAGGACAATGTATTTTTATTGAGAGATAACTCAGTCAAGAGGCGATAATTAAAAATGGTCAAGAAAGTATACAAAATCAATGATTTTATATTGTTGTAGCTAGCCGGCGAAGGAACCTACAGTCAGGTATACAAGGCAATATAAAAGCAGACGGGTTTTATCTGTTCTCTTAAGATCCTTAATAAGTAGAAAATGGCTAAAATGGGTGTCTTGGACAATCTCATCAGATAAATCAAGATTAGCATGTTCCTATGTCATCCTAATTTAGTAGCTCTTTACGGTTGTTTCAGTGATTTGAAATCTGTTTATCTGGTGAGCTAATTAGCTACTGACCATAACTTATTCTAGGCGATGAATGTAGGCAGAAGTCAAGGTCACAAGCGCATGCCCTGTGAAGTTGTTAGTGGCTATATGAGTCAGATTTGTTAAGCTTTGAAGTATATGCATTCGCATATGATTCTGCACAGAGACGTAAAGCCTGAAAACATACTGATCACCTATGTAATATCCTCTTTATGATAGACAATCACAGCCAAGTTGTGTGATTTTGGATGGTCAGTCCACAGTCCTGACAGAGCACTCAGAAACACATTCTGTGGAACACCCCTCTACCTGGCACCATAGCTAATCCAACAGGGAAATTATGATGAGTCAGTAGATGTATGGGCCATAGGAGTGGTAACCTTTGAGTTGCTAACAGGTGAAATTCCTTTCAGAATCAGGAGTGTCCGAGATCTATCGAAAGTTGTAAGACATTTGTTGATATAGGTGACTTAATAGATCAATTATGAAGGAATAGACCACCCTTTGGCTGTTGATTTTATTGGAAAAGCCTTAAAGAAACAGAAGTAGCACAGATAAACTATGGCCTAAATGTGCCAGCATCCCTTTTTACTGCATTTATAGAGTTTATCCTCTTTGTGATTTTCATACTTATCCTCTATATTTACCCGCCTTCCCCATATCTGTTGCAGTTGTGACTGCATGTCAGCTTCATAACATCAACTGATTGTGATATTCTCAGACATTGTGCCGAAAACTGGGCTATCAGGGGAGAGAAGCAAGAGAATGAAATCATTGATAGGGAAAGAGGGGCTTGAGAGGCTGAAGAGGAATAGATAGGTGTATAAAATGATTATTGATGGTGAATCGTCATATTTAAAATGCTGATGAATTTCTCAGAGAGAAAGGGAGGAGGAGGGCCATAGTGCCAAAAACTGAGCAGGAGGACTGGGCATGGGATTGTTCGTGTCAATGATTCACTGTTCGTGGCTGGAGGAGTGGATACCTTGGGAGAATGGGTGCATGAGGTCCTCCAAATCAACACTCAAAACGGAGACCTGAACTCTCTGATCCTGGACAACACTCTTGCCTTGGAAGGCTTTTCTATGTTTTCTTTACAGGAAAACATCTATTTATGGGGAGGTAAATCGATCTCCCAGTCGAAAGACTCCATTCCGCAGCACTCAGACGGGCTGTTGCACTTTGACGGGGTTCGGTTTAACTCCCTCAAACAGAAAGGGAAAGTGCCGTCTCCCCGTGCTGACCACCTTTCAGTTTCCTTTTCAAACAAGTACCTTATCATTTTTGCTGGGCACAACCACACGTAGCTCTTCAACGACTGGTATTTACTCAACATCAAAACTTTTGAGTGGAGAAAACTCCTCCCCTCTCTTGCGCTAGCTCCTATCTCAGGAGGAAGAATGGTTTGGCTAGCAGGTCGTGGCATTCTCATGCTCAACTAGCTCTTCGATTAAGAACGTCAGCTCTACCTCTATAACCAGTTTTTTTAATTCAAAGTCAGCGATTTCGACAGAGGCAAACTGACCCTCGCTCCCATTGACCTTCTCTAATCGGTAGTGCCTGACCATTTTCTTGTGAATCAATTAACGGTCGTAAGCAACACTTCTTTTTTGATTTGGGGAGGATACCACAGAAAAAATATGAGGAAACATCATGGCTTGAGTGTGTTGGTAGACCTCTAGAATTAGTCAGTGGAGGAAGTACAGCTTGAACAAGGCTGTTGTTTGGGTGTATAAGCTCTATTTTACAAAAATCATTTACATTTGTTAGGAGGCGGAGAGCCCAGTGACCCTCAACCTTCACCTGGATATAGAGTTGTGCCCTTTCAAGTTGGAAAGAGGTAATTCAAGAGGCATGTTTGTTAGATGTGCAAACTCTACTATGATGAAGAGTGGACCCAGACAACTCGTGAGATCTACCATAGGAAAGTGGTTCAAGCTGAGCTCGATTATGGTTATCAGACTAAAATGGACAATCGCTCCCTACAAAAATTTAGCACCTACATTAGATAGGAACTCTATGCCTTCATTTTGATCTTGTCCTCTCTTTCTTCCCTTTCTGCTGAAGAAATTGATGTTGGAGTCAGCACTATGAAGAAAAAGCCAGAAGATGAAACTCAAGCAAACTCAACCCACTACATTAGATTAGGTTGTAATTTGAAACCATAGTTTCTGCCTCATATTGCCAACGAGATTGTTTTGGAGGGCAAACTGCCCACAGATCATCTTATTGACTCTAAAAGCTTGTCAGAAGCTGTGTTGGGCTTGAAATTAGGAAGCTATCGTTTGGGCCCTTCTTGTTTGGTGACCTTTATTTATCACGATATCTTGTTCGTACTGTTCTTTTCTTCTAATCAAATAGATGTTCCTCACAGTAATTATAGTGTATGTCCGGCTTTCTTCTATTCAATCAACTCCAAAGGCTAGTGCAGTTGTCCTATCACTCGCTCTATCGTTGCCTAGAATCTGCGACCGATATTTGAGAATCCTCTTGACTATGAAACCATACATGGTTCAACCAACTTCACTATTATTTGCATATGTAGTGAGCAGTTCAAACAATAACTCTAATTTTAGCAAACTTCAGAGCCAGACACTGGAGAGAGCAGTCTTTACAAGAATCTTGAAGAAGACCACAGAAGGAGCATTCCACTGATGCAATTAGCTTTCCTGCCCCATCATCCTGTTCCCATATTTATCGAAGGCACTAGACTCTCATTAGTGCATCTGTCGGAATTGCTTCACAGTGACCTAAAGAGCAAAATACTGCAGTAGGCCCACTTCACGATCTCCAAAGCAGACCGAGACATCTTTAGAAGAGTTAGTCTTTTCCACTATTCCTAAGAGTACTGGTTCAAGCGGGTGTTGATCTATCACAAGGGTCGACTGGTGAGCCACTTCCGTCAGCCTAATCTGCGAGTTTGTGGATTAGTGTAACTATAGGATATGGTGGCTTTAGATATTACGGGAAATAACTTGGTATTTCAGAAAGATCGGCTGGCAGTTGAAAGGTTGTTTAACAGTCTAGAACCTATTAAACGGCCTTGTCAGCATTGATATTATTTTTACTATACATTGAACATTTATTGCATCATCACAGCATATATTCTGACTCATTCCACCGACTATTATAAACTGCCGCCATAGTATTCATAATGTAGACCTAAATCACACCCACTCAGACTCAAGTTAGCAAGACACCCTTCAGCATATTCAGCCATCAACAAGCCATGGTCAAAAGTATCAGTCAATAGCTCAATGAATTCTTTGGAGGAGGGTTGCACAAAGGAACAATCTGTCAGCTTTATGGAGAGGCTGGCTGTGGTAAGACACAAATAGCTATGTTGTTCGCATTAGGAGTAAATATGCTGTGATGTAGGCCATATCGAGACAAATTCCTGTGTGTTTCTTGGCGACCGACAAAGAACTGAGCTGGAACAGATTCACCTCCCTGGCTTACAGTTTCATGAATGAAGCTGAGTTTGAATAGAACTAAAAGCATCTGATCTACAAGAGAAGCTCAGATTTCAATCAGGGCTATACCTTCATCTAAGAGACCCTAAAAGACATCAAAGAAAAGGAAAAAGGAGGCCTGTTAATAATTGACTCTGTCCATACATTCATCATGAGCTGCCTTGAATTCCATAATATAGAAAACGATGTATTTCAGAAAAGCAAAAAACAAGCAGAAGTGGTCAATCGAATTAGATGGTTGGCAAAAGTATCAGGAGCAGCAGTTCTGTTCATCAGTCATGCAGCAGATGTGATCGACAAGAGGAGAGGATCATCAGGGAGAACAGTAGTACCTACTTTAGGAAATGCTTGGGAGCTCAACATTGATGAGAACATTTATCTCACCAGAAAAGGCTAGATCAGAGAGCTATCAATTGTCCTTTCTCCCAAGTGTGCCTCAAATAGAAAGAAAAGATTCAGAATTGAGAGTACCGGACTAACCTGGATTTCAGACGATGGTGTGGAGTATGTTGAGGAATGATTGATCAGATTGTGAAATGAATGATTGTGTCATTGCTATAAAAGGATATAATAATCGGAACGTTAGATGAAGAAAATAAAGTACGGAAGTATTATAGTTATGCGATATAGACCGGAAAAATGAGGGACCTCATCGACAACTGGATAATCTCAAAGAAGGCGACTAAATTTGTTAAGCAGTTCTGGATACTTTAAGCGATGACTATCTCAGCTATATCACACACCTGGTCAAGCACTCTAAAACCCCCATCAAGAAGCACACTCCCTAAGAGCAAGAGTAGCCTTCGTCCGATTCCTAACCACTTGAACCTCCTCTCACTTCTAACTTCCCTCAGCCTCAAGTAGTCCATCATTAATAGCCCAAGCATCGTCATCATTCAGAGACAGGGCCAAAAAAGCATGAACATCCAAGTACCCATCCTCCTGTCATTTCTCATCATCCTCAGCCGATTCCTCGCAAGCTGTCATTCCAAAAATAGACAATCAGCAGGGACAGACATATGACAAAGAAGGTAAAAAAAAGCAAAATGGATGGTTATCCTGCTGACTTATCTCTCAAAAACGAGCAGAAGACAATGTCATTCACTCGGAATATGCAGGCTTTCAACATAAAAGAAAGAGAGGATGAGGATTTGATGATCAGTCAGACTTTCAAGGGAAAAAGAAGGTCAAACAATTCTCGATGTTACACAAATTCAGAAGAAAGTGAAATATCAAGAGGCAGAGTATCAATTCATTAGCACATAACAAACAAAGAGAGCCAGAGAGATAGCTAGTATCCTTTCATTTTTGAAATTGACAACTATATCTCGCATCTGTAGACAAACCCTCAAACTAACTCTTTCTTTAAAAAAAATAAAAGTAAGGAACGAGGACCCTCCAAGGGTAAATATCGAGCTAAGGACCTATACAAAGAGGAGTACAGCTAGGAATAAATTCACAATATTTTGAAGGAGAACTTGAAACTCAACAAGAAAGTGAAGAGCTACTAAGAAAAAATATAATAGCTTTAGGATGAAGTATCGACCCACCTAATTCAATGTAAAAGCAGGGACAAACAATATCGACATAAAATAGAAAATCTTATCAAAGTTCTAACTCAAGCTAGCTCGAAGATAAATCACCAAAAACAGCAAATCACATCCATGAAACAACTTCTAAGGACTTTTGGACAAAAAGTCAAACAAATATAGCACCAACAAGTATTTATGATTCTATTTAGGAAGATAGTGAAGAAGATGAATCAGATATCGGAGAGTCCATCATACGTTATATGGAACCAACACCTGAAATTAGGACCAAACACAAGAGAGGGCTATAATCGACCATGCCCCGGCATTAGGATGATCGGAAGTATTGGCGCGACTGATTTTTTATAATACTGCAGTGTTATGAATATATATTGATGAGAATCAATCGTCAAGGGATGGCCTGCTGAAGATATGGGAAAAGGTGAGTGTTCGGGCGAAGAAAGGTTGGTCTGAATATCGATATATTTACCTTGTAAGCCTGCTTCGAATGTTTCAAATACAATTTTAAGCTCGGGAGGCAGTTAAACTTTCTCTTTATCATATTTAAACTTCTTTTCTGTGAGTTTCTTGGAACCCGCCAATGAAAGAGGTAAAGTGTGTATGTCGTTGTTCTAAATATCTAGTTCTTCAAGGTCAGGCAGTTGTTCAAATAATGCATTAGGAATTTTTTTTAGATGAGTATTTTTTAGTTTGAGGCAATATAGTTTATTGAGCTTTAGTACTACTTCAGGGAAATCTACAAGCTTGTTGTTGTTAAGGGAAAGAGTTCTGAGGTTGCTGAGGTTTTACAGGCTTTATGGTATTTTTTAAAGGTTTTGTCCCTCTAATTTGAGGTTTCTGAGACCCACCATCTCATTTAACTCATCAGATAATTTGTCAAGTTTGTTGTTGACTAGTCCGAAACTTTAAAGTTTTTTCATTTCAGAGAGGCAGTTAGGAAGGTTGTAGATGGGAGAATCTTCCAGCTCTAATAAGGAAAGTTATGTTAGCTTAAATATTTAATCTGGAAGCCTGTCAACATTTTTCATCTGAATCGCTAATTATCGGAGATGGCTCAGCTCTCCAACCTTCGGAGAAAGTTCGCTGTGGAATGACTGTATCTTGAGAACTTGTATTTTTTTAAGAGAAAATATCTAATCAGGGAAATTTTCAACCGCAGTCTTGCTGAGGTCAAGAGTAGTCAAAGAGCCTTAGAAATTGCCTATCCAAGATGGAAGCGCTCCTAATTTATTTTTTGCCAGGGCTAGATGCTACAGTTTGGAGAAATCCTTGATGTGTTATGGGAATGAGGTGAATTTGTTTGCTGACAAGTCGATGAATTCCAAAAGTTTAAGTTGCTTGAAACTCTAGGGAAGATCAGATATAAGATTGTTGTCAGATTAAAGCTTTTAGAGAAGCCGGAGCTATCCGAATGCCTCTGGAAGGGCAGATAGTTTATTATGCCGTATATTTAGTCCCTTCAAAAATGAAAGTTTTGTGATTTAATCAGGGAGAGAGGTAAGCTTATTATTTCTGAGATTCAATTTTGAGAGGTAATACAGGTTCGAGACTCCTTCAATGTTGTTGATTTGATTTCTGCTGAGCTGAAGCCTTTCCAATTTCTTGAAATTGTTGGCAATAAAAGATATATTAGTAAGTTTGTTATCAGCCAATTCGAGATTTTTAATATGGTTCATGCTCTATTGTTTTCCTCCTGTGATACTGATGGATTCATCGTCTATCTTTTCTTCGATAAGAGACAGCATTTATTTTTATTTTTTGTAGGCTTCTCTGACTTTGGCAGGTATGATGCACTCCTTCTTGGCTCTGTCCTAAGTGATATCAATATGCTTCTAACCTTACTCCTCAGGAATATCAAACACGAGGTACTTCTTGAGGAACTTCCTCTCTGCACTCTGCTTGATCAACTCGTCTACCTTTATGACCTTCTCCTTGCCTTTTTTGGTTTATTCTAATCCAAAGATAGTGACTATCTTGTTGACTTCCAGTTTTTTGAATTTCATGATCTTTATCTGTTTTGAACAGATTGGAATGCAAATTCCATACTTTGGTAGCACTTGCTAACCTTCCTGCTTTCTATTGACAATGTCAGTAGCAGCATTCAACAAGACAGGGTGGTCTCCCAGTAGTTTATGTTTTAGGGTTTGCTCCTTCTCATCATCTATTCTGCATCTAGCACATATGACATAGTTGCAACCAAGGTTATCACATTTCATGTGGTTCCAAAAATAGTTAGTGTGTGAGTATGTTATCTTACATTTGGAGCATATGAAAGGTCTTTCGAGTATCTTGAGTTCGTGCATCTTGTTTTAACTTATGCAGGCCTGCTAGCTAGCCACCTTTCTGGGTTTTTCGTTGAGAATGATGTGAGCGTACTCGGCAGACCGAGGGTCGAGACTAATCCAAACCGAGCTGAGTTCTGTGATCGGGCCGAAAATGGTTCGACCAAGTTCATAAATATAATGGTTCCAGGCATTGGAGCAACTGATAAATTTGCTCTGTGCCGACTTTACTGCAAGTTGAATCTCACAAAGATATTTGTTCTTGTACAACACGTTGATGAGAATATCATTTGTGCCGAGCTTCAACCTGTTCTTTACTCTAATAATTTTCATAAGTTTTGGTTGAGTTCTGCTGATATTTTAGAGCTATTTGTAAATGTGGAGAATTTATCTTTCCTTAGAGGAGCACTTGCACCTCATCAAATCCCCCACTTTGAAGGTCAAAAGGTCTGGAGGAGAAGTCCATCTAGCTTTGGTCGATAGTCGTTCCTGATAGAGTTGTTGGCTAACCTTTAGAAGTCCGTGGATGAGTCTATTCAAATAAATGACAATATAAGAGTGCAAATTACTGACTGTTTTTGTGGCAAATTTACCACACACTTTCTCTATTTTGTCAATGTGACAAAAACCGTCGCTTTCGTTGAGTTCCTGTCTTAGCAGCTGAGTCTGTTGGTCGAAGTTGTTGGAAAGAATGTCTTTCATGAAAGCCTCAATTTCTAATTTTTAGGCTTCAACCATGTCGTTGAGAGGAATTTTCATCCACATGAACATGGTATTTTTGTTTCCTCCCTTCTCCTGCACTCTCAAATTTTACTCCAGGTCCAGGAAGTAGTTTTTCTTCTTGAATTTTCCCCAAAGTTCCTCACACCACTTAGTCAAAATTCTGAGAATAGCTGGACTTTTGATACTGAGGTGACCCTCTTCAAGTTATTACTAGCTGTAAGTGGGTACATTTTTGCTGATTTTTCTGCCAATAATGAAATGAGTGTAATCTTTCACTTGATCGGCGTACTTTTAATTAATGATGACATCTTCATTAACCTCTGTTTTTGTAAAATCTATACCTCCTCCTGGTTTCAATACATCTCCCTTGCTGTTCTGGATCAGTGTTTCCTTAGCCTTCGTCATCCACTGTTCGCTGTAGACCTTCTCAAATGTGTTTACCATTTGGTCATAAAATTCCTCATATATGCTCTTGGGGGAGTCTTCTTTCTCCTTGGAGTCTATCTACTGCATCAGCCAATTCAAGAATTCCATAATGGTTTTATTGTAATTTCCATCCTCTCTGTAAGTGAAAATAACCTCGCTATTGAAAAGCAGGTCATGTTAGAGGGCGTCCGTCTTGTCGATAGGTTTTACAGCCTCATCTAGTGATTTATTGACGTCCATTGATTCTGTCATCGGATACTTTCTCTTCAGGTAGGGAACTACATTGACTTCTATGTGGCTGTTCAACTATCTGATATGCTCTTGTGTGAGTTGATATCTGTCAACAAGAAGCACCATGTTCCTTAAGATCCCTTCAGAACAACTGACTTTGGCTTGATCATAGCTCAATTTATCGCTGAGAAGCAGGTTAAAGGCACTTGACACGACTTTTGTGCAAACTTCAGAAATCCATTCTTTCAGGTCCCAGATGGGGAGCTACTCAGTCTCATCAAGCTAAGGTAGTTCGACAACGACGCTTCTGTCTCGTGGTTCCAGCTAGTAGGAAGGACTAACTGTTTTTGTTTTTTTGAAGATGGCCTAGATGAGGTCCTGCATATCGTGAGTTTTTGTTTGCGTGCGGAAGGGACTCGATTAGACGTGATTCTGCTCCGAGGTCTTTGGGTGGAGAGTGTCGATTCTGGGAAGGTTCTTGGGAAATCGGAGAATTCTGGTCTTCATAATAAATATAACGTCAGTCGACCAAAAAGATAAATATCCATCATATTAATAGTATAAATTGAACAAAAGATACCTAAAAAAAGCACCATTTTGAAGCAACAAATCAAAATAGAAACTGGAGGTAATAATCTGGTCATATTTGTAATATAATGCGGAAAGAAGTGAACATGTATGAAGTCAGAAACCGGTATGTGGCGAATAACAGGAAAAAGGAGCATACTGCTACCTTCAAAGAGCACCGCTAGATAGCTACTCTGCACTTGCATTAACTTCAGTAAAAAGAATTCAATTCTATCTACCCATCAATTGACGAGGACACTTTTCCGCAGCATATGGCATTTCTCAATAAATACGCCACCCTCCCTGACTATAGCTATCGATTGGTTGTTTTCGGGCCTTATCTTTATTAGCATTTACTCTAGCATCCGAGTGACCCTTAAGCTTTATCTTTTCTTGAAGGGATAAGCTAATATGAATAGCTAGAGTTGCCTCAAACTGAAGAACTCGCTGATATTTTGGTTATCAACATCGACAGTAGATGTCAAAATATATTGACAATCGTGAGTAACCTGCTGAACAATCGCCGTTACTCTTCATGCCTGAGAGACTTAGTTTTATAAAAAGAGCTCCTGCTTCACATCTAAAACACCCTTTCTAAAATACAGGAAAAATGTATTAAGTAAACCTGGAGCTACCTTCAAATGCTATACTTTAAAATTTTGTGCGCAATCATTAACAGTCATCCGACTGTTTTGTTTTCGATCTTCCAGTAAATCATCCATAAAATCACAACATTTAACCTTCAAGAAGAGCAACTGTCCCTCCTATTCAGCACTGTTGGTAATATTTGTGGCAGCATGGCTCCAGATAAGCAGAAGGCCAACATTATTCATAGCAAACTGGAGGGAGTAATGCTAAAGAACTACTACGACTATGAGGAAGATATTGCAATCATTATGGAATACTGTCTCAGAAGTAGTGTATATGTGAGTGATATATTGATTCCTTTCCTGGTGAGTAGTCTAAAAAGTGGTAAGTCTCATCTGAATTAGAGGATTGTCAGCATTTTGACCCTCCATCAGAAACAGGAGTAGTTCAGTAGTGAAATAGATCTATAGGAGCTAATTGCTGGGCTTCTCAATTGCTATTTGAATTCTTCGCATTCTGTTATTTCTCTTCAAATCGATATACTTCATCTCATTTCAAAAATTATTCCTCAGTACATATAATTTACTCTGGGTCATAACTCAATGGTGAGTGAAATAGACTCAGACCATCTCGACCACTTCCAAACACTGATATTGGCTCTCAAATAGGCTGTTCAATCTCACAGTGTAGAGTTGAGAAGTGTTAGTCTAGAGGTCATTTTATCAATGTTGATTGCTAGTCCTAGTGATATCGTGATCGGTATGATGAATAAAGAGGGACTATTGGGGACTGTTGCTACTCTGGAGAAGTTATAAGGTTCAGACGATGAGAAAGCCAGCCATATTCTTTCGTTTTTTGAAGGATAGCTCTGACATTCATGATATTATAAATCCATATAGTTAATCAAGACAGATAGTAATTTTTGATAACTAATTAAAAGAATCAGTATATTCCGCGATATCGATGCTTGACGGTTTTCAGCATGGTGCTGTTGTAGGTCTGATAAGAACAGTATTCCTCCAAACTCATCGACTCCAACTCATTCTCGTCACCAATCATAGGCTTCTAGTAACTAAAACCGAGGCCAAAGTATGTTGCACAGTACTGGACTGTTGGCAGCATCTCAAAAAGAGAAAAGCCTAAAACTTGTTAAACAAAACTGTTGAAAATATTGTTGTATTAACTTTTCTCGTCTATCAGATAAAGTGAAGAGCAGGGAAACTCAGTTACGATTTATTCAGAGTCGAAAACTCCAGTCTAACGTCCAATCAGTAAGTAGAGAAAAGAGCAAACCAACATTCTAGCCTTGTACTGAGCAGTCTGAATGTCAATAAGTGAACAGTCAATCAACTGCATCAGCTATCTGAACATCCTATAAGACCCTTCATCTAGCTGCTTGAAGTGCACTTTTTCAGTTGAGTTGAAAAAAGGATGATGTTTTATTGCCTAACTTTAGACAAAGGTGTCCCACTGACTCATGAGAGTGTTTGCTAAGGAAAAGAGAGTGGGAGGATTCAGCTTGAAACGTAATGTCTGAGTAGAGTGACAAGTACCATGACTATTTTGATTTATAGCTCGTGAATATCGTGAATGGAGCAGGAATTGTTAGTCGACTTGACAAATTATTTTGATTACCTGCACTGGAACTCTTCCAATTTGGAAGCAATGAACAAACAAGTGGCACCGATCGCCTGCAAGATAGATTTTGGAACATT